>WNFZ01010452.1_pt1 | contig 13478 bp, 12 predicted proteins | sample 5400081 | NCBI WGS metagenome assembly WNFZ01 (sample SAMN13153365, study PRJNA577476) | soil metagenome | isolation source: 80 cm soil or saprolite under grassland replicate 1 | place: USA:California | collected 2016-06-15
GGGTGTCGAGCTCTCGGCTGACGAATTGCGTGAAATGATTGAAAGCTATTATTGCGCCAGAGACTGGAATGAAAACGGATTTATTCCTGAGAGCAAGTTGAGGGAGCTTGGCCTCATTTAAAGAGTTCAAGTCGTTCAAGCAGTTCAAACCGTTAAATATCAAATACTGTCAACTGCAGAGCTGAACGCGCTCAGAAAGACTTGCTGCCCGGACGCAGACTATGTCACATGTTACATAGGCGAATTGTCGTAATAGGTATCAACGTTTTGAACGGCTTGAACCATTTGAACCGTTCGAACGGAGGTCGCTTTTTATGCCCACCGACGAGACCCGTCGCGTACTGAAAGTCTTTGGGGTTGCAGTCACCGCTTTCGAAGATGCGGTCGATAAAGGTGCATCACCTGAGGAGCTGAAAAAGACCGAGACAGAGGTTCGCACCCGCCTCGAGGAAATCACGGCGCTGATCGAGCAGCTACGAGCAAAGCAGAGGTCATGAGCTCGAGGCATTTTCTTTCTTGGTCCGCTCTCACCCGTTAGGTCAGTTCCTCCAGCTCCGCACAATATCCGACACCCCTCTTGTACTGACTATTCAGCTCTTTGCTGCAATCAAGATCGAATCGGATCAATGATAGGTCAGGCGTGACACTTGCTATTCGGATAGAAAATAGCACCTCCGCCTTAGAGAATAGCAAATATCACGCCTGAGACCCTTAGACGATGTGACCCTTAGACGATGAGCGATACAAAGCCAGCCCACATTGCCTAAGTGATTTCCCGATCTAAAATCAGGGAATCCCCTGATTGAAACGAGCACGGTGGCGCGGACAGTGGCGCGTGCAAATTCAGGATTACTTGATTGCGATCGTGCAGAACCTCCAACTCTTGATTGCCACGCTTGGCCAAAACCGAGAGCGGCACTTGCTCTCGGCATGGCCAGTGGTTTGCGCATCTTGAGACATCGTAATTAAGCACTACTCTCTACTGCTAAATCCAAACGATCCCCGCGGTTGAATCACGACTTTCGCAACTCACGCCGTATTTAGGCAACAAGCCGTAAAAGATTTGACCCTCTAAATTGTGCAAAATTCCCTCGCCTGTCACGTCTTGGCGGCCGCTTCGCGGGCAGTGTTCAATTTGCCCAGGGCGTTGTACGCCGCGTATTTGTAGACGTCGCCCAGCGTCGGATAGTTGAACACCGTGTGGATGAAGAAGTCGATGTCGCCGCCGAAGCTCAGGCAAGCCAAACCAATGTGAACTAGCTCGCTGGCGAGCTCGCCGATGACGTGCACGCCCAGGAGCTTGCCGCTGGGGACCTCGAAGATCATTTTGATCATCCCCTCGGTGTCGCCGATGATCTGGCCGCGGCCGTGATTGCCGTATTTCTCCTTGCCGACGACGTATGGAATATTTGCGTTTTTGCATTCTTCTTCGGTTTTGCCCACCTGGGAAATCTCCGGGATCGTGAAGATGCCGGCCGGAAGAATCGGGGCGAGCTTGGTCTTGTAGCGCAGCCCAAAGGCGTGGCACATGGCCAGGCGGCCCTGCTCCATGCTGGTGCTGGCGAGGGCGGGCGCGCCGATGACATCGCCGGCGACGTAGATACTAGGGACCTTGGTCTGAAAGGTGATCGGATCGAACCCGTCGGGGCTTTCGCGCTTGGGGTCGGGGCCTTTCTTCATCAACAGGCCGTATTGATTGATCGGGATGCCCAGTTCCTTCAGTCCCAGATCCTTTGTGTTGCCGTCGCGTCCGAGAGCGTAGAGGACCGCATCGGTCGTCAGGACCTTGCCGCTCTTGAGTTTGAAGTTGACCTGGCCGTTTTCGGAGACGACTGCCGCCGGGTCTTCCTTGGCGTCGGGGAGGCTTTCGTTCATGCGCAGTTCGATGCCGTCGCGGCGCATGCGGCTCATGAATTCCTCGCCGATCTCACCGTCGAGCAGCGAATCCAGTGCCCGCGGTTTGGGATGGACCAGTGTGGTCTTGACGCCCAGAGCGTTGAAGAGACAGGCGTATTCCGATCCGATGACGCCGCCGCCGATCACTGCCATCGACTTGGGAAGCTGCTTCATCTCCAGCACGGTGGTGGCATCGAAAATATTGTCGTCGTTGAACTGAACATTTTTGGGCCGCGCTGGAGTCGAGCCGGTGGCGACGAGAATGATTTTTCCGCGGACCTTTTTCACGGAGCCGTCGGGACAGATGACCTGGACCGTATTGGGATCGACGATGCGGGCCACGCCGGTCATGCGGGCGATGTTGTGCCAAGAGGCGGCGAGGTTGCGCGCGGCGCGCTCCTGTTCGCGGCGCTGGACGAGGTTCTTGCGGTGCATGAAGCTGTTCAGCGTGATGTCAGCTTTGAATTGTACGTTCAAGCCTTCGCCGAGCTGGCGAGTGCGGAAGCCGGAGAGGAACAGGGCCGATTCACGCAGGGTTTTGCTGGCGAGAGTGCCCCAGTTGATGCAGGCGCCGCCTAGCTCGCGATAGGCTTCGATGACGATGGTCTTGTGACCGAAATAGGCCGCTTGCGCGGCACCTTTTTCGCCGGCGGGTCCGCCGCCAATGACAACCAGTTCATAGTCATAATCAGACATGAGACACCCGATTATAGAGCCGCCACATTTTTAACAAAGGCCGCATCCTAACCGAAGGAGAAAGGCGATGAGTCAGGATGAGTCCAATATTTTCCATTCGTCGTTGCGTGGTCGCCACTTGATCACAACGTAGACTCTAAACCTCAGCCGTTTACTATCCAGGTTTCATTGCCAATAAAGAGTAACCCGAGATTCGATCACTGACACTTATTATCTTAATATTGTCGGGAGCGGACATTTATATTAGGCTACGTACAAATCTTTTTCTGTACAAGATGATGAACATTTTTTATTGTAAGAGCGATACAATTCGCTACAGTCTCGAACGGCAGAATGCTTTCGCTGCCGCGCCGCGGCCGGATGGAGGGCGCCAGATGGCCGCCAATTTCACTCTCGACCCGCAAGGAGGTACCAATGCTGGATTGCATAATCACCGAGACCAAGGACATTGAGCCTGTCGTTTACGAGTGGGGAGGGGTCAAGTGGGTCGCCAACAACGACTTGGCCCCGGGCTGTGAGCAGAGCTTTGGGCTCGTGCATATCCTTCCGGGAAAAACCAACCCCGAGCACTGGCACACGGCTGCGGAGGAGATCGTGTTCATGCTCCAAGGTGAGTGCGACGTGCGCTTGGGCGACCGAAACTTAAAGATCGGGCCCGGGCAGACGCTGTACATCCCGCAGGGTGTCAAGCACGAGGTTGCGAATCACGGCTGGGAACCGGTTCTTTACGTCTGCTCCTTCTCGGCGAGCATGCGCGGCACGCTCTTCGAGAATCCTGCGGGTGCGGGTGTGCGGCCGTTATCCGGCAAGAGCGGAAGCCAGCCCTGGTGAGCCCGACGCGCGCATGGCGGCGAAGTACGACCTAGTCGTGCTCGGTGCCGGGCCGGCCGGCGAGAAGGGAGCGGCCCAGGCCGCGTACTTCGGAAAGCGCGTCGCCGTCGTCGATCCAAATCCCCGGCCAGGCGGGATCGCGGTGAGCACGGCCGGGATCCCGACCAAAACCCTGCGCGAGGGAGCCATCTATCTCTGCGGCCTCGGCCAGAGCGCGACCGGCGTGCCGCCGGCGAGCGCGCGCGACTCGTGGCGCTTGCTCATGGCTCGAAAACTCGAGGTCTCGGAGTTCATGACCAAGGCCGTGGAGCGCAACCTGGTGCGCCACGGCATCGAGCGGATGCGCGGCCGCGCGTGCTTCCTCCCTGATCGTCGTGTGGAGGTCGAGAAGCCAGGAGGTGAGCGGGTCGTACTCGAGGCCGATGTCGTGCTGCTCGCCTCGGGGTCGAGACCCAGGCATCCCGCTGGTATTCCCATGGACGATCCCGACGTGCACGACTCGGAGAACATCCTCGAGATCGAGGGAGCGCCGGAATCGATTCTCGTCATCGGGGGCGGCTCCTTAGGCTGCGAGTACGCGTCGATCTTCGCCGGGCTCGGCGTGCAGGTGACCGTCGTGGATGCCGGCAGCCACCTGCTACCGGCGCTCGATGTCGAGATGGCGCGGGTCCTCGCCGAGTCCTTCAACTCCATGGGAATTCGCGTGATCCCCATGGTCTCAGTGTCCGGTGTCGCGCGCGAAGCCGGCGCGCTCGAGGCCAGGCTCGCCGACGGGCGCACGCTCCAGGCCCAGAAGATTTTGATCGCCGCCGGCCGGCACTCTCAAATCGAGGGCCTGGGACTGGCGGAAGCCGGAGTCGAGATCGACTCCACCGGCTGGGTCCGGGTCGACGACCGGTACGCGACCACCGCTCCGGGAGTGTTCGCCGCCGGCGACGTGATCGGCCCCCTCGGTCTCGCGTCCATGGCGATGGAGCAGGCGCGGGTCGCGGTTTGCAACGCCTTCGGCTTCGATTACAAGAAGGAGACCGATCGCTTCCGGCCGAGCTACGTTTTCTCGATCCCCGAGGCGGCCTGGGTCGGCCTCACGGAGGAGCAGGCGCGCGCCTCCGGGATCGCCTACGAAGTAGGCCGATCCTCCTTCGGCACGAACGCGAAAGCCCGGATCTCGGGGTTTCCGGACGGTCTCGTGAAGCTCGTGTTCCGAGTGCCCGACAAGACGCTTCTGGGAGTACATATCGTCGGAGAGCTCGCCAGCGAGCTCGTCCACATCGGGCAGTTCGTGATGCACGAGGACGGCACCATCGACCGGTTCATCGACGCGACGTTCGCCGTTCCGACGCGGAGCGAAGCATACAAGTACGCCGCCTACGACGGGCTGATGCGCCTTGCCCGCCGCGCGGGACCGAGGACGGCCGGCTGAGATCGCACGCATGCCCCAGGGATTTGAGGTCTGCCGCGTCTCCGCGGTGCGGCTAATGTCTTCCCAAGTCAGGAACGTCACGATCGCTGCCGAGTCGCTCGCGGGCTTCGCCTTCGAGCCCGGCGCGGACGTGGCGATCCGGTTGCCGCGTGGCGACGGGGGTGCCGACGAGCGCCACTACTCCGTGTGGAAGAGCACCGCGGAGGGCAAGTTCGACCTGTGTGTGGTACTGCACGGGCTGGGGCCGGGGAGCCAGTGGGCCGCGCGGTGCGCGGTCGGGGACCCGGTAGAGATCTCGCGCTCCCGCGCCCTCCCGATCGCACTCGACCGCTCGGTAGAAGCGCACCTGCTGTTCGGCGACGAGACCTCGATCGCTTCGGCCGAGGCCCTGATTCGAGCCTTGCCGGCGGAGGCAGTCGTGCTCGCGTGCTTCGAGGTCGCCTCGATGGACCGCCGCTGGCCCGATCCCGAGGTTGCCCGCCCCGAAGCGGTTCGTTGGGTGGATCGCGCCGGGCGACCCGGCTCGGCGCTCGTCTCTTGGCTCGCGCGCCAAAGCCTCCCGTCCGCGAACTCCACGACCGCCTATGTGACGGGTGAGGCGTGGCTCTGCGCGATGGTACACGCGCATCTCGTGCGCGACCGCGGCTTTCCCACGGGCGCGGTCGCGCCATGCCATACTGGAAGACCAAGTCCAGATCGCCCTGACCATGGCCGGGCTCAGCCGCGAGGTCGATTTCACTGCGCAACAGCCGGTCGCTGAAGTCAACGGATCTCAGACGCTTGGAAGCAAGGAATCGGAAGATCGAGGAGGTGTGGATGCCTCACTTCTCGGAGAGTATCCAGACGCCGTCCCAATTCGCCGCCAGCGGCTGGGCTGACAGCAGTGGGATGCGGTCGAGGAAGACACGAGCGGGGCTGTCGCCGGGCGCCAGCTCGAGGCAGCTCCGGAACGCCGCCAAGGCGTCCATCCAGGCCTGCCGCCGGTACGCGACAAGCCCCAGCGCGAATCGCTCGGCTAGATCGAGCGTCGATTGCGCCACCTCACCCCGACGTCCGAGCAGCTCGAAGACCTGCTCCGGCTCCTCTTTGCCGACCACGAGAATCGAGTCGATTTCACGAAACTCGTAGGCGTCCTTCGCCATCTCTTGAGTCATGGCACTGACCAGGATGTGCGTGCCGTAAACCTTGTTGACGTTCTCAAGTCGCGAGGCCAGGTTCACGGCGTCTCCCATCACCGTGTAGCTCATCGACAGATCTGGGCCGATATTGCCGACCACGACATCGCCGGAGGCGATGCCGATGCGCATGTCGACGTGCGGCACGTTGCGCTTGATGCCAAGTACCTCCGGCAGGCTCTGCCGAAAGCTTGGCAGCAGCCCCAGCTGCCCCAGGGTGGCCTCACAGGCGAGGCGGGCCTGCTCGTTCGCGGCTGTGAAGGGCGGACCCCAGAAGGCCATGATCGCGTCGCCCACATACTTGTCGATGATGCCACCGCTCCGGCGGATCGGCTCCGACATGGTCGTCAGATATTGGTTGACCACACTGACCAGCGCTACGGGCGTTACGCCCTCGCTCAACGACGTGAAACCCTTCATGTCGGTAAAGCACACCGTCATCACCCGGCGCTCGCCCTTGCTCCCAAGCAGTTCCGGCCGCTCGATCAGTCCCTCCACGATCCGCGGATCGAGGTATTTTCCGAAAGTCTCGCGCACGCGCGCCTTGGAGCGGAGCTCCCGCACCATCGCGTTGAAGGCTGCCGTCAGGTCGCCAATCTCGTCGCGCGAGGTGACGGGAAGTTCGGTGTCCAGAGAACCCCCCTGCACGGCTATCGCGCCTTTCAACAGCCGCCGCAGGGGCCGGACCAGATTCATGGTCATCGCCGCTGCCACGACGAGGCCGATGGCCAGGGCAGCGGCCAGCAGTATGATACCGTATCGTACGGAACGGCTCTGCTCCGTGATCGCGTCGCGCATCGCCTGATCGAGCAAGCCGAGCATCTCGCGCCGGACCGCCTCGCTCTCGGCATTGAGGGTATCGCGCGCCTGGTCGAGAGAGACGAGGATATCGCGAAACCGAGCCTCATCGTGATTCGCGAGCGCACCTTCGACCTGACTGCGCACTTTCTCATAACTCGCATGATAGCGCTGGACGAACCCGAGGCGTGTATCCAGCCGGCCCAACAACACCTCGTCGCCGAAGCTGGCGCGGTCCTCGATCGCCCTGGCGATGGCCTTGCGGGCGGCGCGGATTTCGTCGTCGGCTTCCTTTGCCTTCTGCGCCACCAAAGATCGCAGCCGCGCGACCTCGGCTCGGTCAATGGGGGATTTGAAGCTGACGATCGCCAGACGACGCAGATATGCGGACTGCTCGAGCGAGCGAATATGAGCTCGTGCGAGCGCCGCGTAGCTCGGCACGTAGGTCTCTTTGACACTGATCAGCAGGCTTTCGACCTCGGCCGATTTTCTGGCGTTAACCCAGGCAACAGCGCCCGCGATCAGCGAGAGCAGGGCGACGATGCCGAGGATCTTCAGGCCGACGGTGTTTCGCATGGAACCGTTCCGACGTCGAGGAAGCCTATCATGCCCAGCCACCATGAGCGGTCGCCGGGGGGCGGATGGCGGCCAGCGCTCTCGACTCGGGCCTTGCGCCACTATCTATAAACATACTCAGCACTATGATTCCGCCGAGCGTGACAACGAACAGCACCCGGCCAATTTGGAAATCCAATCGTCGAAATAAACTCACACGCTGTCTGACAAAGAATATACTAAAGAGAAGGTCACTGGCAAAAAGTTCGTAGCACAAGTAAAAAAATGTCTGAACCAAGCCTATGTCTCGGAAGAAGGCTAGTTGAGCTCAGGTTGTCTCAAATTTTTTGCCACTTCTTCGTCTTCTTGGTCTGCTCTCACCCGCTAGGTCAGTTCCTCCAGCTCCGCACCATACCCGACCGGCCTCTTGTACTGACTATTCAGCTCTTTGCTGCAATCAAGATCGAATCGGGATCAAAGGATAACGGACTGGAGCGAAGCGGTCCTTGGATGCCCGAGAATCCCGCCTGACGGAGCCAGGCGCGCACTTCATCCAGCGCATGACAGCGGCCGTTGGGTGTGTGCAAAAGAAGCGCGGTTTTCCTTAGCTCCCTGTCCGTGAAGGACATTGGAGATCAGGACTAAGTCGAATCCGCGCGGCAACGGATCTTTCATAATATCAAGGCCAATGACCTGCACCCGTTTTGCCATCTTTGCGTTCTTGACCGCGTGGTGGGTAGTAGGAACGACCCTGGGATGTTCCACGATGGTCGCCCGAAGTTGAGGGAATCGGCGACAGCAAGCAAGAGCAAAGGTTCCAAGTCCGCCACCGACATCGAGGAGAGTCCTCGATCGGCTTAACGGCATCCGCGCGATCAAATAAGGTGCGACCCTACGGGCGTCGCGATCGAGGGATTGAAGCAGCCGCTCGGTGCGCCCTCTGTCGGTAAAAAAAGGCTGGGAGATTTTAGGCCGGGCCCGCGTCGTCAGAAGGTCGGGGAGCCTTCCCCATAATTCCCACGCATCATGGTCGGGAAGGAGAAAAGATCCTTTGCCAGAGCAAAGGTAATCCAGAGTGAAAGGAGAATTCTCATACCTCAGTGCCCGTTTTTTGAGTAACCCGTTTGCAGAAAGCGCATCGAGAAAGATCTGCCATGCTTCATGAGTTCCACCAAAATGGCTCATTGCGGCTCTCGAGCCCTTTGCTTCTTTTCCGAGCCAATCAAAGAGTTCCAAGTGGACCGCAGTGCTCAGGATACGCGCTTGCCAATAGCTCCCTACGCTACGGAGCCTTTGAGGAGTCCATCGTTTGTAGCGCATCGGCTCAGTAGGCGCGGCTGCTCAGTCTCGAGCACTACCCGCGATTTGCCGGTAGAGCTTTTCATAGCCTTCAACCATCTGTTCTACCGAGAAATTCCCTTCGACCCACTCCCTGCACCGTCGCCGATCAAGGCTCTCGATCCGGTGAATCGCTTCAACCATTTCGTCCTCGGTGCGTAGCAAATATCCGCTCTCTCCATGTTTCACCAGCTCCGGCATGGATCCGCGCGGATAGGCCAGGACCGGAGTTCCGGCCGCCATCGCCTCGGCCACCGCGAGACCAAACGGTTCCTCCCACTGGGGAGAGAAGAGAAATCCTTTTGCCCGTCCCACGGTTTGCATGAGTTCGTCGTGGGGTAACCGTTCGATGTGCCTGATCCTGTCGCCGTCGATGTGTGGCTGAATCTCATTCGAGAAATATTTTTCGCTCCATGGCAGATGCGAAGTAATCTGGCCGACGATCAGAAGCCGCGCGTTTGCTCTTTTAGCGATGCGGATGGCCTCGGCAATACCCTTTCCCGGTGTCATCCGCCCGACGGCGATGAAAAAATCCTCCGGCTGGCTATTGAAAGGAATTTCCCCCACCTCGATTCCGTTATAAATCACCGGCAAGGAATCATCCCCGAGCATTCTGGCTTGCGCTCGGCTGATGCACACAGGGAAGCAGCGGGGGAAGTGGGCCCGATAATATTCGTGGAGCTGCTTCTCAATATACGCGTAGGTGATCACCGTGGGCGTCTTTGAAAAAGAGGAGAAGTAAGGGGCTAGCGTTGGCCAGTGAGCATGAATGAGATCGAATCGTTCAGCCTGGCGATAGAGGTTGTAGGTGTTGCGCGCTTCGAACTCTTTTTCTAAATAGAACGTCGACTGTGGATCATCTGAGCTTGCCACAGGCAGCACCGACTGCAGAGAGCAATTGACCCGGGAGTCTCCCGAAGCAAACAGCTCCACTTGATGGCCGCGCTCGGTGAGGTGCTGGCACAGATCAAAGACAATTCGCTCAGTTCCCCCATGGGTTTTCGGCGGAATCGAAAGATACACGCTGGAGATCTGAGCGATTTTCATACCGTCAGGAATATTTGTGCCGTCGTAAAAAATCCAGGCTCAACGCCGACGAGTTTTGTCGCCCGGCAGCTGATCGCGCTCGGTCTCATCCCATGCGGTGGAGCCATTCAGGCTTTCCACGTTGAACTGGTAGTCGTAAACTAGAGAGCCGCCATAAGTAGCGCCGTAGGAAACGAGCGCTCCTGCGAGAACCGATAAGATCATCGTTGAAAGCTCAGCATATCCGTTATGATACTGTAAAAGCCGCACGATAATGTCCGCAATCACTAGCCCCGTAACGGTAAGCATCACGGCCATGTGCCAGTTGGCCGTGCGCCAAACCTGGGTGTGTTTGGCTTTGCCCGGAAACCCGGTTGAAGGTTGCCGCTCCATGCCCTTCCACCAGTCCCAGAATCCAGTGAGCGCTGTCCCTAGAGAGACGATGGCGCCAGCCACAATAATGTAGGTACCAGAGACAAAGAAATCTCGGGCTACCGTATCATCGGCCGTGAAGTAAGAGATTACATCGAACACGGCTGCGAGAAGATAACAGACGATCGGAAAGTCGGTAAGAGGTGGATGGAGTGGCTTGCCTGCCCAACCGCGTAGGCCTCTAAACTCCCGGCCTTTGAGAGTCATTCCTGGCTTGACTGAAAACAACCTGGTCATCTTTTCCTCCCGTGCTACATTGCCATGGCCGACCTGTGAAGTACAAATGCCCGTCTTGGGAAGATGAACATGTGATGGGTGAATAATCCAGTCTTAATTTTCAGGTCGTTTGACTGAAGCTATGCTATATGAAGGTGATTCCGGTCACGCGTAGACATAAAGAAGCTTTTCCTCTTGGTCTAAAGTGACTTTAAGTATTCGACGAGGTCGTTGAGTTCCCCCTCTCCTAAACCTAATCCGAAAAAGCTGTTGTAGTGATCGACCACTTCGCGCAGAGTGGCAAACCGACCGTCATGAAAGAAGCCACCCTTCTGGTGCGTCCAGAGTCCTTTGAGAGGCGATGTGCGGTAACGTTTATCGGGCGACCGATTCGCTTGGAAATCGTCGATACCGATCTCATCGGGCGTATGCAAACTCCAGCCTGGCTCGGTAAATAGCGGCGGCACGTGGCATGTCGCGCATTCTGCCTTGCCGTTGAAAATAACTTCTCCTCTCGCAGCGGCCCGCGGGTCGAACGATCCGCTAGGCGCCTTGGGCGCAGGGATCGCGAGCTGGTAAAAATGTAAGGACGCAAGTTTAGAAGTGATCAGATCCGGGTCATTTCGTACGTTTCCAAAACCAGCCGCGGCCGCCACCGGAAATTGCGCCGCATCATTTAAACGAGGATCGAAGAACGTTCCCTTGCCGTGCATCTCAAGGTTCGCCACAAACGCGTTCCAGTGCGTGATTGAGCCCCAGCCGGTCCAAGTGTGAAGATTTACGCCGGCAAGTCCGAATGCCGGCGGAATCAAAGTCGCAGCAGTTTTGCCATCAGGACGAAACCCCTTGCCGTCCAACAGGAGCTCCGCATCGAATTTTCCAGGGCCCCAACTGGCGAGCACTTTCCGGACGGTAGCGTCATTGGCTCCTAAAAGGATTGACAATGCGCTCAGGTCGGGAGCGAGCGCAACTATAGCGCCGACATTGAGATCACGGTTTGCCCAACCATCTAAGCGGCGGCCAATCCCGGTGACGAAAGAGTTGTCGACCGTTGAATGGCATAAGGCGCATTGGATCCCAATCGACCGTAGAGCTCCCGAATTATCAAAGAAGCCGGTTAAGCCGACGATAGCATTGACTTTGAGCAGGGCAAGCGTTGTCGCCGGATCGTCCAGATTGACCTTGCCTGCTTTCAGACTTTGAACAAGGTCTTTAGGCAGGAAATCGACATCCACTTTCAAGCCGAGCTCAAGCGCTGCCTTGGGACTCAAGCCCGGGCCGACGCCTCCGAGCTTAGCGCCTTCGATCGCCAGATGCAGCTTAAGGGTGTCGCCCCAGAAAGATTCATCGCCGAACGTGTCGAAACCGAAGGTCTGCCTACCTTCCTCGAGCATCTGACGCGCGTTTGTGATAATGGCACGATCGAACTGCGACAGCCGTCCTGTCCCGAGCGAATCCTGAGCGGGAGCGCCATGGAGATTATAACCACCAATGACGGACGCCACGAGAACAGTAACGGCGCCAATTGCGATCCAATAGCCCTTCATACTCACCTCCGAAACGTCGAGCAGTTAGAGTGCGATGACTAATTAGATGCGCCGAGCTGAAAAATCTTACTTCCTGTCAGGGTTTTTATCTGGATTGGACCGCTTTAAGGAGGGCTTCGTAGACTTCTTTGCATTCAGGGCACTGCTGGAGATGATGACTTACACCGGGAAAAAGCTTGCTTGCATCCTTCCGCGCAACTTGAAGGTCCACATAGCGTGGCAGGATGTCGAAAAATTCCGAGCAAAGCATTTCCTCATCCTTGACAGCAAAAATGGATTGAATTAATTGTCGGAACTTTCTCCGGTTCATAATCGTCTTCTGTCTTTCTTTTCCGTTGGCGGTCCGTTTACTAAGACCTTAGCGTCTGGATCTGGAAAATCCGCAGGATCTCTTCCTGACTGAGGCCACGTTTGGTCAGGCACATTTTCAGCTTTTTCCTGGCATCGTGGAGGACTTTGTAGACATTATCCCGATTGGTGCTGAGCCTGTCCGCAACTAGGTCGAGCGGCATCCCCTGAAAGACATTCGCGACCAGAACGTAACGCTGCCTCGCGGTGAGCTCTTCCTCAATGATTCCCTTGACGATTTTCCAGGCCTCGTCCTGTTGCAGCGCCTTCTCGGGATCTTGGGATTTGGGATCTTCGAGGGGCCATTCGGGAAGATGGTCTCCTATCTGCGAATTTTCGAGAGACACCTCTTTCCATCTTTTCCGTCTGAGCTCTTGGAGAAGGATTCGGATTGCAACCGTTGTCGCCCAGGTGGTGAATTGGCTCTCTCCGCGAAAGCTCCCCAACTTCTCCTGGATTTTTAAGAGAGCTTCCTGAGCGCAATCTTCGGCGAGCTGTCTGGCCTCTTCTGAAATAGTTGCGCGTTTATCGCTCTGATTGTGCCGCAGATAGGTCCGGAAAGCTCGAAGAAATTTCTGCCGTAATTCTTTTAAAGCCTCCTCTTGTTCGGCCCCCGTGGCCCTAAGTGCCCGCAACCAGCTCTCGTTAGATTTTATCGCCATGGGGTATTCCTTCTTCGCAGTGTTCCTCTATGCATTTGCGGGTGAGGCATGATGAAAACCCTTTATTGTCCATTTGCACGTTGGAGTTTGATCCACTGGCGAGGTCTCGAGTCTGGAGCTAATCTGCTGATTATTTACTTCGCTCAAAGCTTTTGCGGTTCACAATGGGATACCGTTCAATACGTTCTCAGAGATCTGAAAGCACTATACCGAATGAGAAAATCCGATCGAATTATACGGTCTTTTTTATTGGGTGCCACTAACCAATCAGGAAGGAAGAAGCTTTTGTGGCTCGTTCAATGCCACGATCAGAAGCCGCCGTCGCCGTACAAGCCGATGAACACGCTCCCCTTATTGGATTCTCCTTCGCGGATTTGCGTGATTTTGGCCTGCCGTTTCACGCCAGACCGCGGCGAGTATTGGGTCGCACCGCGGAGCCGGCATCGGCATCGTCGCTGGGTGCTCCACGGTCGAGCCAGGCTTTGAAATCGCCCAAAGAATGCGCCAGGCGCCATTCGTCGAGCACCGCTCTTGC
>WNFZ01017260.1_pt1 | contig 13478 bp, 12 predicted proteins | sample 5400081 | NCBI WGS metagenome assembly WNFZ01 (sample SAMN13153365, study PRJNA577476) | soil metagenome | isolation source: 80 cm soil or saprolite under grassland replicate 1 | place: USA:California | collected 2016-06-15
TCAGACCTTTATCGACCCATTGAGGTTTCTCGTGCAGGAGATTGTCCGCGACGGTTGTCCTGGCGTCTATCTCACCCTGCTCGATAGCGATATCGAGTTCGGGTGAGTTGTATCCGGTGACGAATCTGGGTTGTTTCAGGCCGATCAGATATGTGAACATTCGGCCGGAGATGTAAATGAGGTGCCCCACCGACTGGGCGCCGATTCTCATACCTGAAGCCGCGCGGAGCTTCTCCGGGCTGTCGAGGCCTGCCTCTCTGCGGGTTAAAAAGACATGATGGCTGCCGCTATAGCTGCTTCCGAGATAGATCACCTTATCGATGTCATAGAGAACCCCGCTCTCTCCGAGAATGGAGTGCATCACGAATGGGGTCGACATACGGCCAATGGTCAGGCCATCCGGACGGACCGATTTATAAAGATGGTTTGCAGCCTTCCGCCCACCGCCGCCATCCATATACTGCATCACAATGGTGGGATTTCCCGGGATATACTTCTGGAGAAAAGGAACAAGGGCTTTAGTCCGCATGTCCCCGACGCCGCCGGCCGCGCTACTCTCAACGATGGTAACGGTTTTCCCCTGGAAGAAAGAAGTTTGCGGAAAAGCGACGCCGCCTATGAAGAGACCGAGCGGTAGCGCGCCAAGAGAGATTTGGAGAAGCACCATCGACTTGGATCTGTCGCGCCTCATAAGCACCCCCGTAATATGAGAACTCCGGGTTTCGTCAACTCTTTTCTCGTGATCCTTTTGGTAAACCGCTATGACTCGAAGCCCGACTAACACCTCTGAAAAGTCGTGTCAATGAGACAATCTTGGCTGGCCGCATGAAAAGGGGCTGCTGCGTGCTCTCGTGGAAGTTTCAAATTCCACCCGCGAAGTAAGCGCATCCGGGCTGTCCGGTACAACTCTTTGAACAACAGGGCGCACACTAAACGGGGCGGGGATCCAATGCGTGTGATCAGAGATCCGGCGAAAGAACGAGCCGATGATCGGGTCGTTCGTCTGCATCTCGCACGACAATTCCGTGCGCCCCTCGGGAGCTAGTGAAGTTTCTTTAGAATGCTCAGGTCCTCAAGGTCGTCCGGCGTAAACGCTTTGGCGACTTGGAGCGTCTCACGGTAAATCTCAATTTCTCTTTCCACGGCTTTTCGTGGCTTCGTGCCATCTGGGCTATAAGTGGCTAACATCGAAGCAAGAGCTTTTTCAGCTACCGATGGTTCCATTTTAAAAGAGCCGGCGATGTACTGAACCATTTCGTGGCGATTCATCGGGTTCTGCAGGTAAGCCATCGTCTTGAGCAGTCCTCGAATTATGGCCTGGACTTTACCGGGATTTTTTATCAGAGCTTGCATCGAAGCCACAAGCCCGATGGTGCTAAGGGGTGCGTAGTCCTTGGCTTCCGCCAGGCGGCTATAACCCTTTGCTTCGGCCTCTTCAGCATAGGGCGGGGGCAGCAGGGTCGCCGCTATTCTCTTGCTTAGCAATGCCTTGTAAGCGTTTTCGGTGACCTGGGTCGAAAGGAACGTTACCTGAGACGGATCGATACGGTTGCCTTTTAAGATCATCTTCGCCGACATGCCCATGGCATCGGTAGGCGCATTGACTCCGATGACTTTGCCGGTTAGCTCACGAATCGTCTTGATCTCCGGCTGTGCCGTGAGAGCAAAGGTCGGGTCCTGCTGGACATAAAAATTCGCTTAAGCGAAGATCCCCGCATGATGGCAGCAGTTGCTGCCCCCAGGGTTGTAGAGAAGTCCAACTCTCCCGCCACCATAGCAGCAATGGCTATCGGCGGTGACATCGCCACAAGCTGCGCGTCGATTCCCTCCTCGAAAAAGAAACCTTTATCCTTGCCGAAATAGAAAACCATTACCGAGACGCTCTTCCCCGGTATATGGATCGTAATTTTCGTAGGAGACGTCGCGCCCCAGGCAATCGCAGCAGAGAAAGCGAGCATGATGGATACGGCCGTCGCTCTGCGCAGAAATGTCAGCGGATGAGCAAAAGACATGGACATGCGGGCCTCCTTTCAAAATTGCTGATTTAAACAAAAGGGCGCCCGCAAGACAACATAAAATTGATGGCCCTGACTTGCCGCGGTGGACGGGCAATTTATCAGTGCCGAGATCGGCGCGCTTAGGCGGCAATTTATCAACATTCAAGACCTGACAGTAGCTGCCGTTCAAGTGCGGCTATTTTACGCCGTAAGCGGCGTAAAGTTGGTCGATGTAGCCGCTTCGGTCGAGCTCCTGAATAAGCTTTGCGTCAATGAGATTCTCGGCTTTAAGATCGGCGACCGCGGGATTGCGCAATTTCATCAGACGCTGCACGTTGTTAAGACCTTCCACGGAGGGATAAGGTTTTCGGTCCGTGGCGCGAAGCAGATCTTGGTAGCCTTGCTCGGCAAGCGCTGGGTTAGATACTTTCAGGCGCCGCGCGATGGTTTCGATCACCGCGGGTTTCATCCGCGGGCTCAGTGCGTAGGCGACGCCTTCCAACCACGCCTTCAAGGCGTTTCTCGCCGCGTCCGGTTGCTGGATCAGGTAACTCGCGCGCACGACAATCCCATTGCTGACGAACGGAATGTTGGTTTTCGAGAGCTCCACGAGGGTCGGAAATCCGCGCTGCTTTAAATCGCTGCTGAAAGCGCTGTCGACGACGGTCGCGTCGATGGATCCCTTCTCCAACGCTTGGCTGAGCATCGTTTGATCACCGGCCGCGACGACCTGGATGTCGTCGCGACGAGAATCAAGTCCCAGGTATTCCAGTCCGAGCATCGCCGCCATCCAGATGGTCCCGCCGATCACTTGCACGCCGATACGCTTGCCCCGCAAATCTTTGGGATTCTTGACATTCGGTCTGACCACCAGATCGAAGGGGATACGGCTTGTGAACGTGCCGATGACGCGCAAGTCCAGACCGCCAGCCGCCGCGCCCAGAGCCGCAGTGCCGCCGCTGTTGGCGAGATGAACTTGTCCGCTCGCCATGCTGGCGATCATAACGGGAGAGCCGGGCATGTAGACTTGCTGAACGTTCACCCCAAACTTCGTAAAGAATCCTTTTTCCTGCGCGATCCAAAGCGGGCTCACTCGGGCGCTGATATTGGCGTAACCGATGACGACTTCCGACGCCGCGAAGAGGAGTCCTGGCGTGAGGACAGCGCCAAGCACGGTGAGGTTGAATTTTTTCATCATAAGCAAGCCTCATTCGATTTGCTGAGATCAAAAAAGCCGTTGACGATTCGTTTACCACACCTTGCGGGCAGTGGAGAAGACGAACGAAGGTGGTATCCGCTGATCCTGAGATTGTCATTTCGCCGACCGATCGTAGATAGATAAGTTCTCTCGCTTGACACCGCGGTGAGGACACGTAAGCATTTCGGTTGTGCTGCGCGAGCCGCTCCTGGGAAATCATATCCACGCCGAACTGGCGCAGGCGGCTTAAGCACCGAGAAAACTGACTCAAGTTAAATTGGACTGGAGTTTTTGATGAACATCGGTTTCCGCGCTGGTAACCCTGACGATGCTGAGGCCTGCGGATCAATCTGCTACGAAGCGTTCAAGGCAATCGCAGATCAGCATAACTTTCCACCTGATTTCTGCGATCGGGAAACGGCGGTTGGATTGTTGTCACAACTGCTGTCACGCGAGGATATTACTCCGTGGTCGCCGAAAGTAGCGGTCGAGTCGTTGGCAGCAACTTCCTCTGGGAAAATACCCTAATTGCCGGCGTGGGCCCGATCACCGTTGATCCGCCCGTACAAAACTCAGCGCTCGGAAGACAATTGATGGAAGACGTCATGACGCGGGCGCGCAATCGCCATTTCGTGGGAATCAGGTTAGTGCAGTCAGCTTATCATAGCCGCTCGCTGTCTCTGTACACTAAACTCGGGTTCGACACGCGAGAGCCACTTTCAAATCTGCAAGGTCCGCCCATCGGGCTAGAAATCCCCGGTCACGCCGTACGTCGAGCCAACGAAGGTGACTTAGACGATTGCAACAAACTGTGCGTCAGAGTGCATGGGCACGACCGCGGACCGGAGCTCCTTGAGGCAATCATGCAAGGAACCGCAATGTTAGTCGAGCACGGCGGTCGGGTCACGGGTTACGCGACAATGGTCGGTTTTTTTGGGCATGCGGTCGGCGAGAATAACGAAGATCTGAAGGCGCTGATCGGGGCGGCGACAGCTTTTCCCGGTCCCGGATTCATGGTGCCGACACGTAATGGTGAAGTTCTCCGTTGGTGCTTGGAGAAGGGGCTGCGCATTGTTCAGCCGATGACGCTAATGAGCAAAGGACTTTACAACGAACCGCTGGTGCCTTTTTGCCTTCAGTCATTTATTGAACGGCACCATGGCTCACTAGATCACGCGTTTATTCTCCGAAACGCCCTACGCAGGTCCGAGCCCCGGCTGATCCGCTGTCGAATCTTTTTTCTTGCGCGATCCAAAGCGGGCTAACCCGGGCGCTGATATTCGCGTAGCCGATGACGACTTCCGACGCTGCGAAGAGGAGTCCCGGTGTGAGGACAACCCATTCATACAGTTACCGTGACGGTGATTTTTTCAGCGTAAGGAAGCCTCATCCGATTTGCTGATATTGAAAAAGCTGTTGACGATTCGTTTACCACACCTTACGGGCAGTGGAGAAGACGAATGGAGTGCGCGTGAGGGAGAAATCTATGAAGCGCGTTGTGCCGGACTGACCTAACAATTTTGATTCTCGAGAGGTTTTAGATTTCGAGGCGGCGAATACTTACGTTTTCCTACGCTTGCTCCGTGCGATCGCAATCGAGAAGGGGCCAAGTCCGCTTTTAGCTCTTGACGTTCGTTCTCCGGAAAATTCGCAACTCCATCCATTTCCAAAGACAGTCAAGTTGTAACGTCTGGCGCATGTGTTTGGCTATCTCCCTTCGATCAAAGTGATCCACGCTTTCCAATAGTCAATACGCAAGTCTGACCTCACATGCTCCCCTTACAGCCTGTCGGCTGTTTCGCATTGAAGCACTGGACGAGGCCATCGAAGCAATCGTCGGGAGATTCTTGCGCGGCTTGAGACGAAAGTAGGGCTGGCGCAGGATCAGGTCCGGTAGCTGTTGATGCTCGCTGTGGAAGAGCCGGCCGTTGCTATGGCGTTGTTACTGTTCTTTGCGGTAGGTGACACGGCCTTTCCGATTCGCCCACAGTTTGAGTCTGAGGCAGCTATTTGGCGATCGTGAACTCGTACAGGTTCGCCTCCCAAGTCTTGAACTCATCCGTGAACGAAGTCACATCTCCAAAGACTTTTCTGGTTCGACTGTTTCGGAGGCCTTTGACCGGTAGATTAATCCGAACAGTGATTCGTTTGGGGTCGCGGTCCGCTTCCTTCCCCAAAAGCGCGACCGAAGCGGCGGTATCCTCGGAAGGCGACCAATTCTTGAGAACCGCGAGGCAGTAACGATTGCCATTGCGCCAGAGCAGAGCTTCCATCCAGGGTTCGGTCCCACCGCCACCAAATATTTCCACGCGCGGTCGCAATCCGATGTCGTTGTGCGCTTTGCCTATCACATCCCGCCAAGCTCCCCCGATCTCACCCGCCCTGTAAGGAAAGTATTCATAAGCGAGCGGCGTCAGATTCAGGTATAGACTCTGCCCGCTTCCGGTTTTCTTCCGAACGATAACATCTGTTGTGTCGGAAACTCCTGTCGAGGATCCGGATGCCGCCCGCGTGCCCCGCTCGAATACGACCATGGATCGGTAACGTAACGCATTGTCGTATGCGCGCAGTCGCTCGGGAAAAGGCTTGCTGGAGTATTCGGCGTCGATTTCCGTTATTCCCCTCCCATCGAGGTAGCCTCGAGATTCGTCCCTCCTGATGCCGAATAGATCATCCAACGCGCCCGCCGCCCGCCCGCGACCAGTCAGCATCCCGCCGGATCTAACAAACTCGCTCAGAGCCGACACTTCCGATTCAGAAAGACAAATAACCTGAGGCAAAATAATCACCTTGAAGCGTTTCGATAGATCGATGCGTCCCTCCTTCACATCGAGGTAGCTAATAAAATCGTATTGATAGCCCAGATCTTCCAAGAGCTTGCACCACGACACCCGCAGGCGACCGGAAGAGAGGTTGTCGCTGTCCAGTCCGGAGGAACGCTTCGGCCAGCCTGATCCATGGGTCGCGCTGTCCATCGCCCAGCCAACACGAATGCTGGGGTGAGAATAGTAAAGCCCGATAGGGTCGGATTCGAGATATGAATTCGGATTGACGATAAATTCGCCCGCGACTCCCTGAATTTCCCGGAAGGTCGTCGCCAGCTGCTGAATTTTAGGTGAAAGCACTCGCTCGCCGGAAGAATTAGTTCGCATCCAGCCTTCGGGCCAAGCGATGGTCAGCTGATTGCCATGGGCTAGCCGGTTCCACAGGACCCAAACGCTTTTCTTGTATTCATCAGAGGCTCCATAAGTCTGGGCATGAATGCGGCGCGGCCGATTCCAAAACGAGCGGAGAATTTCGTTTGTGCCGCCATCATCGTAGGCCTCCATCCATTGGACCACCCGGCACAAAAAAGCATAGTCGTATCCACCGTAGGCCGATGGCTGCTGTCCGCCCACAAAACCGGCGGGAGTGCGCGGATCGAGCTTGTTCGTGTATCGCGTCAGGTCGGCCAGCACCTGCGCGAACTGGTAATCCATAAAGTGGCGCCATTCCATCCATCGGGAAAGGTTCCATTTACTGAAGGAGAAGTCCGACGTTGACTTGCGCACCCCTTCGAACCCAACGGGTTCCACTGTATCAAAGGAAGCATAAGACGTGTCCCAGCCGTTGTTGAGATTTTGGATCGCGCCGTAGCGATGGCTCAACCATCGGCGATACCAACCCAGTGAAAGCGGATGGATGTCGACTTCCGCCGGATTATTGAATGATCCCAGCGAGATTTCGTCGTCAAATGCATATGCGTAAACCAGTCCCTTTTTTGTCGTGCCGACATTAACGCGCAGCAGGGACTTGAGCGTCTCGATGGTGTTGGGATCGGCAAGGCTATAAGGCCGAATCAGTAGCGATGCCTCGCCGATGACGCTCCATCGGAGCTCGTCGGTAAGATGCAAGATACCTTTGCCTGCGGCATGGTCGACGTAATAGGGGAACCGGCGCCTGACGCGACAACCGGACAAGATCATCCTTCGTGGCTCCCCAATCAATGTGAAAACCGTGCAATCCCGCGAACTCGTACAAACGCCCGTCTTGGCGTACATCGTTTTGCCATTGCCAAACCAGAACGATGAAGCGCCTCGACATTTATGTCGGCCGCGTTGGCAAGCATCCCTGACGAAGCCTTTACCGAAAGCAGCGCGAGGGTTGTCCTTCCAAGAAATTCGCGCCGTGTAATCTTGTCCTTTCTCATCGACCTAAGCCCATTGAGCCGGAGCCAATTTTGACATTAGCGCAATAACTGTTGTTCCTTAGGTATTCACAGGGGAAAATCTTCCCGTTAGCGTGTCAGAAACTCGCGCGTTGTACCATAGAGGGTCGCCAACGGTGAGCGCTTATCATGTGATTTGCCGGGGCAATCAGCGCCAGGTGATCTTCCGCAGCGACGCGGACCGGGAATACTATTTGGAACGACTCGAGGAGGACCGGCAGCGCTACGGCTTTAAAGGCTACGTGCTGATGAGCAACCACGTTCACTTGCTGATCGAAACCGGCAAGGTCGCATTGTCCAAGATCATGCAAGGGTTACAGTTGAGGTACACGGGATACTACAACCGGAAATACAAAAAAGTAGGACATCTTTTTCAAGGACGCTACAAAGCTATCTTGTGCGACCGCCAAGCGTATTTGTTGGAGCTGTTGCGTTATTTACATCTTAATCCGGGACGGATGCGCGCACCGATAGACCCGTGGATGTACCGGTGGAGCAGCCATTGGGCGTATTTAGGGAAGAGCGGTTTGGTCAAAGTCGAGGTCTCGATGGTTTTGGCAGCGTTGGCCAACTCGGTGGGGCAAGCCAGGCGAGCTTACTTGAGATTTATGGCGGAAGGGAAAGGAGCGGGGCACCGAGCGGACTACTATGATGTCCGAGATCAGAGGTTTCTAGGCGATCGGAATTTTGTCGAACAGATCGACGAGCGGATTCGAGCCAAGGGCGAGATCGAGGTGCCCGGGCCAGGAGCGAGATTTTCAGAATTGCTGCGCCTGACGGCCCGTGCTTTTGGCGTGAAGGAACGGGACCTGGTCCATCAACGAAAGTGGATAAGGGCGAGGTCGATGTTAGTTTATCTGGCGCGGGAGCGGAGTAGGGCCAGCGTCAAGGAAATCGGGCAGCGTTTGCATCGCGATCCATCGATTATCAGCCGGCTTTACTCAGCGTACGCGGCGGATCGCGACCAGAATAGAGAGTCCCTATTGGCCAAACAACTACAATAATGCAATATGAAAGCCTGACACCTTGCTCTGACGTGACACCTTGCTCTGACGTTGCTCTGACACCCCGTTGCTCCTGGGTACCCGCGTTGGTGGAGCGGATTGAAGAATATAGCGGCTTTCCCGGGGCGCGGGCAGGAGTTGATTTTCACAGAGGTTACACGGGCAAGCATTGGCGCGGACGGATTTACTTCGGCTTCGAGGTCGATGAGAAACTGCTGCCGTTCGCCATCGAAGAGTTCGGCGACCAGTGCTGGGTTTACGGCTCGGATATCCCGCACGGAGACCGCCTCTACGGCGCGGTCGATGTCTTCCTGAAGCGAGACGACATCAGCGAGGAGAGCAAGCGAAAGCTGCTCATGGATAACACAGCGCACTTTTACGGGCTCACCAAATAGGGATCGGGCACAAGTTACAACGCAATAGTAAAAATAAGAATCGTTTCAGACGTTCCAATCGTTCCACCGCTATGCTCCGTTCAAATCGTTCAAGACGATTCGGATTTGGAGGGACGTTCCACGCTTCGGAAATTTTTCGAACGTGAAACGATCGAAAGCGGGAGCTTGGCGAAGCGTCTGAACGCTTGACATGAGCCTAGCGGACAAACTAGCTTCCAGCGACGATGGCCAAACCATAAGGAGGTGGCGCATGGCGAAAGCGCTCGGCGTATTTTTGCTTCCTATCTTTATCTCGGTATTGCTGGTCTCGGCGCGTGCTGCCTCGGTCGAGGACTTCTACAAAGGCAAAACAATCCAGTTTGTCGTCGGTGGTACCGCAGGTGGTGGCTACGATACGTACACCAGGCTGATCGCGCGCCACTTCACTCAGTACGTTCCCGGCAAACCCTCCGCTATCGTCCAGAATATGCCTGGAGCGGCCATGCTGATCGCGGCGAATTACACCTTTAATAGCGCTCCTCGCGACGGAACGGTCATCGGGCATTGGTCCGGCCCGCTTATTTTACAGCACATGATGGGGAACCCGGCGGTGCAATTCGAGGGACGCAAGTTTGGCTGGCTTGGTATGCCGACGTCGGATGCGCTCGTGTGCATACTGACCGAACGCAGTGGGATCAAAACGGCAGAGGAGTGGCGCAAGGCCAAAACACGCGTCAAACTGGGGGCGATTGGCCCCGGCACCAGCGGAACCGATGATACCAAGCTCCTCGCCGCCGCCACGGATTTTCCCCTGCAGCTCATCGAGGGCTACAAGGGTACCTCCGACATCAGGGTTGCAGCGGAAACAGGGGAAGTCGACGTACCTGCGCCTTTGGCTGGCAATCGGCGAAGGTGACTTGGGCCAACGCGCTCCGGGCACGACAGGTTCATGTTGTGCTCCAGACGATGCCCGAGCCTCATCCCGAGTTGAAGGGTGTCCCTCTCGCCGTCGATTACGCCAAGACGGACGAAGGGAAAAAACTCCTCCGCATCGCCAGCGAGCTTTACGGCAAACAGAGACTCTATTCTCTCCCGCCACAAGTACCCGAACAGCGCATACGAACACTGCAAAAAGCTTTCATCAGTACTCTGAAAGATCCTCAGCTTCTGGCCGAGGCGGAAAAGGCGAAGCTCGAGATCGACCCGGTCGATGGACCCGGCATAGAAAAGATGGTGAACGGCTTGTATGAAATCGAGCCCGCCGTCGTGAGTCGAGTGAAACAGATACTCGAGTCAAAGTAGGACGATAGGCATCAGGCACTAGGCAAAAGACAATAGTAAAAAAGGAAACGTTCCAGACGTTCCAATCGTTCCATCGCTATGCTCCGTTCAAATCGTTCAAGACGATTCGGATTTGGAGGGAAGTTCCACACCCAACCCGAAGGGTTCGACATCGATCGATGGAAAACAGGGTCGCGTGATTCAAACGATCGAACGTTGACGAGTTGGATCGACTGGGGAAGAAGATTCGTCTCCGCGCGAAGGTCCGTGCCTACTTGACAGTCCTGCTAATGACCTCTGTCTTTTCTCAAGGCGGGAAACGCCTAACAGGTTCTGAAAAAAAGTCTCTTGCAGGCTGCTCAAAAAGATCCAGAGGCGAGGCGCGCGAAAATCGACGAGCGGAGGCGTACATCGGCAGTACGTTGATGCGAGGCGATTGAGCGCAACGAAGCGTGTGGGTCTTTTTCAGCAGCGTGCTAGCCTAGGAGGGTCAACGACCCTTATCGCTGATCCGCTGCTGCCCAATGCGCTTGGCCAACTCGGCGGGCGAGGCCATGGCCAGGGACAGCGGCATCATGAAAGCGCTGATGACGATGAGCCCCCAGATGCCCACGGAGTAGTTCCCGTTCAGGTCGAAGATCATACCCATGACGAAGGGGCCGATGACTCCCGCCGCAATCGGCCCTCCTTGCAGCAGGCCCAAGACTCCTCCGATGGTCCGAGTGCCGAACATAATGCTGCCGACGGCGCCACGCATGGGAACAAGGCAGCCGAAGCTGACGCCGAACATCAGCGCGAAGGGCAATGTGGCCGAGACCGTTTTGACGGGCACGACCTGGAGGTACAACAAGGCAAAGCCCATCATCGCGGCGACGACTGCCAGGACGAGGCGATAGTCCATCCTGTCCAGCAGATAGCCGCCGCCGATGCGCCCGATACCGCTGAGGATGAAGACAAAGGACATGACTACGGCCGCCCAGGCCGCGGTAAGTCCGATGTCCTGCTGGAAGTAGGGAATCATGTGGACTTGGACCGCGGAGTTTACGGCGAAGGTACCCGACAAGTAGCTCGTGAATAGCCAGAACTCCTTGGTGCGGAGCACCGCGCGGAGCGTCAGCCCGGCATCCGTTCGGCGGCGCGATGGGCCGGTGGGGCGTTCCGTGGAGGCGCTATCCTCCGGCGGGTCCCCATCAGGCCGCAAACCGTAGGGCTCCGGCCGGTCGCGCACCAGCATGCTGAGCAGCGTGACACCAACCAAGACCAGGGCGCCGTAGCCGAACAGGACGACGCGCCAGCCGTAGGCCTCGTCGATCTGCGTGTTCAATATGACGAGGGGCGAGCCGAAGATGGGACCCGTTACCGCAAGCCCCGTGGCCAAGCCGCGGTTGCGACGAAACCACCGCGAGATGATCACGGGCCAGGTAACCGCGTGGCTGACGCCGGATGCTCCCAGGGAAATGACCACGAAGCAGAGAAAAAACGTGACGATGCCAGTGGTGAAGCCGAGGCCGATGAAGCCGACGCCTGAGATCACAGCGCTCCAGAAAATCAATTTACGCGCGCTGAAGCGGTCCAGCAGAAAGCCAACAGCGGGACTGACAATGCCAGACTCCAACTGGCGCAGCGACATGGCGGCTGAAATAACCCAGCGGTCCCAGCCGAAGGTACGTTCTATCGGGATGATGAGAACGCCGAAGCCCTGGAAATAGGCGGCGGAGAAGATCGTGTTGGTCACGATACTCGCGGCGACCATGTACCAGCCGAAAAAAATCCGACGCCTCCCTGATTTCTCAGTAGCATGGGTATCGATCATTCCGGGCTCTCGGCCCGGTTACGGCGGGGCATATTCGTTGTAGTCATCGCGGCTGCTGGCTGTTTTCCGATCTTAGCAAATAAACAGGGCATTTCGACTGCAGCGTATTAAACGATTTGAACGGCTGGAACGGAGCGCAGCGGTGGAACGTCTTGAACGGGCCGCAGTATTAAGGCTGAACGTTTTGAACGAAGCGAAGCGCTTGAACGTTTGGAACGATTGGAACGGTTCCCTTCCGACTGTTAACTCGGAATTCTCCTAAAATATGGCTGTTTTCCGATCTTAGCAAATACACAGAGCATTTTGCCTGCGGCGTATTGCTCGGATATCCCTCACGGAGAAGCGAAGCTGCTCGTTGATAACACGGCGAGCTTTTACGGGCTCGAAGGTTGGAAACGCGATCGTCTAGGGTTGCTTATCTGAAGCCAAACGCGCTCGGGTAAAAAGATGGCGGGGTTGTCTTGTAATAATAGGCTCCGACGTATGAGTTAGCCGCAAGAGGATTGTAGGATTGCAAGACCTGACTTCGGATTTCCTCCTGCGGTGGTACGATACTTTCGCTATTTGCCGTCGTCGAAGCTGACGATCACGATGGCGCTGGCAATCAGCGGGCCATCGTTGCCCTCCTCATTTAGCACCTGCAATCCGCCGTGGACCACGTTGATATGGCCGGTGCCGTGGGGTAGCGTTTCCAACACCGCCTGGCCATCCACCGCCTCGGGCTTGGGCACGCCGATGGTTACATCCACCCGCATATCGTCGGCGGTCTTGCCCAGTAGCCGCTGAAATCCCAAGCTGCTGTGATGCAACGCATCGAATACCGCTCGCTTGGCGGCACTGGTGTAATCCAATCCGTGAACATCCACTCCCATACCCATTTCTGTAACGCACCGTACCAAAGCCATACCTGATCACCTCCACCTGCGAGTTCCAGTCGAACCGATTCTTGCCGATACTCAAATACGCATTAGATTGACAACGGGAGGACTCCTCCCTCAAGATTTCTGCCGGTTGGCGACGGCATCGCATGTCTCTTCGCGCGTGCGTTTCAACGCAAAAAACGAGCGCTAAGCCTCTATGTCACTCTATCTATGCAATCTTGTATCGTCGAATCAATACCTTGTGCTGGTCCGACCCAGGGATTGAGGATCGAAAACAGGGACGCGTTACTAAAGATTACGAACCAAGCGAGTTGAACGGAACGAAATAAAGAAATTTATTTCACAGGAAAGTCTTTTCCTCTTGTCACCTGCCTTCTAACTAATGGGCGACCCCAAAAACCGCCCGGGGAGAGCAATGCGCGAAACCCAATCGGCGAGATCGACCGAAAACGGAATCGATTGCAAGATCGCGCCGCACCATGTTCGAGTCAGTCCGGTCGAGCCAGCGACGCGATCGCGATCCGCCTCGATCAAGAGAGCAGCATGTTGTGCCGGTCCGAAGCGGCGATTTCGATTGACTGCTCACTGTTTCGGCGCTATAGCTCCGCCTGCGAAAAGTGTCGGTTAAAATTTCTTGTTCACGGAATCGGAGCACCAAAGGGCGGCGTCCCATGATCAAGGCTCGATACGGCGTTGGCGCCGTAATCCTCGGCATCTTCACGG
>WNFZ01013215.1_pt1 | contig 13468 bp, 14 predicted proteins | sample 5400081 | NCBI WGS metagenome assembly WNFZ01 (sample SAMN13153365, study PRJNA577476) | soil metagenome | isolation source: 80 cm soil or saprolite under grassland replicate 1 | place: USA:California | collected 2016-06-15
ATGAGCAGATCGTTCGCCGCCGCCTCGTCCGGCCTGGGCGGTAAGGGGGACCGGGCGCGCGCCTCCTCAATCCGCCCGAAGAGCACCTCCGCATGAGCCTTTACGTGATCCAACGTCCACCCGCCTCGCTTGATGCGCTTCAATTCGTCGGCATCCGAAGTGCGAAAGACCTGCAATCGGCCGGTCTCAAGAAACTCAATCCCCATCCTGAGCAAACGGATGAGATGGGCAGCATTCTTCACATCGTACTGGTACTTGCGGACCATCGCCTTACGCTTCTCCCCCATGTAGCCGCTGAAATGCTCGTGGTGGAGCTTCCGGAAGCGGTTCAGGGTTTCGAGAGGCACGCTCCAGTGACGGGCGATATGGTCGAGCTTGGCCCTGTCGGCCTCGAGCACCTCGGTCATCGGCCCGCGGGCACGGATCTCGTTGGTCAGCGCCTCGTACTCGGCCATCCGCTCGAGGTCGAACGCCTCCATGCGCTTGAGCTGATCGTACGCGTAGCCCGCGAAAGAGTCCGCGGCCGCTTGCGAAGAGAAAATGGCGCGCTGGTCTTGCAGGAGGTCGAACGTCGCGTGCCGGTGGACATACTCGCTTTCCCGGAGCCACAGCAGTCCCACGATGTTCGGGTTGCTCTTGAGCAGGAGGCGCACGGCCTTGTCCAGGCTGTACATCACGACGTCGAGCTCGTCCGCCTGCAGCCGCCAGTGCTCCCAGCGAGGCAGGCCGATGTGATACGGCAGCGGCGGCACGACGAAGCCCATGAGATCCACGTCGTCCACGGCGTCGGGCTCTTCGGGCGGCAAGTATGTCCCGTGGCTGTGCGACCCCATCAACGCAAGAACGATGAGGTGCGGCTCGAGCGGGAATCCGTTCTCCGCCTCGAACGCGCGGGCGATGCGCGGGTCGATGCTCATCAGGCCTACAGCCTCGGATCCACCGGCTCACTCTCCAACGCCAACACTCCGAACACGCACTCGTGCACCCGCCGCAGGGGCTCGCTGCGGACGAAGCGCTCCAGGCCCTCGATCCCAAGCGCGAATTCTCGCAGCGCCAGCGAACGCTCCGTCGCCGGGCGCTGCGTCGTCAGCTCGAGCAGCATGTCACTCGTCCTCGTCCCAGTCCGCCTCGGCCTTGCGTTCTGCCGACCGGGCGCGGTGGAAGGCACGCGCCAACGCCCGCTGTTCGGCGGTGCTCTGATAGATGTACTCCACCAAGCGCGTGCGCACGCGCACCCGTGCGCCTGTGAGGTCCACAAACATGACCCACCGGGGCGCCGGGGTCTGGTTGAGCGAGGCCTCGATGGCCTGAGCCATCTCACGGCTGACGTACCACTCCTCGAAGTGCGCCACGACGAGGAAGTAGTCAACCGGCAGCTCGGGCTGGCCCGATCTCTCGAAGCGCTCCTTGGTGTTCTCCATGGTCCGCTGGCCGCCACTCAAGGCGGCCCCTCAAATACAATCGCCCCGTCCGGCAGCGCGCGGACGGGGCGACCGAGGAGGCGGACTCAGGTTCCGCTCAGGTCGATCCCGTTCGCGCCGTGTGCCGGGGCGAAAAAGTACGTGGCAACCCCGCGCGTGGTCGCCCGAGGGCGACTCGCGTGGTGCCTAGCATCAGTCTTCGACCGCTCAACGCGGCAGGCATATCAGCTATGTCAAACCAAGGAACATGGGAGACCGGCACGTCAGAGAGTCGGCCAACAAGGTAGCAGATGGGATGGGTCAACTCAACGGGGCACGCTTCCCCCTACCAGACGGCTTGATGTCGATTTCGCGCCGGGTCGTTCGTCGTGTAGATGGAGCGACATCCATGCACGACAAAACTCAGGAGGGTATACGATGCAGGCGGACAATCAGACGGTCAGCTCACGCACAGGCCTGTGGGCGGGCCGGATCGCGGGCGGTCTCGCCGTCCTGTTCCTGCTGTTCGACAGCGCGATCAAGCTCGCGCAGATCCCGCCGGTGATCGAGTCGTTCACGCGGCTGGGGTATCCCGCCAGCTTGTCGGTCGCGATTGGGACGCTCGAGCTGATCTGCCTCGTGGTGTATCTCATTCCCCGAGTCGCCATCTTCGGGGCACTCCTGCTCACCGGATTCCTGGGAGGCGCGGTCGCGACCCACGTGCGCGTCCAGGATCCCCTGTTCAGTCACGTGCTGTTTCCGACGTATGTGGGCATCTTGTTGTGGGCCGGTCTGTGGTTGCGCAATGCGCGCCTGCGTGCCCTCATCCCCGCGCAGCGCTCCGGCCGCTGACCACCGTCAACGACTCAGAGGTATCACGCCGATGCGATTCATGACGATGGTCAAGGCCGCCGAGACGGCGGGGGCCCCGCCGCAGGCGCTGATGGACGCGATCGCGCAGCTCGGCACGGAGGCCGCGAAGGCGGGTGTGATGGTCGATATGCGCGGGCTCTATCCGAGCGCCATGGGTGCCCGCGTGCGCCTCGCGGGCGGGCAGATCACGGTGATCGACGGCCCCTTTAGCGAGGCCAAGGAGGTCATCGGCGGCTACGCCATGTTCAACGTCCAGTCGAAGACTGAGGCGGTCAGCTGGACCCGGCGGTTCATGCAACTGCACAAGGAGCACTGGCCGGGGTGGGAGGGTGAAACGGAGCTGCGGCAGGTTTTCGAGCAGCCGTGATTTCGCTTCACCAACGCAGGGCTCGTCGACAGCGCTGACCCACCCCAGCCTGGGCGCCGTAGGGATTTTCACACTCCGGCAGTCCGTCAGTACGGATGAAGCAACTTTACTCGCGCCTCGAGATCGGCCGGCTCAATCTGCACCACTCGCCCGAGCGGCGACACATAGATTCGCACCGTGGGTGCGCCTGGGATCCGGGTTGGCCCGAACGCAAAGCGCCACACCCGCGGGTGTCCCGGCCGCTGGGGCATGCCCCGCCAGAGAAAGGTGGTGGATTGGGTCCCCATCTCCGGCGGGGGCGAGCCGAGCAGCGTGCCCACGGCCGCGTAGGCGCCAGCCCACGAGGCGCCTGCAAGCAGGGCGGCGGCGAAGGCAGCCATGACCGTCAGCCAGAACAGACGAGCCATTGTGGATTCCGGCTTGGGGGCATGCGCTAACTGATAGCGCCCCTGCCCCGGCCGCACAACCGTGCAACCCCTGCTCGAGCAGAGCCTGTGAAACGCCTACCCGCACAAGTGGGCGACGGAGGAAGGGTTATCCGGTGAAGGATGTCGCACGTGTCCTGTCACATCGGCTGCGGTTCGTCCGTCACTGATATGACGGCACGGGGTCGATGCCGAAACAACGGAGGAACACATGACGACCATGACAAAGGCCATTGCCGTAGCCCGCAAGCCCTCGCCGTGATGGAGTGGGGGAGTCACGACCGGCGCACTACACCAGCCGGCGGGTCACCTCGAGACACCGGTCTACTTCGTCACCGGTATTGAATAGGGCGGGGGCTATGCGAACCTGGCCGTCGCGCACCGTGACGTCCACGTTCGCCGCGTGGAACGCCGCGCGCACGTCGGCCATCGGCTTGGTCGCGTACATGGTCACAATCGACGACCGGTTCCCGGGTGGCGTGAACAACTTGTGGCCTTGCTGTGAGAGTCCCGCATAGAGCTGGTGCGCGAGTCCGACCGTGTGTTCCTCGATTCGCGCCATGCCCACCTTTTCCAGGTACGAGAGAGCGGCACTCAATTCCCGCGCGGGGCCGAACGCGCGGCTGCTGTAGTCGAATCGCCGGGCCGTCTTCGCGAGCTCGAAGTGGTGATCCGGAAGCTCCCGATCGATTTGGAACTCCCCAAAGCGATCGAGGCGGATGCGATCGTTGAGCTCGCGGCGGATGAAGAAGGGAGCGATGCCGAACCCGGCGAGCATCCACTTGTACGATCCGCAGCACATGGCGTCCACCCCCGCCGCCTGCACGTCGATCGGGAACATCCCGACCGCCTGGATGGCATCGGCGTAGAACACCGCGCCATGGGCATGCGCCAGGTCCGCGATCGGACGCATGTCGTGACGAAAGCCGTTCTGATGCGACACCCAGGCGACCGATACGATGCGCGTCCGCCGGTCGATGAGGGGCGCGAAGTCGCTTGCGTCGACCATGCCATCGCGGTGCTTCGCGATCCGCAACTCGACGCCTCGCGAGCTCTCAAGGGCCCGATACAGGACGAATTCGGTGGGGTAGTGGAGCTCGTCCACGACCACGTTGTCGCCGGCCACGAGGTCCAGGCCCTGCGCGATGACGTTTTCGCCCTCGGCGGTCGAGAACAGCAGACCGATTTCGTCGGTGGTCGCGTGCACGAGCCGCGCGAACTGTGTCCGCACGGCCTCGCACGTTCCGAGCAACTCGCCGACCTCGAGTGGTCGCGTGGACTTGTGTTCGAGGAACTCGGTGCCCGCGGCGACGACGGGCCGAGGAATCGGCGCAATGTACGCCGAGTTCAGATATGCACGCTCGGCGACAATCGGGAAATCGGCGCGAACGCCGAGTGGATCGGAATTGCCCATGTCGAAATCAGGGGACTTCGCTGCCTGGGTCGGTCGAACGGCAGCCGACGCGGCGAGTGCGGCGGCCGTGGCGACGAATGAACGGCGGTCGATCGACATGGAGCGCCTTGCGTAAAGGGGAACGCGCGCGTTCGTCCGGACCGGGGGGTCGTCTGCTTGCGTGCTTCATCGCCTCACCGCACGACGTCGAAATGCCCCATCATCCCCGCGGCGTGATGCTCGAGAATGTGGCAGTGATACATCCAGCTCCCAGGCCGGTCATCGGGCATCCAGGCGATACGCGTCGTGCTCTTGGGCGGGAGATTGACGACATCTTCCCAGGAGAGCCATGCCGGGGGCTTCCCGTCTACGGCGAGCACCTGGAACGAGAAGCCGTGTAGATGGAACGGGTGATCCATGAGTGTCGAGTTCACGACGTCCCACACCTGCAACTCGCCAACCTTCACGGGGTCGTCCTGATGGTGCATCTCCTTGTTGACCACGAAATCCATGCCCCGCCGCAGGCTGTACTTGATGCCGAAGTCCACCGTGCGAGTCGGCGTTGCTGAGCCGGCCGCGAGCGGAGTGATGGTCCGAAGCCGGTCGGGTATGACGGCCGCGGAAGGCTTGGCCGGGCCCACGAGCAGCGTGGCGAAACGCTCGGTCTTCCGCCGCCTGATGGTGGTCCGCCAGTACGCGAGCGCTTCCACCGCCAGCTCTTCACCTGCTTCGAACGGTCCGATGGCGAGGTCCACGCGATCCGCTGGGGCGAGCAGCACCTCCGTGGCGGCGACCGGTGCTTCGAGCAGGCCCACATCGGTGCCGAGGATCTGGAACGGCGCTCCCCCAATGGAGAGGCGCACGTAACGGGCGCTCGAGACGTTGACAATCCGCCACCGCTCGATTTGGCCCGCCGCGACCTTCAATTGCGGCTCGCGCTTCCCATTCACGAGCCGCGCGTCTCCCTCGCGGCCATCGTGCCATTGGACCAGGCCACCGAACGTCGCCAGCTGTCCTTCTCGATCGAGCTTGAGATCGTCCAAGACCAGCACTTGCTCCCCGTCGAGCACCGGCTCGTCGTCCGCCCGGACAATCAACGCCCCGGAGAGCCCTCGTTCCATCTGCACGGGTTCGTTGGTGTGCGGGTGGTACCAGAAGGTCCCGGCGTCGGGGAGTCTGAACCGGTAGGTGAACGACGCTCCAGGTTCTACGGGCCGTTGCACCATGTCCGTCCCGTCCATCGGGGCCGGCACCCGAAGCCCATGCCAATGGATCGTCGTCGCCTCGGGCAGGCGGTTCGTGAAGCGCACCTCGAGAACGTCGCCAACCCGGCCCTCGATGGTTGGGCCAGGGACTTGGCCGTTGAACCCCCAGGCTTTGAAGGTTGCTCCGGGAGCAATGGCCCAATCCACCTCGCGGGCCTCGAGATCTACCGAGACGACGGTCCGGCCGGGGTCGGGGCGCGCGGCGTCATACGCCTGGCGGTATGCGGTGCTCGAGTCCCCGGACGGCCCGTGAACGACGGGGCCGTGATGGTGCGCCGCGTGATCGTGGTGTGACGACATGCGAGAGTCTCCTCATGTTCGGGTCTGCCGACGGCTGGGACCGCCGCAGGTGCAATCGAGACAGCCATGGGAGGCGCAGGTGCTGCAGGTCAGCGCGAGCTGACGGCGCAGCGCCTGGTGCGCGCGATGCAACCGCACCCCGGCGTTGTTGGCCGTGATACCGGCTTCGCGAGCGAAGTCCACCACGGGCGCGCCATCCAGATCCACGCGCTTGATCGCCGCGGCGTACTCCGGCTTGAGAGTCTCCACCAGGGATGCGACGCAGGCGCACACCTCATCGCGCAGCTCCTCGTCGGCCCCCGGTGCTGCTTCGTCGGCGGTGCCCGCAGCGTACGCCAGGGCTCGGTGTTCCGCGCCGCGGCGGCGGTAATGATCGATCACTGCGTTTCTCAGGAGCCGATAGAACCAGGGGATGACGACTCCCGGGTCGTGCACCGTGTCGGCGCGATCGAGGCTGCGCACGAAGGCGTCCTGGAGGATGTCCTCGGCCTCTTCACGCGATCCGACGCGCCGCTCGAGGAACGCCAGGAAGCTCCGGTGGTTCTCGACCAGCACTTCGAGGACGTCGGGCGTAGCGGGCGTGGTCATAGGGGCAATATACGCGGGCCCCGTCCGAGCGATGCCGCACGGGCGGGGCCCGCCGCACGGGCGGGGCCCAATGTCACCGCGTCAGTCCCCGTCAGTCCGCGCACCGGCAGTTGCAGAGCGGCGCGCAGTCGCACATCGACTGGGGGGTGCAGCTGCAGGTGTCAGTGGCGAGCTTCTCTTGAGTGACCATGGTTGCCTCCTGAGCGTGGTGTAGGTGAACGCCCTTCATACCTGCTGACGGATGAGACCATGGACCATTACACCCTGTCCCAGCGAGCCCTGTTGATGCCACCAGGAGTATGGCGGAATCGGTGTGACGGGAGCCTGAGGCGTTGGTGCACTCGCCGTCTTGGTCAACATCAAGTATTGTGGATCGCGATACTGGAAGGAAACGTGGGATGGTAGCGGGGAAGGAAGCCGCCGCACGCCCACCGCCGCTGGAGGCTCTCAATGGAAGTCATCATTCGGCGAGACTACGAGCAGATGAGCAAGGCCGCGGCGCAGATCGTCGTCGAAGTGCTCAACACCAAGCCCAACGCCGTGCTCGGCATGGCGACGGGGTCCACGCCGCTCGGCCTGTATCAGGAGTTGGTGCGGCTGCACAACGAGGAGCAGCTCGACTTCTCTCGTGTGACGACGTTCAACCTCGACGAATACGTGGGCCTGCCCGTGAATCACCCACAGAGTTACCACTACTTCATGCACGAGCACTTCTTCCAGCACGTGAACATCCCACGGCACAACATCAATATCCCTTCGGGCACAACCGGCAACTACCCCGCCTTCTGCCAATGGTACGAGAAGCGAATCGCGGAATGCGGCGGCATCGACCTGCAGATCCTGGGCATCGGCTCCGACGGCCACATCGCATTCAACGAGCCGGCGAGCTCCCTGAGCTCACGGACGCGACTCAAGACGCTGTCCAAACAGACGATCGACGACAACGCGCGGTTCTTCGAGCGCCGAGAGAGCGTGCCGGTGTATGCGATCACCATGGGCGTCGGGACCATCCTCGATGCGCGCAGGCTGGTCCTGGTGGCGAGCGGGAGGGCCAAGGCCAAGGCCATTGCCCAAGCCGTCGAGGGACCGGTCACCAGCATGGTGACGGCAAGCGCAATCCAGCTGCACCGTGATGCGACCGTGATCGTCGACGAGGAGGCAGCCGCCGACCTGACCATGCGCGACTATTACGAGTTCATCTACGCGGCCAAACCTGCGGCGCCGAGGGCCTAGGACACAACGCTTGGAGGCTCTCCCCGTGAGCGACCAGCCGATCATTCGCGTCCAGCACCTCGTCAAGTCGTTCGGCACCGTCATGGCCGTCAACCACGTCTCCTTCGACGTCCGACCCGGGGAAATCTTCGCGTTCCTGGGGCCGAATGGCGCCGGCAAGACCACCACCATCAAGATGCTCACCACCCTGTTGCGCCCGACGACGGGCTCCGTCGAGCTCGACGGACTCGACCTCACCACGCATCAGACGGAAGTCCGAAAGCGGTTCGGCGTCGTCTTCCAGGATCCAAGTCTCGACAGCGAGCTCACGGCGTGGGAGAACATGGACATCCACGGGGTGCTGTACCACGTGCCGCGGCACCCCCGGCGGGAGCGGTGTGAAGTCCTGTTGCGGATGTTCGAGCTGTGGGACCGGCGCGACGACTTGGTGAAGACGTTCTCCGGTGGCATGAAACGCCGCCTCGAGATCGCCCGTGGGCTGCTGCACACGCCGAAGGTATTGTTTCTCGACGAGCCGACGCTCGGCCTCGATCCGCAGAGCCGTAATCAGATGTGGACCCACGTGCGAACGCTCAATGCGACCGAGCGCGTAACGGTGTTCCTCACAACGCACTACATGGACGAAGCGGATCGCGTGGCCGACCGCATCGCCGTGATCGACCACGGGCGCCTCGTCGCCACGGGCTCGTCCGCGGAGCTCAAGCAGCAAACCGGCACGGATTCGCTCGAAGCGGCCTTCCTCGCGCTCACCGGCACGACGATCCGGCACGAGAGCGCCACGGCCGCGGACCAGATGCGTCAGGTCGCCCGCGTGTGGAGGAGATGAGCGCATGGCCGTCATCTTCGTTCTCTGGCTGCGGGAGGTAAAGAAGTACCTGCGCTCGCGCGTCCAGATCGTGGCATCGCTCGGCGCCCCTCTCATGTACCTGGGCGTGCTCGGGTTCGGCCTCGGTCCGGTGTTTCAGCGCGCCGGCGAAGGCAGCTATCTCCAGTTCATGGCGCCCGGCGTGATCGGCATGACCGTGCTGTTCACCGCCATGTTCTCAGGTATCGCCATGCTGTGGGACCGCCAGTTCGGGTTCCTCAAGGAGACCCTGGTCGCCCCGGTGCCGCGCCTGGCGATCATGATCGGGCGCACGCTCGGCGGTGCCACGGTCGCGGTGTTGCAGGGCACGCTGATTTTCGTCGCGACCCTCGTCGCGGGATTCCGCCCCGTGAGCGTCCTCGCCGTGCCGCTCGCGTTTCTCCTGATCGCGCTGATCGCCGTGGTGTTCGCGGCGCTCGCGACCGCGATCGGATCGAGTCTCAAGGAGATGCAGGGCTTCCAGATGGTGATGAACTTCCTCGTGATGCCGATGTTCTTTCTCTCCGGTGCGCTCTATCCGCTGCTGGGGCTCCCGTGGGTCCTCGCGGCGCTCACGCGGATCGATCCGCTCACCTATGGCGTCGACGGGATGCGCGGCCTGCTGATCGGGAGGGGGGGTGCGCACTTCAGCGTCGCGTTCGACGTTGCGGTGCTGCTGGGTGTCGGGGTCTTGTTCGTAGCCGCCGGGGCGTGGCGGTTCTCGAAAATCGAGGCTTAAATGGTGCGCTCTCTTGTCCTCTTGCTCCTGCTCTCGAGGAGTGCGGCATCGCAGACTCGCGCGATCGTCTATACCACGGCCGAGAGCACCAGCTTGCGGCTGACACCCACCGACACCCTGACGTTCAAGCGGTCAGAGTCCACCTCGGAAGCGAAGGTGTACGTCTTCGTCGATCCGCGGAAGAGCTTCCAGGCATTCCTCGGCATAGGCGGGGCGCTGACCGATGCCGCCGCCGAGACCTTCGCGAAACTTTCCGCGTCACGACAGGAAGAACTGCTGCAGGCGTATTACAGCACCGACCGAGGGATCGGGTACACCCTGGCCAGGACCAACATCCACAGCTGTGACTTCTCGAACGAGAGTTATACCTATGTTGATGAAGGTGACAAAAACCTGAACTCCTTCTCCATCGCGCACGACCTGCGGTTCAGGATCCCGCTCATCAGGCGAGCGATGGCCACGAGCGGGAACCGGCTCAAGCTCTTCGCCAGTCCCTGGAGTCCCCCGGCGTTCATGAAGGACAACAATGACATGCTGCACGGTGGTCACCTGCGCCCCGAGTACGCTCACTCCTGGGCACTCTACTTTGCGAAGTTCATTCAGAGCTATCGCAAGGCAGGCGTGCCAGTATGGGGGATCACCATCCAGAACGAACCGATGGCCGTGCAGCGGTGGGAGTCCTGTGTCTTTCAGGCGCAGGACGAGCGGGATTTTCTCAAGAACCACCTTGGTCCGGTCATGGTGCAGCAGGGGCTCGGCGACGTCAACATCATGGTGTGGGATCATAACCGGGACCTCATCATCCAGCGGGCCCAGACGATCTTCGACGATCCCGCTGCCGCGAAGTACGTCTGGGGGATCGCGTTTCACTGGTACGAGGATTGGTCGGGTGGCACGCAGATGTACGACAACGTCGCGCTGGTGCATCAGATCTACCCTGACAAACACATCCTCTTTACCGAAGGCACTCCGGCGAACTTTGACTCGACGGCCTATGGACGCTGGAGCCTCGGCGAAGCGTACGGACGGTCGATGATCCACGATTTCAATTCAGGCACCGAGGGATGGACCGACTGGAATATTCTGCTGGATGAACGGGGCGGTCCCAACCATGTCGGGAACTTCTGTTTTGCTCCGATCCACGCCGACACCCGTACCGGCAAGCTCATCTACACCAATTCGTACTACTACATAGGCCACTTCTCGAAATTCATCCGTCCCGGCGCACGACGGATCCTCGCGTCACCGAGCCGCAGCATGCTGCTCACCACGGCCTTCGTCAACGAAGATGGTACGGTGGCGGTCGTGGTCATGAACCCGACAGCGCGTGGCGGGCAATACTCACTCGTTGTCGGCGCTTCGTCGGTGGAGATCGGCTCGCTGCCCCACTCGATCCAAACGGTGGTCTTCAAGGCTCGTTGATGGCGGCGAGGATGGCGGAGTCCACAGCGGGTGCAACAGGCTCATCGCCTGCCCCCAGAACGCCATGGCGCAACTCGAATCCGCCGCGGCCGCCGCGTTGAAGGCCTCCGCCGTCTTCTCGTTCCGGAGAACGCAACATGCATGCAACCCAAGCCGTGCATCGGGGAGATTCGCCGGTCCGCTAGCCAACCGCACGGCGCCGCCGTAACGTACCGCAGCGTTCGATCCGCTGAGGGAACCAGTTTTGGGGGAGGCCCTCGCCAGTCATGACCACGACATTCAACCGCCGGGAATTCCTTCAGACATCTGCGGGAGTCATGGCGGCCCGCATCAGCCTGGTCGGTTCGATGTTGGAACATCAGCCCGCCACGAGCTGCGCCGGAAAGAAGCCGCTGCGTCTTGGTCTGATCATCGGGATTGGGAAAGACCCTGAGGCAGCGATTGCCAAGGTCCACGATCTCGGCCTGCCCACGTGTCAGGTGTATGTGGAGGACTTCGAGCCCGGACTCAACACGCGACTGCTGCAGGCTCTCGACCGGCATCAGATCGAGGCGACGTCCGTGGTGGTCGGTGGGCCAGGGCGCGAAGTTTGGGATTTCTACGAGGGGCCGCTCACGATCGGCGTGGTTCCGCGAGAGACGCGCGCCGCGCGAATGGCGCGGATGAAGCAGGGCTCGGATTTTGCCAAGGCATGCGGCATTCCCGCGGTGCAGAGTCACGCCGGGTTCATTCCGGAAAACCCCAACGACCCGGTCTATAGAGAGACGGTCGCGGCCCTGCGCGAGGTGGTGGAGTACTGCCGGCGCAACGGACAGGACTTCCGCTATGAGACCGGGCAGGAAACGCCGATTACGCTCGTGCGCGCAATGCAGGACGTCGGTCTCGAGAATCAGGGCGTCAACTTCGATCTCGCCAACCTCATCCTCTACGGCAAGGCCAATCCGGTCGATGCCGTCGAGATCCTCGCGCCCTACCTCCAGGGCATCCATGCCAAAGACGGGCTCTGGCCGACGAACCCGAGAGAGCTGGGCAAGGAAGTCCCCATCGGCCAGGGCAAGGTGGACTTTCCGAGAATGATCGCCCGCTTGAAGCAGCTGACCTACCAGGGGGCGGTCACGATCGAGCGCGAGACTTCCGGCCCCGAGCAGATCGAGGACGTGCGAGCCGCGAAGGCATACCTGGAAGGGCTCATCGGATAATTCGGAGGGCGTATGTCACGCGATGCTGAAGGACTCGACCGGCGGACCTTCCTGGGCGCGACGGCTGCCGCCGCAGCGGCCATGTTCATCAAGCCCGCGCTGGTGCATGGCACGCGCGCCAATTCGGCCGTCCGCGTCGGCCTGCTCGGCTGCGGCGGGCGCGGCACGGAAGACGCGTCGAATCTGGTGGACACCGGCGGCGCTCGCGTCGTGGCGCTGGCCGATCTGTTCCAAGACCAGCTCGACGCCGCGCGCGCACACTTCGATCAGGTGCAGCAGGCGCAAGGGTACGCGGCGCTGGATCCGAAGCAGCTCTTCGTCGGCCCGCGCGCCTACGAGCAACTCGCTGTCTCCAAGGAGGTGGACGCGATCGTCATCGCGACACCACCCTACTTCCACCCGCAGCACCTCGAAACCGCCGTCGCCGCAGGCAAGCACGTGTATCTGGAGAAGCCCGTGGCGGTCGACGTCCCCGGGGCGAAACGCGTCATCGAGACGGGCAAACGCGCCCAGGGCAAGGTCAGTCTGGACGTGGGATTCCAGATCCGCGACTGCCCGCCCTTTGTCGAGCTCGTGCGCCGCATCCACGAGGGCGCGCTGGGCGATATCATCTGCGGCGAAGCCTACTATCTGACCGGTTACATCGACCGCCCACCCTGGCCTGACGCCTCGCCCGCCGAGCGCCGGCTGCGGAATTGGGTGCACGACCGGGTGCTCTCGGGCGACATCATCGTCGAGCAGAACATTCACGTGATCGACATCTGCAATTGGGTCCTCAAGGCGCATCCCGTGAACGCCACCGCCACGGGAGGACGCCAGGGCCGCCCCGCCGATGATGGCGACTGCTATGGCAATTACAACGTTCTGTTCCGCTATCCCGGCAACGTGGACGTCACGTTCAGCTCCACGCAATTCGCCAAAGGCTGGTGGGACGTCAGCGAGCGATTCTTCGGCACGAAAGGCACTTCGCTCTCGCCCTACACCGGTCCGCTCGGCATCTGGGGAGACGAGCCGTGGCAAGCTCCCCTCTCGCTCCAGCCTCAAGGGGGGGCCGAGCCCGCGGCGTTTTCCGTTACGGGAAGCTTCAAGTCCAATCTGGAGTCGGCTGATCCCGAAAAGAAAAAGGCATTCATGGATAGCATCATCAGCGGCAATTTTCACAACCAGGCCGACAAAGGCGCCGAGTCCGCACTCTCCTGCATGATGGCTCGCACCGCCGCGTATACGGCACGCGAGGTCAGCTGGGACGAGCTCATGAAATCCAACGAGGTCTGGGACGCCCGACTGAATCTGGACAGGCTGCGGTGAGGTAGCCTCATGCCCATGACGCGGCGGGAATTTGTGCAGTCATCGTTCGCGGCGGCTTGTACTGCAGGTCTCCCCCTTCCGACGGCTCCGCTCGCGATCAAGAAGGGGCTGG
>WNFZ01004180.1_pt1 | contig 13455 bp, 11 predicted proteins | sample 5400081 | NCBI WGS metagenome assembly WNFZ01 (sample SAMN13153365, study PRJNA577476) | soil metagenome | isolation source: 80 cm soil or saprolite under grassland replicate 1 | place: USA:California | collected 2016-06-15
AACGTCAGCTGCAGCCATCGTTGCGGCAGTAAGAAAGGCGGCAGGCGGTGCGATTGAGGATGCGATTCACGAGCGCGATGCTTTTAGCGATGACGAGGTACATGCCTCGCTGGCTTACCTGCCCGAGGCGTCGACAACCTTCGCTGAGGAGATGGGCAGGAGCGTGAAGATTCGTCGTCGGTGGCGTGACTTGATCCCGTAGACCACGCCGGTAACACATCTTTTACAAAGTGGGTAAAATAGGTAAGATCGGTGTGTGACAGAGGCGCGCAGACTCCGGGAAGTGCTGAACGTCCGCCTGGACGAACCGCTCGCCCGGGAGCTGTCGCGGATAGCCGGCTCCGAGGGGCGCTCTGAGAGCGACGTAGCGCGGACGCTGCTCGGCTACGGGATCGAGGTCGCGCGCCGACTTCAGGCGCAGGCGTTCGAGCGCCCGTTCTCCTGGCAGGAGGAGCCGGAGGATGAGCCTCACCCGGGGATCATCGAGATTCAAGCGCGCTGGCGCCCCATGACAGACGAAGAGATCGACGAGCGCGGGCTGCGGTCGTATGTCGGTTACCCGGTCGAGCCGTACATGGATCTGGGCGACGAGTCGTGACCCGGCCGCTGCGCATTGGGGATGCCATCGACTTCTACCTGGGGGAGCTAGCGCGACGCGGGCGAAGCCCGCGGACTATCGACGCTTATCGGCGCAAGCTCAACGTGCTCGCGGACGCTGTACGCGATTGCTACGTCCACGAGATCGATCTTTCGGACTACGAGCGGTTCGTGAATCGCTGGGCGGCGTCGGCTCCGTCGACGTTGGCGAGCAGCGTCAGTCTCGTGAAGGGCTTCTCCGATTTCCTGTGGGAGCGGGGCTATGCAAAAGAGCATGTGGCCTTTCGAATGAAGCGCCCGCGCCGGCTGCGAGCCGAAGACCTCGACGTGGTGACCGTGACGACCGAGGACGTGAAGCGGATCCTCGACTGCTGCGAGACTTGGCAGGAGTTCCTTTGCGTCTCGACGGCGATCTACTTGGGGGCACGTCGGAGGGCGCTGGCGCTCGTTCGTCTCCGCGATGTCGATCTCGACCGCGGGATGATTCGCTTCGTCGAAAAGGGTCGAAAGGTGATCACGAAGCCGGTGCCCGATGAGTACGCGCAAATCGTCTGCGCGGCGCAAGCCGCAGGCGTGTGGAAATCAGGCGACGACTACTTGATTCCCAACCGGCGTCCCGGAGCCGTGAAGCGCGCAGAGCGCTCGGACAAGGTGATCTGGGAGACGGTTAAGAAGCTCGCTGCCCGCGCCGGCGTCGAAGCTCACACCCACGCACTCAGAGCTGCATTCGCTGTGCAGTTCGACGAAGCGAATCCGGATCAGCTCATCGCGTTGAAAGAGCTGATGGGCCACGCGCGCATCGAGACGACGTTGGTCTACCTCCGTCGCAAGGATCGAGCGCGGGCAATGGAGTCCGTGCGAGGGCTTTCCTGGGGTGGCGCCGGCCACTTCGTGTTTCCACCGTCAGAGGAAGCGGCACGAAAAAAGCCCTCGCTGAGCAGGGGCTTCGCTGAAGAGGCGCATACGGGATTCGAACCCGTGCCGCCGCCGTGAGAGGGCGGTGTCCTAGGCCACTAGACGAATGCGCCCGGCGACGAGCAGTGTAGCCGGGACTAAGCCGTCAGCTCGACCACGAGCGGACCCGTATCGAGCGGTTCGAAACCAATGCGCGCTGCGATTTCCTCGCTCGAGGGCCGCGTGCCTTCGAAGAAAAGCGCACGCAGGCGCTGGCCCGTCTCGGCGTTGCGCCACCAGTCGTCGCCGACCTCCCGGCGCAGGTATGCGCGGAGCTGCGCGGCCCGGATCCATGCCCGTAGGTAGTCGGCTGAGTAGAAGCCGGAATCCATGTCCGAGAGGAAGCCGTCCTCGCGGTAGCGAAGGCCGAGTGCCTTCGTGAGCCGCTCCGCGTAGCCCTCCGGCGTCCCGCCGACGTCGTTGTACCGCGCCCAGAAGTCGAGCTCGTACTGCAGCTTCGCCACGTAGCGGCGAAAGAGAAGCGCCTCGAGAAAGAGCGTCGCATTCGCGTTCTCGGCCGCCTCGTCGTCGCCCAGTCCGAAGTGCTCGGCATGCCACCCCGGCTCGTGCGAGATCGACTCGAGGATGTACGAGTAGATCTCGGTCAGAGCGTGGTCGCGTGAGAGTCGCCGGAAGGTGTACGAGAGCGAGGGGTCGCAGCCGGCGTAGTGGAGCGCGTGTCCCGCCTCGTGCAGGAACGCCTGGTAATCGTGGAGGCCACCTTGTGCGCGAGTGATCAGATGGACGACCTTCGGCGGATCGGACGCGATCACGCACGCGCGCGGCGACTTCTGCGGACGATCGTCGAGGTCCAGCCGGATGTTCTCCTCCTTCTCGAGGTCGAAGCCGAGGCGGCGAAGCGTGTCCATGCAGATCTCCACCGCGCCCTCCTTCGTGTACGTCGACGCGAGCGGCGACAGCCGGCGCATGTAGCCCGCGTGGAACGACGACGGGAGATCCGTACGCTCCGGCCCGAGGAGCCGTTCGAACCATCGCTCGCGCAATCGCGCCCACGCGTCGTCCGCCGCCGCACTCGCCTCAGCGAGCGCGCGCTCGAGCGTGCGCAGCGAGATCTGTTTCTCGAGTTCGTTGCGCTCGATGCTCTCCGGAATGCCGCTCAGGTCCGCGTCGAGAGCCTCGAACTTCGCGAGCAGCTCGAGCCGGTCCGGGTTGAACGCCGCCGACGCATCTGCCTGCAAGCTTCCGAGCTCCTCGCGCTCCTGAAACTCGTCAAGGACCGCGAGCATGGCCTGCGCGTTCCGGAGCGGCATTTCCTCGCCCTTCCACGTGACGCGGGCGGCGAGGATCTTGTTCTCGAGCTCGTCCTCGGCCTCCGCGAGCTCGGCGGCGGCCAGGCCCGCCTCGCATGTCTTCCGTAGACGGTAAAGACGCTCATGCTCGTCGTCCGATGCTTGCTCCTCGCACTCGCGCAACGAGGCAAGCTGCGCCCGCGAGAAGAGATCGGAGTACCGCGCGACGATCGCCGCCTGCTCGGACACCTCCTTCTCACCGACCCGGACCGCGCGACCCTCTTCCGCTCGCTCGTACAGATACTTCTGCAGCCGCTCCTCGTATTCCGCCGGACTGCGGACAGCCTCGGTGACACTCATCGCGGTAAATCTATAACGGGCTATGATCGAAGGGGCTGTGAAGCAGACGCTCGGCAGCGAGTCGCCGCGTGCATACGCGGACACGATGGCCGGTCTCTGGATCGACCTGCACGGTACGCTCGCGCGCCTCGACCGCGTCGCAGCCGACGCGGAGCTGCTGCTCGACGACGTCGACTCGCTCCCGACCTTGCAGTACGAGTTGCACCGTGCCGCCGAGCTGGTCGACGGGCTGGCGCCTCCCGACGGCGCGGAGGCCGTTCACGAGGAGCTCGTCGAGGCGCTCGCCGAGGCTCGCGAGCTGACAGCCGAGATCGCGGCCGGGCTCGCGCACGGCGGCGTCGAGGCGGCTGCGCCGCTCGTCTGGGAGTGGCGCGGCGCCCTCTTCCGCGTCCGCTTCGCGCGCGTCCGGCTCGAGCGCCGGCGGCTGGCGCCCGTCGTGGCCGACGCGGTGTCGGCCCCGCCGCAGCGACGACCGTTGCTGGCAGCCGCGGCGGTGGCGATCGGATCGACCCTCGTTCTCCTCGCCGCTCTGCTCGGTCTGTGGCTCGTCGTCGCATTCATGCTCGCAGGCACGGTTGCGGGCTCCGTCGTGCTGCGCCCGTAACGCTCCGACACCGCAGCGCGTTTTACACTTACAAGGCGGAAACAGGCGGGAGGTGAGGACCGCGGCTTGGAAGGGCGTCGAACAGTGGAGGCGGAAACTGCCAACGCCGACCGCGGCGTTTCGCAGGCGGGCGTGGCTGAGATTCCAGCGTGCGCTGGATCCGCTCGGGCCGCCTAGGCCGCTGCGCCGCCCGCCCGATTCAGACGCCTGAGCGTTTCTTCCCGGCCCAGCAACTCGAGGCTTTCGAACAGCCCCGGCGAGATCTTGGAGCCGGTCACTGCCATCCGGATCGGCTGGAAGGCCTGGCCAGGCTTCAGACCCACGTCGACCGCAAGCTGCCGTAGCGCTGCCTCGATCGACTCCGTCTCCCAGCTGTCGAGCGCGGCGAGCGCTTCGCGCGCGCGCTCGAGAACGGCGGGATCGAGCAGCGAGGGATCTTCCGGCTCGACGTCGTCCTTGAAGTAGAAGTTCGCGTACTGCGGGAACTCGCCCAGCCGCGCCAGCTTTTCCTGCACGAGTGGCGCGATTCGCCGCACCTTCGCTTCGTCCCAGTTCGGCCCGAGGTACTCGATGAGCGCGTCCGCGTATTCGTCGGGGGAGAGCGCACGAAGGTACACCCCGTTCATCCAATCGAGCTTCTTGTAGTCGAACGTCGCGGGGCTCGCCTGCACGCGCTCGAAAGAGAACCGCCCGATGAGCTCGTCACGGGACATGATCGTCGTCTTGTCGTCGTAGCTCCAACCGAGAAGCGCGAGGAAGTTCATGAGAGCCGGCGCGTAGTAGCCCATGTCGCGGAACTCGTCCAGTGACTGCGCCCCGTGCCGCTTCGAGAGCTTCTTGCCGTCGTCCCCCGCGACGTCGGGCATGTGTGCATAGGCGGGCGGCTGCGTACCGAGCGCGCGGAGGATGTTGATCTGCTTCGGTGTGTTCGAGATGTGATCGCGGCCGCGGACGACATGCGTGATCTCGTCTAGCCAATCCTCGACGGGAGAGGCGAAGTTGTAGGTCGGGCGCCCGTCAGAGCGGACGAGCACGACGTCCTCGAGTTGCTCGTTCGCGACCTCGATGCGCCCGAGGACGAGGTCGTCCCAGGCGGTCGCCCCTTCGTCGGGCATGCGGAAGCGGATCGCTCCTTCGTCTTCGTATGCGTGGCCCGAGTCGACGAGTCGCTCCGCCTCGCGCTGACACCGCGCCTGCCGCTCGAGCTGGAAGCTGAGCGCGTCCCAGTCGATCCCGAGCCAGGTGAGCGAGCGCTGGATCTGCTCCGTCGCGCCTTCGACTTCGCGGTTCATATCCGTGTTCTCGATCCGGAGCAGGCACTCGCCGTCCTGCTGGCGCGCGAACAGCCAGTTGAAGAGGAAGGTTCGCGCGGTGCCAACGTGCAGGAACCCGGTCGGCGACGGCGCCATGCGGACACGGACGGCCATGAGCGCCGCCTATCGTAGTTGCGTGTTCTTCGGCGCTCACGTGTCGGCTTCCGGCGGGATCCACACGACACTCGACCGCGCGGAGGCCATGGGCGCGGACGCCGTGCAGCTGTTCACGCAGAGCCCGCGCGCGTGGCGGCCGACCAATCACGATCCCGCCAACTTTGAGACGTTCAAGAAGCGGCGCGCCGAGCTCGGCATCGCGCCCGGCGGGGTGGTCGCGCACGCGCTCTACCTCGTGAACCTCGCCGCGCCGGACGACGAGATCTACGAGAAGTCGCGCGCGGCGCTGCGCAACACAATGGAGGTCACCTGCGCGATCGAGGGGGACGGCGTCGTCTTCCACGTCGGCTCGCACCTCGGCGCCGGAATGGAGGCCGGGCTCGCGCGCTGCGTTCCCGCGTTGCGGGAGGCGCTCGAGCTCTCCACCGAGACCACGTGGCTGTTGATGGAGGACTCGGCCGGCGCAGGCGGCACGATCGGCCGCTCGCTCGACGAGCTCGTCGCGATCTTCGAAGCCTGTGACGCGCACGAGCGCCTCGGAATCTGCCTCGACACCTGTCACCTGTACGTCTCCGGCATCGACGTCACGGACCGGAGCGCCCTCGACGCGCTGCTCGACGATCTCGACGAGCGCATCGGCGTGGACCGCCTACGAGCCCTGCATATCAACGACGCCGCGGCGCCGCTGGGCTCGAACCGCGACCGGCACGCGAACATCGGCGACGGCCTGCTCGGAGAGCAGCTCGGTGTCTTCCTCTCCCATCCGCGGCTGCAAGGGCTTCCGGCGTTCCTCGAGGTACCGGGGCCGGACAAGCACGGACCCGACGCGAAGGAGCTGAGCAAGGTCCGCGACATCCACACGCGGTGGGCCGCTACCGCTGGCTGATCCTCGCCGCGGGCACGCTCTCGGCGACGAGCCTGTCCGCGGTGCAGATCGGGATCAGCGCGATCACCCCCGCCCTCCGCACGCACTACGGGCTCAGCCTCGGTGAGATCGGCATCCTCCTCGGTGCGACGAATGCCGGGATGACGTTGACGCTGCTCGCATGGGGAATCGTCAGCGACCGGATCGGCGAACGGCGCGCAATCGTGATCGGCCTCACCGGGTCCGCCGTCTCACTTGCGGTCGCGGCGAGCGTGAACGGCTTTCCCGCGCTGGTCGCGGCGCTCGTCCTGACCGGGGCGTTCGGCGCCTCGGTCAACTCGGCGAGCGGCCGCGCGGCGATGCACTGGTTCGGCCGGGGGGAACGCGGCCTTGCGTTGGGCATCCGCCAGGCGGCGATCCCGATCGGCGGCTTCGCCGGCGCCGTCGCGTTACCGGCGCTCGTCACCGCGGCCGGAGTGCACGCGGCGTTCATCGCGCTCGCGGTCAACGCAGTCGTGTGGGCCGCCCTCGCCGGACTGATCCTGCGCGAGCGTCACGTCGACGAGGAGATCGCCGAGGAGTTCGTCAGTCCCCTACGCGACCTGCGGATGTGGCTTCTGTGCTCGGCGAGCGCATTCGTCCTCGCGGGGCAAATGGCGATCATGGCGTTCGTCGTGCTGTTCCTCCACGACACGCGCGGTTTTTCGACGGCGCACGCGGCGCTCGTGCTCGCGGCGGTGCAAGTCGGAGGCGTCGCGGTGCGGATCGGCGTCGGTCGCCGGTCGGATCGGGAGCGCCGCCGCGTGCCCCTCTTCGGCCGTCTGGCCGCTGCCCTCGGAATCGCGCTCGTGGCCGCGGCGGCGCTCGTGCACGGGCCGCTCCCCGTGCTCGTGCCCGTGCTGGTCGTCGCCGGCGTTCTCGGGATGAGCTGGAACGGCCTCTCGTTCACCGCGGCAGCGGAGGCGGCAGGACCGCGCCGCAGCGGCGCGGCGATCGGCTTTCAGCAGACGGTGCTCGGCGTGGGCGGCATCGTGATTCCGATTGCCTTCGCCGCCGTCGTATCAGGGGCCTCGTGGCGCATTGCGTTCCTGGCGTCTGCGCTGTGCGCGTTCGCCGGCGCAGCGCTGCTACGGCCGCTCGTCGAGCTGTAGGCCTTCGGGCGGAATCCTGGCGAAAATCTTGAACGTCGGCTCCCCGACCGGCAACTCGTGGAACTCGGGATTCACGCACCCGAGCTCGCCGCTTCGGTTCTCGTAGCACGGGTCAACGCTCGTCGTACACATCGGCAACGGCTGCCGCATCGCCTTCACCGCGCCGAAGCCGCTGCGCGTTCGCTCTGCCGCGGCGAGGAGGTCGACATCGATCTCGACGTCGAACACGTTCTGCATGCAGCCGACATAGCGGCGCCCGAACTCCTCGATCGCGTAGAGGAACGGACAGCTCTTGGCAACACACCCTGCGGGATAGACGACCTTGTCGCAGTGGACTTCACAGCGACGGCACTCGACTTCGTCCTGGGGGCGAAGCGGCAGCTCAGTCGTCTGCGGCTGCGTCTGTGTCTCCATCTGGTGTGATTGTGGATACCCGAAGCGGCGTAGCGCAAGCCTTGACATTCGCGCCTTGCCGCGCTAGCGCGTCGTTAGGCTTCGCCCGTGGCGCGAAAGCTCCTCTGGGCATCGCTCGCGCTCGCGCCCGTCACGATCGCAGCCCGCTTCGCCTTCCATGCGGGCGACGTCGCGCTGTTTGCGCTCGCAGCGGTCTCACTGATCCCGCTCGCGTGGCTGATCGGCGAAGCGACCGAGCATGCCGGCGAGCACACGGGGCCTGGAGTGGGCGGCTTCCTCAATGCGAGCTTCGGAAACGCCCCGGAACTGATCATCGCTCTCTTCGCGATCGACAGCAACCTCCCGGAAGTCGTGCGCGGCTCGCTGACCGGCAGCGTCGTCTCGAACATCCTGCTCGTGCTCGGGCTGGCAATGCTGCTCGGCGGCGAGGGGCGGCTCGACAGGCGCTCTCTCCTGCTCCAGCTCGGGCTGGTCTTCGTAGCGGTGCTCGCTTTCCTCGTTCCGGCGGTCCCGGGGTTCCACGGGGATCCGGAGCGCCACTCGCTCGCCCTGCTGACCATTCCCGTTGCGATTGTCCTGCTCGGCGTCTACGTCGGGGTCACGATCCGAAACCTGAAGCGCCACCGCGCGGAGCACACCGAGGAGGCAGACGTTCGGGCGTGGACCCTGTCCCGCTCGCTCGTGACCCTGGGCCTCACGACGGCGGTGACCGCGCTCATCAGCGAGATCCTCGTGCACTCGCTCGACGGCTTCGCGAAGTCGGCGGGACTATCTGAGTTCTTCATCGCGGCCGTAATCGTCGCCATCGTAGGCAACGCCGCCGAGCACGGCGGCGCCGTCGTCATCGCATTGCGCGGGAAGATGGAGCTCGCGTCGGAGATCGCCATATCGTCGAGCGCGCAGGTCGCGGTCTTCCTCGTGCCCGCCGTCGCACTGCTGTCGTACGCGGTGAGGCCGGCGTTGCCCCTCTCCTTTCGGCCGGTCGAGCTCATCGGGATGGGCGGAGCGGCCGCGTTCGTCGCCTTCGTGATTCGCGACGGCCGCTCGAAGCGCTGGGAGGGGGCGCTCCTCATCGCCGTGTATCTGACCTTCGCTCTCTGGATCTACCTCGCCGGTGATCGCTAGGCTGAACACGTGACCGGGGTCGTCGCACCAGCCGCAACCGAGACCGTCGTCGAAGCGCGGGGCATCACCCGCCGCTACGGCGAGGGCGATACCGCGGTCGACGCTCTGCGCGGAGTCGACCTCGACATCCAGCGCGGGAAGCTGACGGCGATCATGGGCCCGTCCGGTTCGGGCAAGTCGACGTTGATGCACATCCTCGCCGGTCTCGACAAGCCGACCTCAGGCGAGGTCTACATCGACGGCACGAACATCACGACGCTGAGCGACACGGAGCTGACGAAGCTCCGCCGGCGCCACATCGGCTTCGTCTTCCAGTTCTTCAACCTCCTGCCCATGCTGACTGCGGACGAGAACGTGCTCCTGCCGCTCTCGATCGCCGGCAAGAAGCCCGACAGTCGTTTCTACGAGGACCTGCTGCGCACGATCGGGCTGGCCGATCGACGCAAGCACCGTCCCGCCGAGCTCTCGGGCGGTCAGCAGCAGCGCGTTGCGATTGCACGTGCGCTCGTCTCGCAGCCGACGGTCATCTTCGCGGACGAGCCGACCGGCAACCTCGACTCGAACACGAGCGGCGAGATCCTCGAGCTGATGCGCCACTCGGTGGACGCATACGGACAGACGACCGTGATCGTCACGCACGAGGCGCGCGCTGCGGCGACCGCCGACCGGATTCTCTTCCTCGCCGACGGGCTGATCGTCCATGACCTCGGCCGCACGGACGCACACGACGTGCTCCGGGTGATGGAAGACCTCAACCTCGGGTGATCGCCTTTTCGCTCAAGGGGCTGCTCGGCCGCAAGCTGAGGACGAGCCTGACGGCGATCGCGATCGTGCTCGGCGTCGCGATGATCAGCGGCACGTTCGTCCTCACCGACTCGATCGACAAAGCGTTCAACACGATCTTCACGGACGTCCGCCAGGGATCGAACGCCGTCATCAGCGGCAAGTCTGCGTTCGACCTCACTGACCAGGCAGGCTCGACAGCGCCCACACTCGATGAGTCGCTGCTCGAGAAGGTGCGCGCCGTGCCGGGAGTCGCCCAGGCCGAGGGAAGCGTCGACGGCGAAGCTCAACTGATCGGCCGCGACGGAAAGGTGATCGTCTACGGCGGCGCGCCGAACCTCGGCTTCAGCATTGCGAAGCCCGACTCACCGTTCAACCCACTGACGCTCGTCGAAGGCTCGTGGCCCAAGTCCGGCGAGGTGGTGATCGACAAGTCGACTGCCGGGAAGGAGGACTTCGCCATCGGCGATACGGTGGGCGTCCAGGCCGAGGGAGAGGCGCAACTTCTGCGCATCTCGGGGATCGTGAAGTTCGGAACCGTCTCGACGATCGGAGGAGCAACACTCGCCGGCTTCGACCTCCCGACCGCCCAGAACCTGTTCGACCAGCCTGGACAGCTGGACGAGATCGCGGTCGCGGCGAAGCCCGACGTCAGCGACCCCGAGCTGCTGCGCGAGCTGCGCCCCATCCTTCCCCCGACCGCACAGGTTCGCACGAGCGCGGAGCAGGCGCGCGACGACAGCAAGGACACGGACGAGTTCATCTCGTTCCTCCGTAGCTTCCTGCTCGCATTCGGCGGCATCGCGCTCTTCGTCGGCAGCTTCGTGATCGCGAACTCGCTCTCGATCACGATCGCGCAACGGACCCGCGAGTTCGCGACTCTGCGCACGATCGGCGGCTCGCGCCGCCAGGTGCTCTGGTCGATCGTGCTCGAGGCGCTTGTCGTCGGGATCCTGGCGTCCGTCGCGGGCCTGCTGCTCGGGCTCGGCCTTGCCAAGGGCCTCTTCTGGCTGTTCGACAAGGTCGGCTTCACGCTGCCGAACAGCGGGCTCATCTTCGCGACGAGGACAGTCGTCGTCTCACTGCTCGTCGGTGTCCTCGTCACGCTCGCGGCCAGCTTGCGTCCGGCGGTTCGGGCGACGCGCGTACCGCCGATCGCTGCCGTCCGCGAGGGCGCGACGCTGCCGCCGTCGCGTTTTGCGCGATTCCGGACACTGGGCTCGGCGCTGCTGACCGCGCTCGGATTCGCAGCGCTCGCCTGGGGCCTGTTCGGGCCCGGCCTCGGGACCACGCAGATCCTCCTCTCGATGGGTGTCGGAGCACTGCTCGTCTTCTTCGGCGTCGCGCTGCTCTCGGTGCGCGTCATCCGGCCCCTCGCGGCGGTTCTCGGCTGGCCGGCGACACGCATCGGCGGAACCGCCGGGACGCTGGCGCGCCAGAACGCGCAGCGAAATCCGCAACGCACGGCCTCCACGGCTGCGGCGTTGATGATCGGGCTGGCCCTCGTGACGCTCGTCGCGATGCTCGCCTCGGGCATCACGTCGACGTTCCGCGGAGCCGTCAATGACCTGTGGGGACAAGCGGATTACGCGATCACGGCGCAGAACAACTTCACTCCGATCCCGGTCAGCGTCGCCGACGCGGCGGCGAAGGCTCAGGGCGTGGAGGCCATCGGCAACGTGCGCGGTGGTGAGGCGAAAGCATTCAACAAACGGATCAACGCAACGGCTGTCAACTCCGCGACGAGCAGCATCTTCGACATCAAGTGGAAGCAGGGCTCGGACGACGTCCTGCGGTCGCTCGGTGACAACGGCGCGTTCGTGGACGACGGCTATGCAGACAGCCACCACCTGCGAATCGGGTCGCCCGTCGAGATCACGTTCGCAAGCGGCCAGGAGAAACGCCTGGTCGTCCGGGGCATATTCGAACCACCGACGGGAGGCTCACCGTTCGGGCGCGTAACCATGTCCGCCGCAACATGGGACCGCTTCAACGCCGAGCCGCGCAATCTCTACTCGTTCGTTCGCATGCGGGGCGGTCAGAGCGACGCGAGCCGTGCCGCGCTCGATCTGCAGCTGAAGAACTTCCCGAACGCGAAGGTGCAGACGAAAGGGCAGTTCATCGACAATCAGATCTCGGGCCTGAACTCGGTGCTCAACATCCTCTACGTGCTGCTCGCGCTCTCCGTGGTCGTCAGCCTGTTCGGCATCGTGAATACCCTCATCCTGACCGTCTTCGAGCGGACGCGCGAGCTCGGAATGCTGCGTGCGATCGGCATGACAAGACGCCAGGTGCGACGGATGATCCGGCACGAGAGCGTGATCACGGCGCTCATCGGCGGCATCCTCGGTATCGCGCTCGGGATCGTCCTCGCAACTCTGCTCGTCGCGCGCGTCGAGTTCATCTCGTTCTCACTCCCGATCGTCTCACTGGTCATCTTCACGCTGGCAGCAATCCTCGTCGGCATCGTCGCCGCGATCGCGCCGGCTCGACGTGCGGCGCGCCTCAACGTCCTGCGGGCGCTGCAGTACGAGTAGCGAGACTACGGGCGCGTGCCGGTGACTTCCGGCTCGCGCGCGAGCGGGTACGTCGCCCAGTACATCCGCGTCACTTGTCCCTCCGCGTCACGCACGAGCCGCAGCAGCTCGCCGCGCTCCCAACCGAACACGGTCCTGAAGCGGTCGCGGTCAAGCGGCTCGAACCTCGTCCACGGCTGCCACGTGGGCGCCTCGGACCAACGGCACTCGAGCCGGCCGTCGTGCCACCGGAACACGTACTCGGCGCCTTCCGACCACCACCGTCCTAGCGCGCTCGAGAGCTCGGCAGGCGGCGCCGTGCCCGGCCGCCACGCCTCGGCGTCGGGCGCGAAGCGCTCCCGCGTCTTGTCGATGAGCGCGAGCGACAGCTCCGCGGGATTGACGTTCTCGCCGTTGACCAGCACGGCGGCGCCGAGGCGATCGTCACGGTTGACGAGCACGTTCGCGAGGTAGCCCGGCATGCCGCCGTCGTGTCCACAGTAGATTCGGTCGTCTTTGCGCACGAGCGCCAAGCCCACGCCCCAGGCGAGGCTCCAGCGGTAGGGATCGGCCATCGTTTGCACCGAGGTCATCGTGTCGAGCGATTCCGGCGGCAGCACCTCCGGATCCGGGGCCGCCAGGAAAGCGGCCCAGCGACAGAGGTCGCCGACCGTGGACCAGAGCTGCCCGGCCGCGGCGATTCCGCTGGCGCGCTCGACGAGCATCGGCTCGCGCCGCACGACGTCGCTGTACGGCTCGACGAAGTACGCGACCGCCGTCGGCGGTTCCGGGGAGAAGCTCGTCCGCCTCAGCGCGAGCGGCTCCAGAATCCGCTGCTCGACGTAATCCTCGTATGCCGTGCCGCTCAGCTTGGCGATCAATTCGCCGAGCAGGATGTACGCGAGATTCGAGTAGTGCCACTGCTCCCCGGGGGCAAGCACCAGCTCGGCCTGCTCGAGCGTTGCGAGCAACTCCTCCGTGGATTTTGGGAACTCGAGCGACTCCCAGACGTCGCCGGGAACCTCGCGCTGCAATCCCGAGCCGTGCGAGAGCATCCGCCGAATCGTCAGCTCGCCGCGTGCCGGCACGTCGAGATGCGCGTCGAGCCGGTCCTCGAGCCCGAGCTTGCCCTCGTTCCGGAGCTGCATGACGGCGACGGCCGTGAACGTCTTCGTGATCGAGCCGATGCGGTACTGGTGGTCCGGCGTCGCGTCTTCGTCCTGCTCTGCGTCGGCGAGCCCGATCGCGTCGGCCCAGACGACCTCGCCGTCGCGGACGACGGCGCCCGCGACGGACGGCAGCCTGCGCTCTGACTGCGCCTTCGCGAGAATCGCGCGTAGCTCGCTGGAGGGTGCTTCAGGCGCGGGCAAGGACTCCGAGCGCGCGGGGAATCGCGTCGATCGCAG
>WNFZ01012995.1_pt1 | contig 13451 bp, 13 predicted proteins | sample 5400081 | NCBI WGS metagenome assembly WNFZ01 (sample SAMN13153365, study PRJNA577476) | soil metagenome | isolation source: 80 cm soil or saprolite under grassland replicate 1 | place: USA:California | collected 2016-06-15
GGTTCATCGAGCAGATCACCCACCCGGAGACCGGCTGGGGCCGACCGTGGGCCGAGCTCCACGGCGAGCCCGCCAGCACCAAGGAAAGGCAGCAGGCATGACCCACACCCACACCCGCACCGCCCTGGTCATCGGCGGCGGCATCGCCGGCCCGGTCGCCGCGATGGCCCTGCAGCAGGCCGGCATCCAGGCCACCGTCTACGAGGCGCACCCCCGCAGCGCCGAAGGCATGGGGGTGTTCCTCACCCTGGCGCCCAACGGGATCGACGCCCTGCGCACGATCGGCGCCGATGGGCCCGCGCTGGCGGCCGGATTCCCGACACCGGGCATCACGCTGCGCAGCACCACCGGCAAACACCTCGGCACGGCCCGCATGCCGTCGCTGGCGGACGGCACCACCAGCCACACCCTCAAGCGCGCCGACCTCTACCAGGCGATCCACGACGAGGCCGCCTCCCGCGGCGTCGTGGTCGAGCACGGCAAACGCCTACGCGACATCGAGTACACCGGCGATGGGGTGCGAGCGCTGTTCGACGACGGCTCCGACGCCACCGGTGCGGTGCTGATCGGTGCCGACGGCATCCACTCGGTGGTGCGCCGGCGCATCGACCCGACCGCGCCCGCACCCACCTACGTCGGCCTGGTCAACCTCGGCGGCTACGCCCGCGGCATGCAGGTGGATGCCGAACCGGGCAGCTACACCATGATCTTCGGCAAACGCGCGTTCTTCGGCTACGCGCTGGCACCGGGCGGGGAGGTGTGGTGGTTCGCCAACGTGCCCCGCGGCGACGAACCCGCCCGCGGCGAGGTCGAGGCGATCACCCCCGAACAATGGCAACACGAGCTTGCCGAGCTGTACGTCGAGGATGCCGGGCCCGCGGTCGGGCTGGTGCAGGCCAGCGACCCCGCCGACCTCATGCCGGCCAGCCCCACCCACTCCATCGGTCACCTGCCGGTCTGGCACCGCGGCCGCATGCTCGTCATCGGCGACGCCGCGCACGCCCCCACCCCCTCGTCCGGGCAGGGCGCCTCGCTGGCCATCGAGGACGCCGTCGTGCTCGCCAGATGCCTGCGCGACCTGCCCCATGAGGAGGCGTTCAGGGCGTACGAGCGGCTGCGGCGGGCCCGCGTCGAGCGGATCGCCAAGGTGGCCGCCCGGGTCAACAGCAGCAAGGCCGCCGGGCCGGTCGCCCGGGTGCTCCGGGACGCGCTCCTCCCGGCCATCATGCGGCTGGGCGCCAACAGCAAGCAGGCCACCGAGCAGTACCGCTACCACATCGACTGGGACACGCCGACCGGCCCGGTCACCGCCTAGCAGCTCCTGCCGAGCCGAGCCGCATCGTGCTCCTCCAGGTCAGACAGGTCGTGCCCATGTCTCAGACCACCTTGAGGGGTTGCCAGCAGAGATCCACCCCGCCCCGGTGGCGGTGTCCTTGGCGCATGGAACGTATGGACCACATCGGCATCCCCGCACCCGTCCCGCTGATCGGGGACGAAGGAGGTGGCGCACGGACGATCTAGCAGACGCAGACGACCCCCAGCGGGGTGTTGCCGCACTCCGCCAGGGGTCGTGATCCCCGAGTCGCCCCGCAGGGCGGGACCTGGCACTCAAGGCGTGCACCGTGAGGATAGCCAGGCCGGACCCCGTGGGCCAGCCCAAGCCGAACCGAGAGCTGAGCCACAAAGGAGGTTCCTCACGCTCATGGCTGTCCACAACGACCAATGGCCCGGCGCCGCGCCGGCGATCCAGGCCCGTGACCCGATCAAGACCTATCCCGGCGAGGCGCAGCTCGCGAAGGTGGACGACCAGACGTCGTCGGAGATCTGACAATGAGCACGTTCGGTAGTTTCCGGAAGACCGCCAGGCCCGCGGGTGCCGGCGGCGACTATGAACTGAACCCTGAGGGCAGGATGGGCGCAACGCGGAGGATCGCAGGCCTTCCGGGTGGACACTGGAGCAAGTGGCTCGTCCTCGGCTTCTGGATCGTGGTGCTTGTGGTCGCGGGGCCGCTTGCGGGCAAGCTCAACAGCGCGCAGAAGAACGACGCGTCCTCGTGGCTGCCGCGCAACGCCGAGTCCACCCAGGTGGTCGAGCTGGCCAAGCGCTTCACACCCAGCGACACCTTCCCGGCGGTGGTGGTCTACGAGCGCAGCGGCGCCGTCACCACGGCCGACCAGGCCAAGGTCGCCGCTGACGTCCGGCGCTTTGCCGGCGTCAAGTCCGTCAACGGCCGGGTGGTGGGCCCGATCCCGGCCAGGGACGGCCGGGCGTTCCAGGTGATCGTGCCGATCAGGGTGGGGAACACGGGTTGGACCACGCTGCCGTCGGTGGTCGGGGGCATCCGCTCCATCGCCAGGGCCGACGCCGGCGGACTCCGGGTCTACGTGACCGGCCCGGCCGGGTATGCGTCCAGCTTCAGCGAGGTGTTCTCCGGGTTCGACTCCACCCTGCTGTACATCACCGCAGCGATCGTCATCTGCATCCTGCTGCTGACCTACCGCAGCCCGGTGCTGTGGATCCTGCCGCTGGCCTGCGTGCTGGTCGCTCTGACCGCGGCGCAGGCGGTGATCTACCTGCTGGCCAGCCACGCGGGCCTGACCGTCAACGGCCAGAGCGCGTTCATCCTGACCGTGCTGGTGTTCGGCGCCGGCACCGACTACGCCCTGCTGCTGATCGCCCGCTACCGCGAGGAGCTGCGCCGCCACGCCGACCGGCACGTCGCCATGACCGAGGCGCTGGGTCGCGCCGGGCCGGCGATCCTCGCCAGCGGGTCCACCGTGATCCTGAGCCTGCTGTGCCTGCTCGTCGCCGAGCTGAACTCCACCAAGAGCCTGGGGCCGGTGATGGCGATCGGGGTGGCGGTTGGCCTGTGCGCCATGCTCACCCTGCTGCCGGCGCTGCTGGTCATCTTCGGCCGCTGGATGTTCTGGCCGCTGCGGCCCACGCTGGGGTCGGCCGAGCCGACCGAGCGCGGCGTGTGGGCGCGGATCGGGCGCCGCATGGCCCGGCGGCCCCGGCTGGTGTGGCTGGTGACCGCCGTCGTGCTGGGATCGCTGGCGCTGGGTGTGACCGGGCTGAAGGCCAACGGCCTGCAGAACCGGGACGCCTTCCGGACCAAGCCCGAGGCGGTGGCCGGCGAGCAGGTGCTGGGCCGCCACTTTGCGGCCGGCGCTGGTGACCCGGTCCAGGTCGTCGGCAACGCCAGCGCCGCGCAGCAGCTGCAGTCCACCCTGGCGGGCGTGCCGGGGGTGGCTGTCGTTAGCCGTCCGGTGGTCCGGGACGGCGTCGCCTACGTGGAGGGAACACTGACCACCGCCTCGGACAGTCCGGCCTCCTACCGCACCGTCGACCGGCTGCGCGCCAGCGTCCACGCCATCCCCGGTGCCGACGCCAAGGTCGGCGGCGGCAGCGCGGTCAACCTCGACATCCAGCGGGCCTCCCGCCATGACCGCAACCTGGTGGTGCCGATCGTGCTGGTCGTGGTGCTCGGGATCCTCGCCATCGTGCTGCGCGCGCTGGTCGCTCCGCTTTTGCTGGTGGCCACGGTGGTGCTGTCGTTTGCGGCGGCGCTGGGCGTGAGCGCCCTGGTCTTCGACCACCTGTTCGGCTTCGCCGGCGCCGACCCGTCGTTCCCGCTGTGGACGTTCGTGTTCCTGGTCGCCCTGGGCGTCGACTACAACATCTTCCTCATGACCAGGGTCCACGAGGAGGCCAGGCGGCACGGCACCCGGCAGGGTGCACTGGTGGGCCTGGCCGCCACCGGCGGCGTGATCACCTCCGCGGGCCTGGTGCTCGCGGGCACGTTCACCGCCCTTGGAACCCTCCCGCTGGTGTTTGTCACCGAGATCGGCTTCGCGGTGGCCTTCGGGGTGCTGCTGGACACCTTCGTGGTCCGCTCGGTGCTGGTCGCCGCGCTCAACCTCGACGTCGGCCGCTGGATCTGGTGGCCAAGCAGCCTGCATCGCAAACCCGACGTCGACCTCGACGAGATCGACGCCGAAGCGGCGGCGCTGGTCAGCTGAGCACAACGGCTGCGGGGGGCGCAACGCCCCCCGCAGCCGTCACGTGCAAGCCGTAGAGAAAGTTGTCGAAGGTCTTCTCTTCGGGCCAGACACTTCGGCCCAGGGCTTCTGTCTCAGGGCTCTGCCGGGCGCATTATCTGTGCCTTGGGGTGTGCGCGAAGGTCAGCACCGGGGCCGGCAGTGGCCCATCCAGCGGCAGCAGCCGAAGCGGCGCCGCACGGCCAGGGCCAGGGAGGCTGCCCAGACGGCCGCGGTCGCCCGTGACCGCCCACGCCACGGCAAGAACGAGAGCGAGGGCAGCCCGCCCAGCCATTGGCCACCAACGTGGTGCCGTTGGACCGGGGCGGGCACGCCCGCCAGATCCACGAAGCGGTCGACGCCGAACGTCGGCGGCGGCGTGAGCAGGCCGTGCCGGTCACCCCGCCGCCGCCTCCCCGGCTCGGCGAGACCTACCGGCGCTCGAGCCTGCTCATCCTTCCCCCCGAGGATCAGGACGCCGAGGATCTACCGGCCGAGGCGGCCTCGTCGGCGTCGGAGGAGGATCGGTGGCGCTGACCGAGCCGCCAGCGTCGCTGCTGCCGTTTCTGCCGGTCCGGCGATCGACCGGGAGACCGCCACAGGATGGGAACGCTGGCGCCTGACACGCCACGGCTTCGTGCCAGCGCCACGGCTGGAGCGGGCCGACTACCAGCGTCTGAGCCCGCGCGAGCGCAGGCTGCACGACCTGCACCGGGCCGCCACCCCACGCCAACCTGCCGTTCCAGGAGACCCCGATGAGCGCCGCGGTCGCCGAGATCATGAGCTCGCGGATCCACAACAACGCGCTCAAGCACAAGCCGGCCACCCGCGCGGGGCTGCTGATCAGCGGCGGTGGCTACCAGGGCAAGACCGAGACCGCCTGCGAGGTCGCGGCCACCTTTGAGGACCAGTGGCTGGCGCTGCACGGCCAGCGCAACCCGGACGCGACTCCTGGCACCCGCGACCTGGTCGTCACGGTCGCCTACGTGCAGACCCCGGTGACCGCGACCCGAAGATGACCTGCGAAGCGATCCTGGGCTTCTACGGCGCCGACCACAAGAACATGACGTTGGGCCAGCTCATCCGCGCGGTCCGCGGCTCGCTCTACGACCACGGGACCCGGGTGTTGCTGCTGGACGACATCACTCGGTTGAAGCTGCACCGCGAGGCCGACCAGGACGCCCTGGACCTGATCCGGTCGCTGATGAGCATGCACGTCACCCTGGTGCTGATCGGGGTCGCCATCCCCGCCTCCGGGCTGCTACGCGAAGGCCGCCACGATCCGCGCAGCGGCCAGTGGGTGTTCCCGCCATCCAAGCCGGGCAAGAGCTGGAACGACGAGGCCGCGACCCAGACCGAGCGGCGGTTCAAGCTGGTCAACCTCGACCCGTTCCGCTACGACACCCCCGCTGGGATCGCCGCCTGGGTCGCCCATCTGGCCGGGATCGAGCAGCACCTGCGGCTGCTCCGCGCAACATCGGGGATGCTCACCAACGGTGTCATGCCCGAGTACCTGTTCCGCCGCATTCTCTTCGCTTAGTTGTCGTGTGCGATTAGCCGCCGGAGGAGCCGCCACCAGAGGATTTGTGGTTGCGCCGGGTCGTGTGGCGTTCGTATCGTCCGCGCCCATGATCCTGACCTTCTTCTCCGCCCAGGGCTGGGAGTCCTGGGACATCGCGCACCGGCCGCTGATCCCCGAGCAGATGCCGGTGCTGATCGACGACGACCTCCGCTTCGAGGACGGCCCCGGCGCACCCCGGCCGACCGTGGCTGTCAGCCAGTGGCTGCGCGAGCTGCCGGTCAGCGGCGTGCCGGCACTGGGCTCGTGGGAGCGCTACGCGCGAGCGTTGAAGGCGTGGATGGAGTTCCTGCCCCAGCACGACGTCGGGCTGTTCGACACCCGCAAGCGGCTGAAGCTGGGGTTGAGCCGGTATGCCGAGCACCGCGCCGCCGGTCCGCTGCCGGCGAGGTTCGCGGCCAGCACCTGGAACCAGCACGTGAGCATCCTGTCGCTGTTCTACCGCTGGGCGCTGGCCGAGGGGCACGCGCAGGCCGAGCCGTTCACCTACCGCGCGGCGCGGGCGCTGTTCGCCGACACCGCTCGGGAGGTGCCGGTGAACCTGGCGGTGCGGCGCAGGCCCAAACCGCATGTGACGATCAAGTACCTGGAGCCCGACTTCGCCGAGCTGTTCCTGCGCGGGCTGCGTGGGCTGGCGCCCAATGGCAGCCCTGACACCGGGTACTGGGCCGGGAGCTGGCCCGCAATGCCGCCGTCGGCGAACTGGCCTTGGCCACGGGGTTGCGGCTGCAGGAGTTCAGCCACCTGCTGACCTACGAGGTCCCACCGCTGCCGCCCGCACCGACCGCCGTGCCGATCCCGTTCCCGGTGCCCTCGGGGGTGACCAAGGGCCGGAAGTTCCGCACCACCTGGATCTCCTACCAGGCGCTGGCGGGCGTGCACCAGTACCTGGAGCTGGACCGGGCGGTCACCGTCGCCGGCGTGGGAGGCGCTGACCCCGGCAGAGCGGCGCCGGCTGGTCGCGCCAGAGGGGGGCTCGTGCCTGCTGGCGGTCAAGCCAGGCGGTGGGCCGTTTGTCGCGTGGTCGACGGTGTTCGCCCGCACCGCCGACCGGATCCGGGCGCGGTTCGAGCCCCGGTTCCCGCACATGCACCCTCATCGCTTGCGGCACTCGTTCGCCATGCGGACCCTGGAGTTCCTGGTCACCGGGCACTACCGGCAGGCCGCCAAACTCGTCAGCGCCACCGACGCCGACGCGGCGCTGGCGCTGTATCTGTCCAAGGCTGACCCGCTGCTGGTGCTGCGTGACCTGCTTGGCCACTCGACCGTGCTGGTGACCGAGAAGTACCTGCGGCGGTTGGACACCACGCGCATCTACCGGGACGCCTACGAGCGCGCCGGGGCCGCCGAGGGCCTGGTCGACGTCGACGAGGCCGCGGCCGAGCACGAGGCCGACGCGGAGTTCGCCGACGACCTCCAGGACGAGGAGGTCTGATGCCGGCGAGCGTGGTGGAGGACCCGCTGGGGATCGCCTGCGTGTTCAGCAACGGTCGCCGGGCGGCGCTCACGCTGGATGGCCTGCCCGAGCCGCGGCTGGCCCGGGACCTGCTGGTCGGCCTGGTCGAGCTGATCCATCCGCACGGCACCGTGGACACCCCGAAGAGTGTCGCCGAATACGTCGGCGCGGCCCGCAACATGGTGTGGGGCGCGGAAATCCTGATGCATCATGCTGCGACCGCGTGATCCTGGTGGATGAGGCCGCCGAGTACATCCCGACGCTTGACGTCTGGTCGGCGGACCGGCATCGAGCCCTGTTCCCGCCGGTCGGGTACGGCCAGCGCCAGGCCAGCGCGACGCCGCGGTGCGGCCGCTGCTGGTTGTCGTGTCGGACGTCGGCTCGCAACAGCCGCACCAGCTGGCGCCGGCCGAGCACCAGCGTCCAGTCCAGACACTCCGTGCGGACGGTTTGGACCCACCGCGCAGCAGCGGCGTTCGCTTTTGGAGCCCGGATTGGGGTTGGCGGACTTCCGCGCCCTCGCTACAGAAGACCGTCGAGGCCCTGGTGAACTTGGCGTCGTGGTCGCGCAGCAGCAACCTGATCGACGAGCCCTGCTCGGCAAGATCCCTGCCGGAGTTGCTGGCCTGCTGGGTGGCCCACGCCGCGTCAGGGTTGGCCGTGACGCCGGCAACGATGCCCCGTCTGCTGCTGAGCTGGACGAACGACAGCATCGACAGCGTCTTGAGCCGGATCGTCTCCACCGTGCAGGAAGTCGCAGGCGACGATCGCCTCGGCCTGGGCTGGCAGGAACCGCGCCCAGGTGGGCCCGGAGCGTCGTGGCGCCGGGCTGAGGCCGTGTCGTCGCAGCGTGGTCCCGGTCGTGGTGGCGCCCACCCGGATGCCGAGCTTGCGGAGCGCTCCGGAGATCCTGACGCAGCCCATCGCGGGCTCTGCCGCGCCAGCCGCAGGCTGCGTTCCGCGATCTCGGGGTCGATCGGTGGTCGGCCCGGCGTGCGTCCCTTGCGATGGCTCCACGTTCGTCGCACGAGGTCGCGGTGAGCGCAGCAGCGTCTGGGGGTGACGAGCGACGACGCCCACCGCTTGCGGGGAGCACGCGGCTGGCGGGGCGAGCAGGACTCGGTCGCGTGCGGTGAGCTTGGGGCGGCCGGCCGTGCGGCGCAGCACCCGAAGCTGCTGGCGCAGCACGAGGATCTCCAGGTCCTTGGCGGCGTCATCGGCGTCCGGGAGGACCAGCAAGCGGGTGCGCGCCGGGGCAGTCAACGAGAGCAGGAACAGCATCGGCGGATGGGACGGAGCGCCTGCTCACGGCGCGAATCCGGTTTCTGCGCCCCACAGGCACGGTCGGCAGTTGTGGTCGGAGCTCGGCAGCGACGGCGCGCTCGACGTGGGTCGCCGTCGGCGGATCCGCGGCGCGACGGGCGTGGGCGAGTGGGTCGGCGAGCGCGGCGAGCCCGGGCATCGGCCAGAACAGGGCGAGGGTGGTCATGGCCTGGGGTCGGCCGCTGTCGAGGTTGTAGGCGAGCCGGTTGGCGATGCGACGCCGCGCCGCGGGCGTGTTCTCGGTGAGGCGGCGGGTTCGGGCCGGGTCCGTGGTCAGGCTGCATGCCATCTTGCATGCGGCATTGAACGCGGGGGATGCGCACGGGCGAGCTTGGCCGCAATGTGGCCGGGTTGGCGGCGTGGCCCCGGTATCGGCGGTCGCGGGTGCGGCCCTGGCAGCCGGCTGTGTTCGCGGCGTTCCTGGACCAAGGCTGGCGTCGCTGGTTCACCTGGCCGGCCATGCGGGGCTGCGTGGAGTGCTGCGAAAGATAAGGAGTGTCCCTAGGGTGGGCGAACATAGATTCGAGGATGATCACTGTGCGAGTCGAAGGAGGAACGGACGTGTGCCGTGCTTGTCATAGTCGCGGTCGTGGCCCATGCTGCGGTTCGAGCGACGAGCGCAGGGAGGTGAGCCGCAGTGACCCGCGTGCGGCTTGACCTTGGTGGGGCAGACATGGACTTCGACGGAGTGCTCCACGTAATGCGTGGCGCCTACGATGTGCTGCTCGAGGTCCAAGGGCAGGTCCTCGGTCCTCGCGCCGCGCCAAGGGTGCACTGGATACTCGTCGGGCTGCGGAGCGGTTCAGCGGTCGCAGAGCTAGAAGCGCGGTCTGAGGACACGGTGACAGCTGATCTTGTGGACCGGGTTGCTGACGCCTATGTCCAGGGCATCCGCCAGTGGGCAGATGATCCCAGCGTCCCACCGCCGTACTTCAACTACGATGCCGTTACGAGGCTGCGCGACCTCGCCATTGAGCTTGGTCGTTACGGTACTGGTGCCCTAACGGCGGTCCACATCGACGCGCCGACACAACCCCAAGGGGTCTTGCCGCCGATGGAGCCGGACGAGCCGCTACCCGACGTTGCCTCGACCCGACTCGCACAAGCCGAGAAAGCTCGTGGTTCTGTGATCGGCCGCATCGAAGCGATCAACCTCCACGAACGGCGAGAGGCGACCCTCTACGACGAGGTTGACCACGCCCGGGTGGTCTTGACCTTCCCCGAGGACATGTTCGAGCAGGTCCGACGAGCGCTGCGGCGTCGGGTCGAGGCCAGTGGGGAGATCGTCGAGGATGACGATGGACTTCCCCTGCGGATCCGCCTCGAAGCACTCGATGTGCTCCCAGCCGACGAGGAGCTTCGGCCGCTTGCCGACTTGGTGGGTCTTCTCCCAGATCTCACCGATGGCCAGGATCCGACTGCCTGGATTCGCGAGCAGCACCGCGAGCGTGGGCATGGCTGACCAGCCCTACCAGCTCGCCTATCTTGACGCCGATGTGTGGATATCGGCACTGATCGGCGAGCCTGGTAGGGCGGAGATCGTCCGCCCACTCCTTGCTGCCGCAGACGCTGGCCAGGTCAAGCTGGTCGTCTCGGCCCTGATGCCGCTCGAGGTCCTCGGAGGACGCCACCAGACGCGCACGCAGGAGCAGGAAGACGCAGCGCTATCGATCGTGACCCGCTCAAGCAACATCGTCGTTGCAGCTGGCCGCGCGGTCGTCCTGCGCGCTCGCCAGTACCGGCTTGCGTACAATCTTGCGACCATGGACGCGCTACACCTCGCCAGCGCCGTCCGCGGCCACGCAGACGTGTTCTTCACCTGGAACATGGATGACTTCAGCCGGGTCGGACCCACCATCGATGGGATCAGCATCGGCGAGCCCTACTGGTACGGGACTCCAGAGATCGAGGGCTTCGCTCTGCCGGATCGCTGAGGGGGCTCCTGGTTGGAGGTCGGATGTCGCTTGCCGCCCGCGAACGCGCGTGGGTTCGACTGGCAGGGCAACCTGTGGGGCGCAGATATGATGATTCATCATGCTGCGACCGCGTGATATTCGTGGATGAGGCCGCCGAGCACATCACGACGCCTGACCTCTCGAGGGTTGACGTGCGGTGACTGCCGCTCCCGCGCCTCGGGGACGGCCAATGCGAGGCCACGGTGCGGTCGCTGCTGGTTGTAGTGGCGAACGTAGGCACGCAGCAACCGCAGCAGATGGCGCCGGCCAACCACCAGCGTCCAGTCCAGACACTCCGCGCGTACGGTCTGCACCCACCGCTCGGCATAGGCGTTCGCTCGCGGCGCCAGGATCGGCGTGCGGATGACCTTCGCGCCTTCGGCGCGGAATATCTCGTCGAAGCCACCGGTGAACTTGGCGTCGTGGTCGCGGAGCAGGACCCGGGTCGACAACTGCCGGTCGTTCAGGTCCATCGTGGCGTTCCTGGCCTGCTGGGTGACCCATCTCGAGTCGGGCCGCGCCGTGACGCCGGCGACCACGACCTGTCTGGTGCTGACCTGGATGAAGAACAAGATGTACAGCGTCTGCAGCCAGATCGTCTCCACCGTGAAGAAGTCGCACGCCGCGATCCCGCGGCCTGGGCTTTGAGGAACTGCGTCCAGGTCGGCCCGCGGCGTCGCGGTGCCGGGCCCAGCCCGTGTCGTCGCAGCAGCGTCCTGATCGTGGTGGCGCTGACCCGGATGCCGGCCTTGCGCAGCTCCCCGGAGATCCTGACGCAGCCCCAGCGCGGGTTCTCCCTCGCCATTTGCAGCACCAGCGTGACCACCTCGGGGTCGATCGGTGGCCGGCCAGGCTGGCGTTTCTTGCGGTAGGTCCACTTGCGTCGCACAAGTTCGTGGTGCCAGCGCAGCAGCGTCTGCGGCGTGACGAGAAACGACGAGGCCCACCGCTGCCGGGGGAGCGCACGGCTCGCCGCTACGAGCAGGACGCGATCGAGTGCAGTGAACCTGGGCCGGCCAGCCTGACGGCGGAGTACACGTAGCTGTTGCCGGAGGACCAGGATCTCCAGATCCTTGGCCGCATCGTCAGCGCCTGAGAGGACGAGCGGGCGGGCAAGCATGCGGACGACCAACGAGAGTATGAACAGCATCGGCGGATGGTACGGAGTCCCTGGTCACGACGCGAACCCGTGTTTCCGCGCCCCACACGCCGACAGCTTCGAACTGCGGGTGACTTGGGAGCTCGAGGGCGCAATGCGGCTCCCCATACGGCTCGCAGTATGCGTCATGAGCTGGCAGATGACTGATGATCCAGGGGGCCAGGCGCCACTTGCCGCCGTACCAGCGCAGCGCCGGCCGGGTGATCGGCATCAGCCTCGCCCCCCAAGGCTGCGGATGCCGCGGTAGATGAAGTACGACCTGGCCAGGCGCACCAGCGTGGAGCCGCGGCGGCCGAAGACCAGCCGGGAGACCCACACCGGGATGCGCAGCAGCATCCACAACAGGCAGCCGACCACGATCAGGTCGACCAGGTGCCCTGAGCCCGACAGCCCCAGCACCTCGGCGCGGTCGGCCTCGAAGAACACCCGCACGGCCATCGACAGCACCAGCGCTTGGCCGACCTGGATGCCCAGGCAGCCGGCGAACGCGCGCCACCACAGCCGCGCGAGCCCCTCGAGGTTGGGCAGCGCATGGCAGGCCAGCGCCAGCGGCGCCCCGGCCACCAGCACGATCAGCAGCGCCACCCGCACGACGTAAGTGGCGACCAGCACCAGGGCCAGCACGGCGAGCACCAGCGCGACCAGGACGAGCAGGCCGCTGCTGGAATCCAGCGGCGCCAGCCCGAGAGTGCGCAGGGAGGCTTGGACGTGGGCAGGATCGGTGCCGGTGCCGAGCAGCGCGCGGGCCAGGGCGTTGGCGAACTCGATGGCGGAGCCGCTGACGACCAGGCTGAGGTTGGCGGCCAGCAGCGCGAGCACCAGGCGGGGGGCGATCTCCTTGACGCCGTAGCTGGTCTGGAGGGTCTCGTGGGTCATCACCAGCACCCCGCCGATGGTGACCAGCAGCACCATGCAGGCGTCGGCGATGCCGGCGCTGGTCCACCACAGCTCCCGGACGCGGCCGTTGGCGGCGGCGAGGTCGGGGGTGGCGAGGATGGTGCGGGCGACCATGTCCAGCAGCGGGCCGAGCGAGGTGGCCACCAGGTCGCGGAACCAGCCGTTGATCGCGTCGCGGACGCGGGCGCCGATGTCGAAGAAGCCAGGGCCGTTGCCGAACGGGGGCGGCAGCCGGTTGCGCAGCCGGTCCCGCACGGCGTCGCTGGCGGCGGGCGGGGCGGTCGTCGTGGTGGGCGGCAGGGTGGTGGGTGCGGGCGGGCCGAGCGTGCTGGGCGGGGTCGGTGGGCCGGGCGTGCTCGACGCTGGTGGGGCCACGGTCGCCGAGGGCGGCGTGGTGGGCGAGGGGGCGGAGCGAGCTGCCGGGCTGGCCAGCAGCAGCGCGGCCAGCGCCAGCCCGGCCACCAACCCCGAGCGCACCGGGCTCATACCCCGATGACCCACTTGAGCAGTCCGACCAGCGGGGGCGCCAGCGCCGCCAGCCCGTAGCCGATCGCGGCGGCCCTGACGCCCTTTTTGGCCTTGTCGATCTGCTCCGGCTCACCAGCCGCCAGCAGGTAGCGCAACCCGGCGATCGTGAGCTGCAAGGTGGCGATCCCGACCAGCAGCCCGACCAGCACGTTGCGGGCGCGGTCGAGCACCCCGGACAGGGTCGGGTCGGCTGCTTGGGCCAGCGCGGGCTGCGCGCCACCGACCAGCAGCACGCTGCTCGCAACCAAGACGCGGGTCACTCGGGCGACGCGAGAGCCCGGTGGGCGGGGACGGCGGGAAGCGGCGTGCGGCACAGCAACTCCAATCACGCAAAGCCCAGCAGCAGGCCAGGGGGTGGGGCTGGCACCCGCGACCCGGCGGGCGGACGGGTCGGCGGCGCAACCGATGGCCGGTACTCGGGGCCGGGTCGCGGGTGCCGTGCCCTCACTGAAAACTTCCGGGTCAGCCCCCGTTTGGGGACACGCGGGATCCTGCTGGTTAATTCGGGGTCAT
>WNFZ01004188.1_pt1 | contig 13446 bp, 10 predicted proteins | sample 5400081 | NCBI WGS metagenome assembly WNFZ01 (sample SAMN13153365, study PRJNA577476) | soil metagenome | isolation source: 80 cm soil or saprolite under grassland replicate 1 | place: USA:California | collected 2016-06-15
TGTTTATATTGTATGGTTTAGCCTTATTGTAATACTTTATTTTTTGTGCAGGTGGTATGACAGGTATAAAAGAGATCACCGGCAGCAATGGTGGCTGAGCTATTTCTAACAATAGTCAGAAAGCCAGGAAGACCAAAAGGCTAACAAATTTTTTGCTCGCCTGCTGTCAGGTAAGTCCGGGTACTATCAATGGAAAGGAGCTAAATGCAAACAGTGGCGCCAGCTGTAACTCTCCTGGCAAATCTGTTCTTTTAAAATTTTCTTGACTGACTTTGTCAGATTGATATTGAGGCAATCTTTCTTCAAAGCGACCAAAAAATGAAAAAATATACACAAAAGGGACGGCAGTAAAAAGCATATTGGAATCTTTTATTTGTTTGCAAATAAAAAAGCACTTACAAAATAAAACTTTATAAGTGCTTGTTTTCAGTGGGCCCACCAGGACCCTTATTATCTCTGAAAGCCTTACCAGCTTTGCATTTTCATTTTTAAAACCATTTCAGGTTACCGAATTTGGTTACCTAATTCCAATATGCTTACAAAGCGTTACAATTCGCTATAAAAATATATATAAGTAAACGATTTTTTCTTTTTCAATAGATAAACTTGATAGGAAAGAACAGCTGTTACAATAAAGAATAGAAATATCAATAAGAATGTGAGTCGTGTTGCTTAATTCATTTTGTAATAAAAAATTGGGTTATAAATTCAATGTGGTTGAATTGCATAATTTAAACCAGTCGCTGATCAATTGCTTTCGCCACCGCTTCGGTTGTAGAATGCACATGTAATTTTTCATAAATTTTTTTTCAGATGAGAATTTACCGTATGAAAAGGTTGTTTGCCCGTTACTATTTCAATAGCAGATATTTCAATGAAAGAAGCTAATAAGGGTAAATCAGCAATGATGTTTGCGGTAACATTAAACAAAGCGTATAATAAAAAAGTAACAGTTCAATTTACAACGCAGAATGGAACTGCAACGGCTGACAGTGACTATGTAGCAAAATCCGGGTCAATAACTTTCACAGCAGGTAGTACAAAGCAAAATATCAGTATTTCAATTATCGGAGACAAGACGGTTGAGTCTAATGAAACGTTCAAAGTAAATTTAAGCAACGCAGTAAATGCAAGCATAGTAAAGGGCACAGGTACTATTTTAAATGATGGCGGGTAACTGCAATGTCATCTACTTCCTTCCAAATAAATAATAACACAAGTGAACGCTTGGTGAAGATTTCTCCAGATCCTGTAAGCAGTATTTTACGCGTTGATTTATCCGGTTACACAGGAAATGTTACAATGCAATTGGTGAGTCTGCAAGGCAAGACGCTTAAACAAGAGAAGATGCAGGCAGGTGTTCTAAAATATACACAACAGCAAATGAATATTACAGGTATTGCAAGCGGAGACTACTTCCTCGTAGTGATTGATGAAAAAGGCAACAGGCAAACAGAAAAAGTAATCATTGCCCGCTGATTTATTCCTGAATGAACAGTTTTGTGTTTATTGAACTTAAATATCCCCGTCAAAATTCGAACGGGATATTTCTTTTTACTTGCAAAAGGTCAAAACATATAAGAATGTGCTTAAGGTGAAAGCTCTGTCTAAATTAAACTTCTACTAGTTTTTTCTGAAATCGAATAAAGGTCAATATTCGAGATAAAAATTATGAAGTGATAAAATAGTTGAATCAGTTTTATACAAGCCTGTGATCAGTGGCTTTCTTTACTGCTTCGGTAGCAGAATGCACGTGCAGCTTTTCATAAATCTTTTTGAAATGTCCGTTTACGGTATGCCAGCTTATGCATGCTGCGTCTGCAATCATTTTATAACTCATTCCCCTTACCAGCATGGACAAAATTTCCAGTTCACGTTCACTGAGTTGAAATTTAGCCTGGTTTGAGGCCGCCGGTTTTTCATGATACATTTCAAGTACTTTCCGTGCAACCGCAGGCGTCATGGGGGCGCCGCCGTCAATAACTTCATGAATGCCTTCGATCAGTTTTTGCGAAGGTGTTTTTTTCAGGAAATAACCATGAGCCCCCGCACGTATAGCCTGGAATATTTTTTCATCATTCTCAAAAACAGTTTGCATAATAATAAGAACATTGGGCGCACAATGCCGGATCAGTTTCAAACCTTCAATCCCGTTCACTTCAGGCATATCTATATCCATAAGCACCACATCAGGCTGCGTTTGTTTCATATCTTCCACTACATGGGAACAATTCTCAAAAACGCCTGCACATCTCATATCCGGCGTATTTTCAATCAGCATTTGCAGGGCTTCCTGCCTTCCTTTATTATCTTCATAAATGGCTACACTTATCATTATACGAAAATAGTTTGTTACAGTAATTTACAAACACCTAATATAAGGGGGTGTTTATGGTCTTACTTCCGATACATTGGAACAGGCTGTCCCGGTTTGACCATAAGCAGCAAACTTTTATTTGCCTACGCTAAACTTAAATCTTAAATATTAGTTTTATCAACGTTCCTTCTCCCGGTTTTGTAATTAACTTAAAATCTCCTTTCAAAAATGCTGCGCGACTCTTCATGCTCTTCAAACCATTGCCACTGTTCCCATTGCTTATATCGAAACCTTTTCCATCATCTTTTACTACAAGAGAAATAGTATTATTTACTGAGCCAAGTTCTATCCAAACATTTTTTGCTTCTGCATATTTTACAATATTATTCAGCGCTTCTTTGTAAATAAGATAGAAATTTTTGCGTTCCTGCATGCCCAGTTTCAGCATGTTCAACTTTTCGTCGATATTAAGATGCAGCAAACATTTTTTAGTTTCTGTCAATTCAACAGCCACTTCTCTCATGCGTATGATAATATTTTCAAAACGGTCGTTACCCGCATTGATCATCCAGACAATATCACTCATGGCATCCATAGAAACATGGGTGTAATTGCTTATTTTATTTAACAGCGGAGAAACAGCTTCAGGGTGTTTTTTGACTTTTTCTTTTGCCAGATCACTGAAGATTGAGATTGTGCTAAGGTTAGATCCTATTTCGTCATGCAAATCGCCGGCGATTCTGTTACGTACGGCTTGTAATTTTAATGCCTGGTTTAACCTGTATCTGTAAAATGCATAAGTGGCGCCCGCAATGATTGCCAAAACCAAAATCCTGAACCACCATGTCATATACCATGGAGGAAGAATTATCAATTGAATGGAAGTGCCCGTATCATTCCAAACGCCATCGCTGTTACTTCCTTTTACATAGAAAGTGTAAGTGCCGGGATCAAGATTGGTATAAGTAGCAGAACGTGCAGTGCCCGAATAGATCCAGTCTTTATCAAAGCCTTCCATTTTGTATTGGTATAAATTTTTGGAAGGCTGCATAAAATCCATCGCTGCAAATTCGAAAGAGATCATATTGTCTGAATAATCGAGTACAATCTTATCCGTAAACTCAACGGATTTTGTAAGCAATTTTTTTTCATTATGAATGGTGACTGGTTTATTGCCGATTTTAAAATCGGTGATCACAATATTTGGTGGAATATTATTTCTGTCCAAATCATACGGATCAAAATAATTGAAACCATTAACACCACCAAAAAACAAGGTGCCGTCTTTTGTTTTACAAAAAGCATTGCGGTTAAATTCATTTCCCTGCAGACCGTTGTTAACATTATAATTGTAAAAAGTCCTTCTGTCTTTTGAAAGTTTTGATAGCCCGTTATTCGTACTCATCCAAAGATTGCCGTCATTATCGCTTAAAATGCCATAAACTACATCATTTGCCAAACCGTTTTTTACTGAATAGCGAATTGCTTTTCCGGTTTCCATATCAAAGCAATTAAGCCCACCCCCATTTGTTCCTGTCCATAAATATTTATTGGGCTTTATGGGATCGGGGCACAAGGAAAAAATAAGATCAAAACTGATGGAGGTGGAATCAGCAGGAGCGTTTTTAAAAACTTTCCAGCTTTTGTTTACAGGGTCAAATCGTAAAAGTCCGGCTGTTGTGCCTAACCAAAAAATACCATTGTCAGCTTGCCAAATCGCCTGCAGGGATTTATAAGGAAAATTGGTAGGTGCGATAGGATAAGGGTAACCAATAATTTTATTGTTTATCTTATCGTAACAACAAAGTGCGTTACTGCCGCCAAACCAGATTTCTCCGGCTTTGTTTTTGTAAATGGGAAAGGCCAATTTATAATTAAACCTGGTAAGCTTTTTAGCAGCATCATCATAATGAACCAGATCAATTTTTGCCATCCAGTAAGTGCCGTCATTATCTTGCACAGCAGCATCAAGAATACCCCTATAGGCTTCGCTTTTTTCAATTCTTTTGGGGGGTAAAGTATCGATATAACCCTGACTGTCTTTGTCAAAAATATATAAATAAGCCCCCTCTTTTACCAGCATTACTTTGGCATCATTTGTTTCCTGCATCCAGTGTATGCTTTCGATGTCGGTATGATGGAATTTCTCATTTCGTACATTATATTTAAAAATGCCATAACCGGTTGTGCCAATCCACAAAATACCGCTTTTATCGGTACAAACACAACTGGCAACGCCTATAATATCTGTCACCGATTTGTTTGTATTTCCAACGATTACTGATGCTGCCGTATTAATGTCAAATTGCTCTGCGTTAAAATTATTTACCAGCCAGATAGTATTGACATTTACAGAGGAGGTGAAATTAAAATAGTTTAGAAACGGAATCTTATGAATTATTTTAAATTTATTTTCTCTTTCATCAAATGTTGTGATGCAGTGTTTCATGAACATGTAAAGCAGGCGGTGAGCAGTATCTTCTGCAAAGGCTATAGCGTCTGGCTCCCCGCCTTCATATTGTTTCCTTTCAAATTTTCCGGCACGCCAGGTATAGCTTTGTTCCGGTATCGTATCAATTGTTTCTTTTCCTGCTTCGTTTTGGATAATGGTATAAAAACTGCCGTTTACTTCATACACGAATATTGTTCCGTTTTGTATTATGTAAACCCGCGAATCTTTATTATTGATCTTCTGAAAGGAGAAAGATAACATTTTGTTTTTGAGGCTTTTTTTTTCTTCAAGCACAACAATCCCTTTCTCAGTGGTTAGCCATAATTTCCCCTGTTTATCTTCTGTTATTGCTATAATGTGTCCAAGGTCTGACCCGTTTTCTTCATTCTTTTTGAAATGCTGAAATGTTTCCGTTTCGCGGTTAAAAAATTCCAGTCCTCCTGTAGCTGTCCCCACCCACAGCCTGCCCTTTGAATCTTCAAACAATGCTTCAATATAATTTTCTGCTATTGAATTTGAATCAGAAGGGTCATGACGGTAAACAACAAAATGATAACCGTCGTACCTGTTTAAACCATCCTTTGTGGCAAACCACATAAATCCGTAATGGTCCTGTATAATGCAATTCACCATGCCCTGCGATAAACCTTCATTTGCGCCGATTGTTTCAAACAAAAGTTTTTTTACAGGTTGGGTTTGAGCAGTTGAACGGTTATATGCAAAAAAGAAAACAGCAACAAAAATTGTGTTGATGATTGTTGCTTTAAAGGGCCGTATCATGATATGTGAAAGAATTAAGACTTACGAATGTAATAAAGGTAAAGATTTATAAGAAGCTTTGGCAATCCTAATTCTTCTTTCACTATTATCACCCAGCAACACCTAACAATAGGGGTTGACTTTGCTTTTTTATCTCGCCATTTTTGCATCATCCAAAACATACTGCAATGAAACCTTCAATTTTCTTTATTCTTACCAAAGGCTTCCGCTTCTTCACCATTATTCTTTTTACTTCAATTTTTCTTGTTAACGAGAGTATTGCCAGTCCTGTTTTTACACACAAGCCAGTGTACACAAAAGGAAATGATTCCATAAAAGTCGGAGGCTATTCAATTGAAATAATATCTTCTCCCGGTGGCGGTTATGGCTATAACATTTACCACGAAAAGAAACTGCGTATTCATCAACCATCTGTTCCTGCAATGCAGGGTAGTCACGGTTTTACAACAAAAGCAGATGCCGAAAAAATAGCAAGAAAGGTTATAGAGAAAATGAAAAACGGGGAAGCCCTGCCAGCCATAACCATCGAAGAATTGAAAGAGTTAAATGTGATAAATGATAAAAAGAATTTTTCGAACTAAAAGATAACAGAATTAATAAAAAAACATGAACTAAAACTAAAAGCGATGAAAACAATTTTACTTCTTGTATGTGCAATCCTTGGTTCTGCTTATGTGCATGCACAGGATATTTGGACACAAAGAGCAGACGTTGGTACCGTTGGCAGGTTTAGAGCCTCTGGTTTCAGTATCGGAAACAAAGGTTATGTAGGAGGCGGATCTTTCAATAACAGCACGCAAGCTTTGCTTGGTGATTTTTGGGAGTACGACCCGGCAACTAATGCATGGACGCAAAAAGCAGATTTGCCTGGTGGACCAAGATACGGGGCAATAGGTTTTGGCATTGGAACGAAGGGATACATGGGATTAGGAATGGCCAATTCTAGTAATCTGAAAGATTTTTATGAGTATGATCCTGGTTCGAACACCTGGACTCAAAAAGCTGATTTTGCAGGCGCAGCAAGATATGATGGGTTTTCCTTTGTGATTGGCAATAAAGGATATTTCGGCACCGGGAGAGGTGGTCCTAATCCCTGGGAAAGTGAATTTTGGGAGTACGATCCTGCAACAGATGCATGGACGCGCAAAGCTGATTTTGGCGGTGGACAAAGAATTTGGGCTGCCGGTTTCAGTATTGGTAACAAGGGCTACGCGGGTGCCGGATTCTTCAATGAGCAATATCAAAAAGATTTTTGGGAATATGATCCAACAAACGATGCCTGGACACGCAAAGCAGATTTTCCCAGTAGTGCCCGGGGATTCGCGATTGCTTTCAGCATCAACTCTAAAGGGTACATGGGAGGAGGAATCAATCAATATTCTTTTCTAGAAGATGATTTTTGGGAATATGACCCCCGGATTGACTTCTGGACGCCACGGGCATACATCAACGCAAATCTGAGATATTTGGCTGTTAGCTTCGCCATTGGAAGCAAGGGCTATATGGGAACAGGTCTGTGGAGTTCTGTTTTCAACGACTTTTGGGAGTATAGCCCATGCAACCCTCCCGGCGATCCTTCCGTTTTTGGCGACAATGTCTGGAATGTTTATGCATGGAATACGGGCGGAGCAAACATTAACAACGACCCCTGGAATTATAAGTATTCCGGATACTATATTGAAAGCGGGCTTAGCTTCGACACCCGCTCCCGGTGGCAACTCCTCCAATCACCGTCTGAAGCTTCGGGCTACCAGGGATGTCCGGTAGCAACAGATAATCATTCGTGGAGTGCAAAACGGAAAGGCTTTACTTGTGGTCATTACAAGATCAGTATTCCCGCACATGATAACGCCGCACAATTATTTATCGATGGCATTAAAGTGTGGGAGCATGATGGCTGCTGCGATAATCATGACAATGTTTGGGAAGGGGATTTGGGACCTGATTCAAAAGTTGAATTCAGAGGTACAGAAGGAATCGGAAGCTCTTACGGGGCTATAAATTTTGCTAGCCAAAAACCTATAATTACAGCCAGTGGGTTCACAACCTTCTGTAATGGCGGTAATGTAACATTATCATCCAGCATCAGTTCCGGCAATCAGTGGTTCAAAGATGGTGTAGCAATTGACGGAGCTACAACGCAAACTTATGTTGCTACAGCGACGGGTAGTTATACGGTGCAGATTCCGACTGCAATTGGTTGCTTTGTTGCTTCAGATCCCCTGACTGTGACTGTTAGTACCACTCCCCCTCCCGGAGACCCTTCTGTTTTCGGCGATAATATATGGAATGTTTATGTCTGGAATGCCGGAGATGGTACCATCGCTAATGGATGGCAGAACAGCTATAGCGGTTACTACACCGATAATAATTTTAATTTTGATACCAGGAATAAATGGAGTGTTAATGGTGCTCCTTCCGATGCAACCACTTACAGCGGATGTCGGGTCAGCGTAGATCATCATTCATGGAGTGCAAAAAGACAGGGCTTTGCCAATGGACAATACCGGATCAGCATTGGAGGGCATGACGATGCGGCACAATTATTTGTTGATGGGGTAAAAGTTTGGGAACATGACGGTTGTTGCGACAGCCACGATAATGTATGGACAGGATGCCTGAGTGTCAATTCGAAAGTTGAATTCAGGGGCACGGAGGGTACGGGAGCCTCTTATGGAGCCATTGATATTTCAATGATAAAGCCAACCATTACCGCCAGCGGATATACCACTTTTTGTCCTGGACAATCCGTTACACTTACAGCAAGCCCCGGTAATGATTATTTATGGTCAACAGGAGAAACAACACAATCGATAACAGTATTTCAAAGCGGAAATTACAGTGTGGTCGAAACAGACAATTGCATTAACCAGCATGTTCAATCTGCGCCAATTACTGTTACAGTTCAACCTTTAGCAGCGCCCACCATAGTTTCTTTCGACAACTTTACCATTTTGCCTTGCAATGAATCGGAATATTTAGAGGAATCAGGATATGATCAATCTGATGGGTATAGCTTTGAATGGTATAAAAAAGCTGATCCAAATCCTATTTCTACTGATTATTTTGTAAATGTAACAGATGCGGGTGAATATTATGTAGTGGTATCGAGAGCAGGCTGTTCAAGTCAACCTTCTGCCGCAGCGCATGTAACAACAATTACTGATCCTTCAGTTTTTGGAGATAATCAATGGAATGTTTATTTATGGCAGGATATTAATTATAATGAAAACAATCCTGATTATCATTACCAGGGATATTATACCGAGCCATTGCTCTCTTTCGATACACGAAACCGTTGGGACCCTTCAGGTGCGCCGTTTTATGCCGATAATTATCTCGGTTGTTCGTACGACTATGATCACTTTTTATTCAGCGCCAAACGCAAAGGCTTCCCATGCGGTCATTATAAAATAAATATACCAGATCATGATGATTGGGCTGAGTTATGGGTGAACGGCGCCAAAGTTTGGGAACATATAGGTTGTTGTGACGAACATACCAATGTTTGGGAAGGCGATCTTGGTCCAAACTCCACCGTTGAATTTAAAGTAACAGAAATTGCAGGGGATGCTTACGGTGCAATAGATTTTGAATTGGTGAATAAAGATATTGTTGCGAAACCAACTATTACTCCTCCAGGTCCGATAAATATTTGTTCAGTGGATAATGTTACACTTGCGTCAAGCGCGGCAACAGGCAATACATGGAGTACAGGAGAAACAACCCAAAGCATTAATGTACATACTTCGGGCAGCTATTCTGTAACTGTTACGAATAGCGAAGGCTGCACCGCACAAAGTGATCCTGTACAAGTTAGCATTACACAAGCAACAACATATTATCGAGATGCCGACGGTGATGGTTATGGTAATCCAAATGTTTCAACTCAGGCATGTTCTAAGCCCTCTGGTTACGTTTCAAACAATACCGATTGTGATGATACACGTGCATCTGTTCATCCCGGTGCAACAGAAATTTGTGATGGACTTGACAACAATTGTGATGGAAGGATTGATGAAGGTTGTTTGCCCGTTACTATTTCAATAGCAGATGTTTCAATGAAAGAAGGTAATAAGGGTAAATCAACAATGATGTTTGCGGTAACATTAAACAAAGCGTATAATAAAAAAGTAACAGTTCAATTTACAACGCAGAATGGAACTGCAACGGCAGGCAGCGATTATGATGCAAAATCGGGGTCAATAACTTTCACAGCAGGCAGTACAAAGCAAAATATCAGTATTTCAATTATCGGAGACAAGACGGTTGAACCTGATGAAACATTCAAAGTAAATTTAAGCAACGCAGTAAATGCAAGCATAGTAAAAGGCACAGGCACAGGTACTATTTTAAATGATGATGGAGCAACCGCAATTTCATCTACTTCTTTGCAAACAAATAATAATGCAAATGAACGTTCGGTTAAGATTTCACCGAATCCTGTAAGCAGTATTTTACGTGTTGACTTAACTGGCTTTACTGGAAATGTTACAATGCAGTTGGTGAATCTGCAAGGCAAAGTGCTTAAACAAGAGAAGATGCAAACAGGTGCTCTAAAATATGTACAGCAGCAAATGAATGTAGCAGGTCTCGCAAGCGGAACTTACTTCCTTGTAGTAATTGATGAAAAAGGTAAGAGGCAAACAGAAAGAGTAATTATTGCGCGCTGATTTAATTCATGAATGAACAATTGTGTGCTTATTAACTTAAATATCCCCTTCAAATTTGAAGGGGGTATTATCGTCACGGCAAAAACCTGGATTTACTATTGAGCAATAGTAGTTTTAGAGCAGAAGAAATAACTGAAAAATTTAAAGCATGAGTTCTGTTTCAAAATCTGTAAAAACAAAAACCATTTTTATCTACCTTCTTATTGTAACACTTTTTTTATTGCCTGCCTGGATCGTTTGAATGTTTTATTAATCAAAAATAAGAGAAGTGGAATCTAAAAAAGGTAATCCTCCGGCGACGATAGAAATAAAGAATAAAAATCAATTTGAGTTCACGGTGCAGGTATACAAAGGTTTAATATCAATGTTATCTGAACTCGTATCAATTTCAAAAACAGAATAATAAAACTTAATCCCAATCTAAAATGAATCAAACATTAACTCAGAAAATGCCTGTTGCAGCTGCTATGCAATACAATAATTCTTTAGCCGTTGCAGAAAATGTAACTGAATTTCAAAACTTCACCGACTATGATTTTAGTAATTTTTATTTTGGGTCAGGAGAAGATGTATATGATGTTATAAAGCCTTATAACCGGTGGTATCGCAAGGCGTATAAAGGGGGCTACCACATTTACCAGGAACCGTTTTCTTCTGCACCCTGCACTACCATTTCCATCAACAGTAATATGGACGGAGCGCTTAACGGGCTTGTTAATTTTTCTTCTTATAATTATCTTGGCATGGCAGCTTCGCCTGTTGTAAAAGAAGCAGCCATCAATGCCATTCATAAATACGGATTGGGTGCTTCAGGTGGTCCCATTCTCAGTGGCATGTATGATATTCATCGTGAACTGGAAGCTTCATTGGCAGCATTTAAACATAAAGAAGCGTGCACTACTTTTAATTCCGGTTACTCAGCCAACCTGGGCATCATCTCCGGCATCATGCGCTCCGGCGATACTATTTTTCTTGACCAGTATTCGCATGCTTCCATTATTGACGGTGCTATTTTATCGAAAGCAAAAACCATTTTTTTCCGGCATAATAATGAGGGTGACCTGGAAAAAAAACTTGCTGCAGTTACCGGCCGTAAATTGGTTGTGGTGGAAGGTATTTATTCAATGGATGGAGACTTTTGTAAACTTTCCGAAATAGTTGAAGTTGCAAAACGACATGGCGCAAGAATCATGATAGACGAAGCACATTCTTCTTTCGTGTGTGGCGAAAACGGGAGAGGGCTCGTAGAACATTTTGGGCTTGAAGATGAAGTGGATTTTCACATGGGTACTTTTTCAAAAGCATTAGGCGGCATCGGTGGCTACGCATGCGGCGACAAAGATTTTATTTTATATCTCGAAGCTTATGCGCACTCCCGTTTTTTTTCATGCACATTGCCGCCCGCAGTAACAGCGGGCATACAGGCCTCTTTAAATTATATTGAAGCAAATCCTGAAATACGACAGCATCTCTGGAGCAATGTTGCCTACTTACAAAAGCGTTTTAAAGAAGAAGGTGTAAACATTGGCAATTCCACATCGCAGGTAATGCCGGTAATGATCTATGAAGATGCAAAGGTTTTTGACATCGCTAAAAAACTGCGCGCTAACGGCCTCTTCCTGCAACCTGTTACCTATCCTGCTGTACCAAAAAGAAAAGCCCGTTTACGGCTTTCTGTTTCTGCCTCGCATACTATTGATCAACTTGAAAAAGCCGCGCAAACAATTGCAGTTGTGCTAACAGAGGAGGGCATTTTATGCAGGTAGTACGCTATTATTTTTCCAGTGGCATCAACTGCTTGTTTGAACTGCCGACGGATGCTGCAAAGAAATTATTACCAAAAGGTATAGAACCAATAGAAGTAACGCATGGTACAAGTTTGCTTGCAGTAACAATGTTCAATTTTACAGAAAGTCCCATTGGCCCATACCAGGAATTAGTGATCTCTCTTTTTGTGGTGCCCCTATTGGGCATCAGGAAAAAACATCCACACTCAGCTGTGTTTCCATTGGTGGTCGCATCAGGCAGCCAGCGCGCAAGGGATCATGCCATTGATTTATGGCATCTGCCGCATTTTAATGAAGATATCAATATTGAATTTATAGAGTCCCAGTATGGCAATTCTATAACAGGCAAAGTGTGTTGCCATAAGGGGCAGCCAATAGTTGAGCTTACTATTACCCAGTCAGGAGAATGGGATGCTGCGTACCAGTTGTATCAGTCGTTTCAGCACGATGAAAGCGGTTCGTATATCGGCATTATGGATATGCAGGGCAGCCTTAGTGAACATGAAGAACATACCGGTACTATTCATTTTCATGACCACCGTTTTTTTAATCAGCTTGATCTTTCAGCCATCGATGATTTGCCCTTTCGGGAGATGTGGATGAAAGATGGTGTGGAGAGTTATCATGAATTAATTTCTTTGTCCCGGGTTTCGGCTGTTGGTTGCGAAATGAATACATAAAATAATTTTTTTTAGCGGGACTGTATTGGTAAAAGAAAGAATCATCTTTTTTATAAATAGAAAAATTAATTTTTTTATATCAATCATTTTAAAAATGAAGAAAATAAAAGTTTTTCTTGTGGATAATGACGAAGACGAGCTTTTGTTCATGAAGGACGGATTTGAATCAACCGGGCTATTTGATGTTATAGGCATTGCATCCGACGGCGAAGAATTATTTGAACGTATCACCCACCCACCTTTACCCGATTTAATTGTATCAGATTTTAATATGCCACGTAAAAATGGGATAGATATAGCAAAAGGCATTCATAATAATCGTGCTTTCTCGCATATCCGGGTCATTCTCCTTTCAATTTCCCAGCCAATATCATTTAAGCAACAGTTTCCTGATGCCGGTGCTCACGCTTATTTTGCAAAACCTGAAAGATTTAACGAGTATGACCCATTTGCCCGAAAGATTTATGACAAAGTTGTTTTAAATCTGATATAGGAATTTTTTAGTTGGAAGAAGACAAAAACCAGAATTAGAAGGTTAATAGAGTCGGGCGCAAATAAACACAAGGCTTATGAATAGGGGCAACAGTAGCTTAGGCTATTGTCGAATAGCACATGGCCCGGTACTGCTCACAACACTAATTATAATTAAACTAATGGAACATTAAGTCTTTAAAAATTCTGTTGCATAATAATTTAAAACTAAACAATGCGCTGATCCAGTGCTTTCACTACGGCTTCCGTTGCAGAATGCACGTGC
>WNFZ01008382.1_pt1 | contig 13446 bp, 10 predicted proteins | sample 5400081 | NCBI WGS metagenome assembly WNFZ01 (sample SAMN13153365, study PRJNA577476) | soil metagenome | isolation source: 80 cm soil or saprolite under grassland replicate 1 | place: USA:California | collected 2016-06-15
TCCGCTGGTACAAACTATTGGAACCTGGACGCAGTGAACGTGACCGACTTCGGCGCGACTCCGCCTCGCGTCGTTGGTTATGATGGTGACGGAGTTTACGTCGGCGTCATCGACAGCGGACTGCCGTTTAACTGGCGAGCTTATTTCCCCGAGGAGAGGATCGCGGTGGAGTTTGCTCGAAGTTTTAGCGGCGGGGGCGGAGAACGAGGAACGGTTTCGAGCCAGCCGGAGACATGGGAACGGGACACTCTCGGTCACGGAATCGCGGTGACGAGCGTCATTCTGGGATTTCGGTACAATCTCGTGGATCCGCCGCTGCCTGCGACTTTCAACGGAGTAGCACCCAAAGCAACGGTTATTCCCGTCAAGAGGTTCGGCGAATCGGGGCGCGTCTGGTATTCCACTCTGACACGTGCCCTCGTGTATTTGACTGATCTGAAGGTCGATGGCCATCTCGGCAATTCCCCGCTGGTCATCAACCACGCCGGTGGCGGATCTAGCGACGACGTTTTGGTGCGTGCAGCTATTGACTATGCCATCGCTCATGGCGTTGTTCTAGTTGCGGCCGCCGGCAATTCCGGGACTGACGGTATGATCTTTCCGGCGCGGTACGCGCCCGTAATTTCTGCGGGGGCGACTGCCTTGGTGGGGGAGTTCCCGCCCGAGGATCCTACATTGATCCAGTGGATTCTGAACGATGTTGCGGAAGGCGATCCGTTCCAGCATCTCATTGCCAGATTCTCGGCTTGGGAACTTCCCGGACAAGACCTTGATGTTCTCGCACCTGGCGCTGTAGTTCCCGTTGCGGGGCCACTTGGCGGCGGAGGAGTTGGACTGGTGGACTACAACTTTGTCGCCGGAACCAGCTTTGCATCTCCGCACGTAGCTGGAATAGCCGCGCTCATGCTCCAGAAGAACCCGGGACTGACAGCGGCTCAGATTGAACAAATCCTCGAAAACACAGCCTTACCGCTACCGCCTGGCTGCCGCAACGTAAGAGTGCCCGTGTCTGGTCCCGGACACTGGTGGAGCTTCAGCTGGACAGATATTGCCAACATTGTGTTGTTCGACGCAACTGTATGCTGGAATGCGAGCCCAGCAGGACACGGTCTGGTGCAGGCCGATGCGGCGCTCGCCGCAACTCCGCTTCCATAACTCACGGCAGAAAAAGTTTAATCAAACAAAAGGAAACCAGGGGCAAATGGGGATTCAGGGCAAGCAAACATCAATCAACAAAAGAAAGAAGCAAAAATGAATCCACTGACTCACTTCAAAAAAATATTAATTCTGCCACTTCTTATCCCACTGGCGCTCGTTGCTGCCGTACCCTTGACGTCCCGGACAGGCGATGCCGACTCTAACAGGAGACAAGTGGTGAATTGCGATCGCGGACAGAACATCGCGGAAGTCTTGGCTAGGGCCGAACCGGGCGACACGATTCGCGTCACGGGGACCTGCGTCGAGCGGGTGAGCATCAAGACAGATCGAATAACACTGGACGGACAAGGGGCGGCAACCCTTGATGGCGGGGGCGGGCCCACTTCGGAATTCCTTTGGTTCATCTCCATCCCACCGAACCCGTCCGCCATCACCGGGAATGGCGTCGATGTGGATCTTCGTTTCGGGGCCCGCGCCACGTTCGATGGCGTTGACGTTGGCACTATTACGTGTGATTCGACGGTCTTAAGCCGCGGTACCACAGTGTGTCCGTAGAGAGATAGAACCAGCAATTTTCGGGGGGCACAACCCGTGAAAGCGGCTGGCACGAGCTGCGCCACCGACGACATAGACACCCGAGGTGGTAGCGCACTGATTCGAGTCAATGGGGGTGTTTTTCAGGAAGTTTTTCCAGACCCGGAGGCTTGAGTCGTTGCCGATGTCGTTCCCTAAACTATTGACGCTTGCGAGCCGTGCGTTTCTTCGGCTAACTCAGCGAGCGACGACTGCTTTTACTTTTGAAAGTTGAGTGTTGGGCGTTTGCCTCCTAGTTTGGTAATCGCCTATGCGTTTCCGCACCTACAAAAACACTGACCTGACGGTAAGCGAAGTGGGCTTTGGTTTGTGGACGATTTCCACCGGTTGGTGGGGAAATTTTACCGAGGGCGAGGCGATCGCGCTCATGCATAAGGCGTTCGATATCGGCATCACGCTATTCGATGCGGCCGATACCTACGGAAATGGCCTGAGCGAAGAATTGATCGCGAAGGCATTTCCAAACCAACGGGATGAAATCGTGATCGCGACAAAAGTTGGTTACGATTTCGTGCATCACGGCGAAGCCCGCGGACGCGGGCAGCGCGAAATTCCGCAGGATTTTTCTCCGGAAGCAATTGCGCGCGCGACGGACGCAGCGCTAGGGCGATTAAAAACAGACCGGATCGATCTTCTCCAACTGCACAACATCCGGATGGAACAGATTTACGATGACGCGCTTTGGACGAACCTCGAGAAATTAAAATCCGAAGGGAAAGTTCGGTATTACGGCATCGCGCTTGGACCTGCGATCGGTTGGCTTTACGAGGGAGTAAATTGCATTCGTGAGCGCGACATCACGAGCGTGCAACACATTTATAACATGCTCGAACAGCATCCCGGGCATGCCATACACGACGCGGCAAGAGACGCGGCGAAGGACACAATGTTTCTCATTCGCGTGACGCATTCGTCGGGAATGCTTGAGGGAAAATACACGGAGGAAACCACCTTCCCGCCGACTGATCACCGCAGCCATCGCCCGCGAAGTTGGTTGCTCAACGGGATCAAGAAGATCGACAAGTTGCGTTTTCTCGAAACGGCCGAACGCACGCTCGGTCAAGCGGCGCTGCAATGGCTACTCGCAGATGAGCGGGTCGCCTCGACATTGCCAAATATTTACGAAGAAGCGCAGCTCGTTGAGTTCGCAAAAGCGCCGGAATGCCCGCCGCTGACTCAAGATGATATGGCCAGGATCGAGACTCTTTTTTCGGACAACTTCGGAATCGAAGAAGAACCACCGAAGTTCAAGGGGACGATGGAGCTGCCGAAAGAAACGGCGGCGGCATAGACACGAATTTCACGAATTGACACGGATTAACCTAAGCGGATTGAATCAAGGTTGTGAGATTCGTGCTAATTCGTGTAATTCGTGTATCTAATCGGACTCATCTTCTTCCTCGACCGGTTCGGCACGCCGCACTTCTCGCTCTCGTTTGCGTCGCTGGCGCCTGGTCGTTTCCTGCCCCTTGTAAATTTCTTTGAAAATGTCGGCGATCATCGGCAACGGCGGCGGCATAGACACGAATTTCACGAATTGACACGGATTAACCTAAGCGGATTGAATCAAGGTTGTGAGATTCGTGCCAATTCGTGTAATTCGTGTATCTAATCCGACTCGTCTTCTTCCTCCACCGGTTCAGCGCGCCGCACTTCTCGCTCTCGTTCGCGTCGCTCGCGCCTGGTCGTTTCCTGCCCCTTGTAAATTTCTTTGAAAATATCAGCGATCATCGGCGCGGCAGTGGAGCCGCCATGCACTTTGCTGCCGACATCGCCTTCGTAAAGGGCGGCGAACGCATATTGCGGCTGGTCGGCCGGCAAAAATCCCGCGAACCATGCCGCGGTGCGCTCTTTGTTTTTCGGTCCCCATTGCGCGGTCCCGGTTTTTCCGGCTACTTCAACATTATCGAGACTTGCCTGATGCGCTGTGCCGCCCGCGCCATTTACGACGTCGATCATCCCAGTGCGCAATTCATCCAGCGTCTGGGATGAGAGATTGAGCGTTCTCTTGGCGCGCACCTGGTATGCGGTCGTAATTTTGTTATCAAACGTCTGCACCTGTTGGACGAGCCGGGTTTGATAATACGTGCCTCCGTTGGCCACGATCCCCATGGCTTGGGCCATTTGCAGTGGCGTGACTTGCACGTCGCCTTGACCAATCGATAAATTTGCGATGTCGCCGTTAAGCAATTTGCGACCGTGGGTTGCCTTCATGTATTCATCGTTTGGAATACGGCCGTCCGCCTCGCCCCGTAACGGAATGCCGCATTTCGCGCCAAATCCGAGTTTTAATGCCCAATCAACGATAGGTTGAGCGCCGGTCTTGATTCCAACCTGATAAAACCATGTGTCGCACGATTCGGTGAGCGCCTGGACGAAATTCATCGCGCCGCGATCGCCCTTCTTCCAATTGTGGAAGGTAACGTTGCCAATCTGAATTGCCGGGACGCAATCAAATCGATCATCTGGGCTCACGGCGGCGCTTTCGAGCGCGGCGATGCCAACCGCAACTTTAAATGTCGATCCCGGCGGATAAGATGAACGATACGCGCGCGGCAACAGCGGAATGTCAGGATCGTCCTGCAACAATTTAAATTTTTCGGCAGAGATCGAAGGAACGAACAGATTTGGGTCGTAGGTTGGCCACGAGGCGAGCGCGAGAATGTCGCCGTTGTTTGGACTGACAATCACGATCGCGCCGCGTTTTGCTTTCGTTTCCAGCGCCTTTTCCGCCAGTTCCTGAAGGTGAAGATCAAGAGTGGTGACAACGTTGTAACCAGGCACGGGCGGAGTGATTAGTTTCTCGGATGTTTTCCGGCCATCTTTATCGAAAGTGAGTTTGTACTCGCCGTGCTTGCCTGTAAGCATTTCGTTGAACGTTTGTTCGAGTCCCTCGCGTCCCTCGGTTTCAGGCCAGAGCGTTTGGTGATTATCGACGATGCCGTCCGGGGCGCGGCCAGTTTTCCCAGTGTAACCGATGATTTGCCCGGCAAGTTTTCCGTTCGGATAAACGCGCACATAAGTTGGCCGCACAATCATGGCTGCGGGCAAATTATCTTTAACTTGTTGGTACTCCGACTCGCTGAGATTTTGCGCGATCTCCAATGGCATGATTCCACGATTGCGATAATGGCGAAGAATGACTTCGTCCGGCATCCGGAGCGTGCGGCCGGTTGGTTTTCCGGCCTTGTCCATCTTTTCCCGGACGAAGCTGAGCGTCTGCGCGTCCGAAAAATCAAGCGGTGTGGGAAAGTTGATCGCGAGATTGTAGCTGAGTCGATTTTGCGCAAGCGGCTCACCGTTGCGATCGGTGATCTGACCGCGCGGCGCCGGAACATCAAGGATGTACGTGCGCGCAAGTTTTTGCGTCTCGAAGGTGGGAATGATCGTCTCTTCCTCTTCAGCGGGGCTCGCGCTCGGAACGGCCGATGGCTGCAAGGTCTGCGCAGAAACAGCGAACGGACTGGATAACAGAACGATTATGATCCGCAGATTACGCAGATTTTTACAGCTTCGGGTGTACGTCATCTCTTAACTAATCTGCGTTAATCCGCGAACTCTGCGGTAATTCAATGCCGCTGCAAGAAGCGATGCACATCTTCAGCCAGCTTGCGGCCAATTCCTTCCGTGGCGGCAATTTCGTCCACCGTCGCTTTGCGCAGACGATTCACGGATCCAAACTTTCGTAGGAGCAGATTTTTCCGGTTCTGACTCACCCCGGGGCAATCATCCAGAATGCTCTCGCCAACGCGCTTTTTCATGAGCAGTTGATGATACGCGTTGGCGAAACGATGCGCTTCGTCGCGGATACGCTGGAGCAAACGCAAGGCGCCGGAATCCATTGGGAGTTGCAGTGGGAGCGCTCGGCCGGGCCGGAAAATTTCCTCGCGTTCTTTCGCCAGGCCGATGATTGGAAGGTCATGCAAACCTAAGCGCTGCAGCTCGCGACACGCGGCCGAAAGTTGGCCTTTCCCGCCATCGACAATGATCAGATCCGGCAAACGAACGTAGCGCGAGCCTCTGGCTTGCAAGTCTTCGTTGTCTGCAAGCGGGACGCTTGCGCTACTTTGAAATCGCTGCATGGCTTCGACAGGATTTTCCTGAGAAAACTCGGCCGCTTCTGGACTGGTTTCACGCGCCTCCAGCAAGGTCCTTGAATAACGCCGCCGCACCACTTCCGCCATGCTGGCAAAATCGTCCTGACCTTCCACTGTTCGCACTCGATACCGGCGATAATTATCCTTGTCTGGCAGGCCGTTTCGGAAACAAACCATCGAGGCCACTACGTGCGTAGTGGAAATATTCGAGATATCGAAGCATTCCATCACGCGCGGCGCGCGAGGAAGCTGCAATGCATCGGCCAGTGCCTGCACGTCTGCCATCGGGTCGATTGCGCTCGGCAAACTGCCACGGGTGAAGCGGCGCATCGGCTTGGTCGTGCTGCGCACATCCTCAATCATATTGCGAAGCTCGGCTGCCTTTTCGAAATCCATTTTCTCAGCTGCTTTGCGCATTTCCTCTTCCAACGCACCGATCATTTCGCGCGAATGCCCCTCAAGAAACTCGCACGCCTGGACAACGCGCTCGCGATATTGCTCCGCGCTAATTTCGCTCAACCGTATCGGCACCTGATAAGTGGCGGATTTTAGTTCGCGCTCTGTCGGCGAGCCGCGACCAAAAGTGAGCACGCCAAATTTTTTGCGCATGAAATTTAACGTCTGCCGCAGCGCGCCCGAATGGGCATATGGCCCGAAGTAACGCGCGCCATCATCCTTTTTGAATCGTGCCAGCCGGAAACGTGGCCATTCCTCGCACAGGTCGATCTTGACGAGGAGAAACCGTTTATCGTCACGGAACGAAACGTTGTAACGCGGCCGGTATTCCTTGATCAATTTGCCTTCGAGCAAGAGCGACTCCGCATCGCTGCGCACCGTGTGCGTCTCAAAATCCCAGACCGCATCGAGCATGGCGCGCGTCTTCAAATCGGCTTGAGCGATTTTCGATGGGAGAAAATATGAACTGACGCGTTTGCGCAGATCGCGCGCTTTGCCCACGTAGATCACGCGGTTAAAGCGGTCGCGCATCAAGTACACACCGGGTTTGTGCGGCACTTCGTGCACTTTCCTTTGCAAATCCGGTTTCTCTTTCGTTGAAGAGGTCATCCCGGCATGAATTTAGGCGAGGTTGACGCAACTGGAAATCGGGAGTCGCAACTCAGGACCGAATTCGTCGGCTCGACAGAGTCTCGCCCCACCAGCGGGAAATTTTTACTAAATGCGGCGACGCGGCATTGCCGATTGAATCATCATCAACTCGGTGACGTTCTCGGGCGTGAGCAAACCCACCAGGCGCTTCATGCTGTCGAGCACTGGCACAGCCGGGCAGTTGCATTCCTGCATGATGCGGAACGCTTCTTCGAAACGCGTTCCAGTCGTGACGGTAGGAATGTTGCGCCGCATGACATCGCCCACGTGAAGCGCCGGATCGTTCTTCCGCAGCGCCGCGATCAGATCGTGCCGTGTGAGCACACCGGCGACGTTTCCCGTCTCGTCAACCACTGGAAAATCATGCTGTGAGGTCGCGAGGAGAGCGTCCACAGCTTCCTCCAGCGTAGCATTTTCCGGAAGCGTGCGGAATTCGCGTACCATCGCGCTGGAGACCGGAAAACGGCGCGAGACATCTTTCATTTGCGCGAGAGCCGCCTCTTGCGAAGCGCCGATGTAAACGAAAAGCGCGATAAAAATCAAAAACGGATTCCAAATCAGCCCGATGAATCCGAAAACGAACGCAAAACCCTGGCCAACCGTGGCAGCTATCTGTGTGGCGCGCGCATAACTCATCCGGGTTGCGAGAAGCGCGCGCAAGACCCGGCCACCATCCATGGGAAATGCAGGGAGCAAATTGAAAGCAACCAGCAGGACGTTAATGATCAGCAATTGGGAAACGAGGCCGACCCTTTCGGGTGCGCCCGGATTAACAAAAGGATTATTGAATGAGCCGCCCGCCACAAACAAACCGAGCGCGATGACCACGTTGACCGCCGGTCCCGCAACAGCGATCACCAACTCCTGCTTCGGTTCTTCCGGCATTCGCTCCAGGCGGGCGACACCACCGATCGGGAGCAAGGTGATGTCTGGCGTGTTAATGCCGAATGATTTCGCGGCAAGGGCATGCCCGAATTCGTGCAGCACGACGCAGAGAAAAAGCAGTAGCACAAAGATGACGCCCTCCGCCGCAGCAGGCGTCCCGCCTTGCGCGTAATAGCCGAAAGCCAGCCACGCGATGAGCAGCACAAAGGTAACGTGAATTCGCAATTGGATGCCGGCGATGCGGAAGATTGGGATAGACCAGCCCATGCAAATCAATCTGCTCTGGTATTAGATCGTGCGCCAGTAATCTCAAAGACGCTTCGGTCGCAAGATTTTGCCATTCCGCGCGAAAGTCGAGGAATCTCTCTTATTGTTAGCTATCGAACAGCGAGAGATGTCTCGACTCCGCTCGACATGACAGATTGCATTTAGCAGCGATGGAAACCTTCGATGTGGCAATCGTCGGCGCCGGTCCGGCTGGATCGACTTGCGCCGCGTTTTGCGCTGCCGCTGGATTGCGGACGCTTCTCCTCGATCGAGAGAAGTTTCCACGCGAAAAAGTTTGCGGCGATTGTTTGAATCCATCCTGCTGGCCGATCCTTGACCGCCTTGATCTGGTCCAGCGGGTCCGGGCATTGCCACATGCGAAACTCGATTCCGTAGAGTTCATCGCAATCAGCGGCCGAAGAGTTATAATCGATCTTCCATCCGGTGAAGAGAGCGAGATCGCAATCAAACGCAGCTTGTTTGATATGCTGTTGATGTCGCGAGCACGGGAGCTCGGCACGCAAGTTTACGAAGAGACAACGGTAACGGCTTTGACCAGCAGTAACGGTTGGACAATTGAAACAGCGCGAGGAGCAACCTTTACCGCGCAAACGTTGGTCGGCGCCGATGGTCGCAATTCGACCGTGGCGCGTCTTTGCAATTGGCTCCCACGACCGGTGCGCGAACGCGTTGCGCTGCAAGCGCACATTGCGCTCCCAGCGGGATTCGGCAATCGCGTGGTGCTGCAGTTTCTGCCGGAGGGCTATTCCGGACAGGCGCCCGTAAATCACGATGAATTGAATCTGTGCCTCGTGAGTAATCCTTCCAAGCTGCCTGCGCTCCGGCATTGGGCTGAGAAGCAGTTTGGTCTTCAGCAGGACCATCAGTGGCACACGATTACTCCGCTCACCCGCGCTGCTTTGTCGCCTGCACGCGACAAGTTGTTTCTGGTCGGCGACGCCGCCCGCGTGGTTGAGCCGTTTACTGGCATTTATCGCGGCAGATTATGGATTAACCGGCTGGCGCGCGCCGCGGTCTTGTCGCCGCGAATCACATCATTTCTTATTCACGCGACGCGAACTCAACCGATCTTGCGCTCGCTCACCGCGAAAATCGTCACGCCACAGTTGTAGATACGGCTCTGGTGTGCTCACGCGGCTGTAACGCGGAACACAGGCATTCCTGCCTGTGCGGCATGCGGACATTCTGTCCGCAGTTTGCAATTCAACGGAGTGCAACTCCGCTGGCCGCACAGACTGCAAGTCTGTGTTCCGTCTGGCCTCGGCAGAGGTGCCACAGGCCCGTGGCTACAAAGATTGCCGACACGCCTTCACCGTGTTCGACATCAACATCGCGATTGTCATCGGCCCGACGCCGCCGGGCACCGGGGTAATAGCCGCCGCTTTCTCTGCAACCTCGTCAAAGGCGACATCGCCAACGAGCCGATAGCCTCTTTTGCTCGCCGCGTCCTCCACGCGATTGATGCCAACATCGATAACGACAGCGCCATCGCGCACGTGCTCCGCCTTCACGAAGTTCGGCTGACCGATCGCCGCGATAACAATATCCGCCGACCGAGTGATCTTTTCCAGATCGCGGCTCTGTGAATGCACCACCGTGACGGTCGCATTCGAGTATTTGCTTTTCTGCATGAGAAGTAGGGCGAGCGGTTTACCGACAATCATGCTGCGACCCAAAATCACGACGTGTGCGCCGCGGATGTCGATCTTGCTTTCAATCAGTAAGCGCTGGACGCCGAGTGGGGTGCACGGAACGAATCCGCTGGGATCGCCAATCGCGAGCTTCGCGACGTTCTCCGGGTGAAAACCGTCCACATCCTTACGCGGATCGAGCGCGCGCACGATGGTAGCTTCGTCGATCTGCCTGGGCGGCGGTGATTGCACTAGAATGCCGTGAACGGTTGCGTCGCGGTTCAATTCTTCGACGCAGGCAAGCAGTTCCATTTGGGTTGTCGATGATGGCAGCTCGAGCTTGACCGAGTGCAAACCGAGATCGCGACACATTTTATCTTTCGAGCGCACGTAGGTGCGCGAGGCGGGATTGTCTCCGACGAGAACGACGGCAAGCCCCGGCGTGATGCTTTTCGATTTCATCTCCGCAATCTCGTGGCGAAGATCGAGATAAACTTTTGCCGCGATTGTGCGCCCTTCGATTAACCTGGCCATCGGGCCGAACTTAGAAGCGATCGGCGATCTCATAAATGGGAATTTCTCTCTCTCGCTGCGCGACAGGCGCCTGAAAAAGAGCGGACGCCCCACATCAGCAGCCGCTTCAACGCTTCGACGACAAGAGCGCGCCTAACCCGGAATTCCCTTGAGCATTTCTGCGTTCGTCGGGAATTTTTTCGCGAACATCAACAGACGCTGGATTGCCTCTTCTGGTTTGTGACCGGCCAAGCCGCGGCGGATGAGATTGATTTTCTCCAGCTCCCATGGTTGCAGCAGCAATTCCTCGCGCCGCGTGCCGGAGAGAAAAATATCGACGGCCGGATAAATCCGCTGGTCGCTGATTTTGCGGTCGAGCACCATTTCCATGTTGCCGGTGCCCTTAAATTCCTGAAAGATCAGTTCGTCCATGCGGCTGCCAGTTTCGATCAGCGCCGTGGCGACAATAGTGAGCGAGCCGGCTTCCTCGGTATTACGAGCGGCTGCGAAAATTTTACGCGGTATTTCCATGGCGCGCGCATCGATACCGCCGCTCATGGTGCGACCTCCGCCAGCCATCGCATTATTGAATGCACGGGCCGTGCGCGTGATTGAGTCGAGGAGGATAAACACATGCTTGCCTGCTTCCACGAGGCGTTTGGCGCGTTCGATGGCGAGTTGTGCGATACGGGTGTGACTTTTGATGTCGCTGTCGTTGGAGCTAGCCATCAGTTCGGCTGTCGGATGGGAACGACGGAAATCGGTGACCTCTTCCGGGCGTTCATCGACAAGGAGAATGATCACCTTCACCTCCGGATGATTCTTTGTAACCGCCTCGGCGATATGATGCAGCAGCGTTGTCTTGCCAGTCCGCGGAGGGGCGACAATCAAACCGCGCTGGCCCATACCGAGCGGCGTCATCAAATCCATGATGCGGGTCGTGTAACGCTCCGGCACCGTCTCCAGTTTGATGCGCTTGTTTGGATTAATCGTCGTTAATTCCTCAAACGGGCGAAGCCCCTGGTATTTGGTCGGCTCCTCGTCGTTGATCGTAAGTAGCTTGATCAATTGCGGGCCGCGACTGCCACGCCGAGTTTCGCCGTTAATCCACATACCGTCGCGCAAAGCAAAACGGCGGATGATTTCCGGCGTGACGAAAATGTCCTGCGGCGTTTGCACGAAGTTGCGTTTTGGATCGCGCAGGAACCCGAAACCCTTGCCTGAAATCTCGATGATCCCTTCGCCAAATTCTGGTTCAGCCTGAACTTGTTCGCCGTTTTCGACTGTGCCCTCGACACTTTCGCGTCCGCCTGGAGCGGATCGATCCAATCTCTCGACACCGGCATCTGCGCTGGCAGGATCGACAATGGCCGACGAAGAATTTGGGGACTCCCCGGAATTATCGCGTCCAAACCGGTCGTCCCGATCTCGATAACGTCTGCGGGGATAACGGCGGCGCGGACGATGCTGGCGTTGCTCGGGTGAAGCGGACTCAGTTTCCAGCGGCGCAGGCTGGTTTTCGTTTTCTTCGTTCATAAATTAGATGGAATTCTTCGCCGCGGCGATGCAGCGCCTTAACAAGTTTCCTGTAAGCAATACTTTTTAGGCCGGCAACCTGGCCAGCAATTCGTCGGGAATTTCTAGATTTGAATAGACGTTTTGCACGTCGTCGTCCTCTTCAAGCGCATCACACAAGCGCAGCGCCTGACGCGCCACGGTCTCATCGGCAACCGGAACAGTCGTATCGGGAATGAATGTAAACTTTTGCCCATCGGTAGTCACGCCCGCATTTCTGAGCGCCTCAGCTACGGCATATAGCTGATCGTGGGAAGTGGTGATAACATACTGATCCTCGTCGGTTGTCAACTCTTCCGCACCGGCCTCCAAGGCAAGTTCCAGAAGCCGGTCCTCATCAATGCGCAAACGCGGGATAGTGATTTGGCCTTTCTTATGGAACATGAATGAAACGCTTCCGGTCGAGGCAAGATTGCCGTTATTTTTGGTGAAGATGCTTCGAATCTCGGCGGCCGTTCGGTTCTTGTTGTCAGTCGCGGCTTCAACAATCACTGCCACACCACCCGGCGCATAACCTTCGTAAACGATCTCGTCGAACTGTTGTGCGTCAATGCCCTCACCGGTGCCGCGCTTAATTGCGCGCTCAACATTATCGTTCGGCATGCTCTGCGCGCGCGCGGCCTGAATTGCGCTGCGCAGGCGCGGATTGCCATCGGAATCGCCACCCCCGGCTTTCGCGGCCATGGTAATTTCCTTCGATAGTTTACTGAAGATCTTGCCGCGTTTCGCGTCGATCGCGCCCTTAAACCGCTTGACCTTCGACCATTTGCTATGTCCCGACATGGGTGAGGACCTATGATTTCTGACTTGGAAGTTGCCTGACTAAAAGCTGGTAAATTCTGAACAGCGCCTCACCGAGAGAATGACTGATGAGGAAGAAACCTGAGGCATTATTCAACAGCAAGACGCCAATTTGTCAACTGTGCCGCCGAGCTCTCCTGTGGAAGAGCCGCACGCGACGCAAGCGACGACTGATTCCCGCTCACTCACGCGCGATATTTCGCGGACGAGAAATCAATTCCAGTCCAAAATCCCGTCCCGAAATCGCGGCGGAAATGACTTGCCTTAACGAACGCCCGTGTCGATCTCCATGTCCACGCGCACGGTCTGATTCGAGGTGACAGTGAACGGTTGCGGTTTCGCGCGCACATGCCCGGGCGCGCGTCCCTGCACATCTAAAACATAAGTGCCTGGCGGCAACGCAACGTGATAGTTTCCATTTCCGTCCGCTGTTACACGCGCGATTTCTTTTTTCTCGTCCTGGGTTCGGATAATCAGTGGATATTCAGGGTAATTTTCACCTGTGATTACAGCCGGCGTTCCATCGGCAAGCTCAACTTCCCTCGATGAAAGAATCTTCAAGTGTCCTTCTACGAATCCCGGCGGCGCAGCGTCAACCGATGTGTTGCCGGCGAGCAGAAAAAAAAAGCACGCGAAAATTGGGTACTTAAGAACAAGTGCCATCGCTGCAAAAGAATGGGCGGGATAGATTTTCACTATCCCGCCCAGAAAATAACCCAACTTTACGGCAATGTCAGTAGCCATGCGCTGCGCCCATGGGTGGCAGCGTACAGCTTCCGTGCGCTGGGAACAATCGT
>WNFZ01019850.1_pt1 | contig 13444 bp, 14 predicted proteins | sample 5400081 | NCBI WGS metagenome assembly WNFZ01 (sample SAMN13153365, study PRJNA577476) | soil metagenome | isolation source: 80 cm soil or saprolite under grassland replicate 1 | place: USA:California | collected 2016-06-15
CGCCGCCGAGGGCGACCCGTCACGCTTCGCGTTCCCACGCCCGATGCGGGACGAGGGGCTGGAGTTCTCCTTCTCGGGGCTCAAGACCGCCGTCCTCCACGCCGTGCGCGCCAGCACCGACGTGACTCGCGACCGCGCCGCGCTCGCCCGCGGGTTCCAGGACGCCGTGCTCGACGTGCTGGTCACCAAACTGGAGCGCGCTGTGGACGCCACCGGGCGGAACGTCGTCGTGCTGGGAGGGGGCGTCGCCTGCAGCCGCGCGCTCGCGGCGCTGGCGGCGCAGCGGTTGGCGGGCCGGGCCCGCGTCGCCGTCGCCAGCCCGCGCCTCAACGCCGACAACGCCGCGATGATCGCCCGCGCCGGCTGGTGGCGCCTGGCGCAGGGCGAGGCCAGCGACTGGACGCTCGACGCGCGCGCCGACCTGCCGCTGCCCGGCCTCGAATCGGCGGGCACGCATCCCGCATCCCCCATCCCCCATCCCTCATGACCGTTTACCCCTTCACCCTGCACCTCGGCCCCCTCACCGTCACCGGCTACGGCTTGATGATGATGGTGGCGTTCCTGATGGGCGGCTGGGCCATTCAGGCCGAGCTGCGCCGCCGCCAGCTGAACGAGGAATACGCGGCGGACATCGTCATCGGCGCGGTGGTGGGCGGACTGGTCGGCGCCAAGCTCTGGTACGTGGCGCTCACCGGGGCGTCGCTGTTCGAGCGCGGCGGCTTCGTCTGGTACGGCGGATTCCTGGGTGGGGCGGCGGGCGTACTCCTCGCCGGGGCCCGGCGGCGCGTCCCGTTGCGCTTGACCATGGAGATGTGCGCACCGGCCCTCGCGCTGGGCTACGCGCTGGGCCGCGTCGGCTGCTTCCTGGTCCAGGACGATTATGGGATTCCCACCACGCTGCCGTGGGGGATGAAGTTCCCCGAGGGCCTGCCCGCGACCACCGTTGCCAACCTCACGCAGCTGCACGTCAGCTTCCCCGCCGGCACGGACCCGGGCGCGCTCGTGGCCGTGCACCCGACGCAGATCTACGAGACCGCCGTGATGCTCCTCGTGTTCGCGTGGCTGTGGAAGCGCCGCGCGCACGCGCACGGCACCGGCTGGCTGTTCGGCGTCTACCTGGTGTGCGCGGGGCTGGAGCGGTTCCTCATCGAGTTCGTGCGGGCGAAGGATGACCGCGTGCTTGGCGCGTTCACCGTGGCGCAGGCGATGAGCGTGATACTGGTGCTGGCGGGAGTGTTTTTGATCCGGTTGTGGGCGATGCCGGAACCGGTACCGGTGCGCGCCGAGGCCCTAGCCGCGCGAACGCCGTAGCCGGGTCCACGCGAGGCCGGCCACGAGGAGCACGATCAGCAGCCCCTGCAGCGCCAGCGACTGCACGGTGGGATAGATGCCGAACTGCGGCCACCGCGGCCAGCCTTCCAGCACCGTGAGCCCGACCAGCCCCGCCTCCTGCAGATCCTTGATCCCCTGCCCGGCGAACACGAACGCCATGTAGTAGAGCAGCGCTCCCGTGATGGCGAAGAACGGCTTCATCGGGAGGCGCATGCCGTAGCGGTTGATCGCGACATACAGCACGAGCAGGACGGCGGCGCCGAGGGCGATGCCCGCCACCACCGCCCCGACCTCACCGCTGCCGGCGGAGGAGAGCAGCGCCTTGTAGAAGAGGATCGTCTCGACGCCCTCGCGGTAGACCGCGAGGAAGGCGACCGACGCCAGCGCGAGCCCCGATTCCGAAGACAGCGCGTCCTGCATCTTCCCTTTCAGGAACGCGTTCCAGCGGTCGGCTTCGATCTTCGAGAGCACCCAGTAGCTGACGTAGAACAGGACCGCGACCGCGACGAGCATCGTGAAGCCTTCGAGTGCCTCGCGTTGCCCGGGCGTGACGTGGAACAGCATCTCGATCACCAGGGCCGTGACGACGCTCGCGAGCACGGCGAGCCACGCCCCGCGGGCCACCTCGTGCCGCCGGTCCGCCGCCCCGGCCTTGCCGAGGAACGCCATCAGCGCGCCGACGATGAGGATGGCTTCGAAGCCCTCGCGCACCAGCAGCAGCAGCGACTGCACCAGCAGGTTGGCGCCCGACCCCCGGTCCGACACGATCCGCTCGGCGCGCTCCAGGTCCGCGAGCAGCGCGCGGTGCAGCGTCTCGAGCTCCGCCGCCGGCGCACCGGCGGACACGCGCGCCTGCAGCCGCCCGAACTCGTCCTCGAGCCGTGAGGTGAGGCCGGCGTTGCGCGCCCGCAGGTCGGTCTCCACCTGCTCGAAGCTCAGGTATGCGGAGAAAACGAGCCGGTCGGAGCGCGCGGCGACGGCGGAATCGAGCTGGCGGCGCACGGTGGTGAAGACGCCCGCCGTGGCCGACCCGCCGTATTGCAGCGTCGCGGTGTAGGCCGCGACGGCCCAGCGGTCGGAGTCGGGGAGCGTTTCCTCGAACTGCGGCATCGCCGTGCCGGCGACGCCGATCGTCACCTTGCGGTAGATGTCGACCAGCGAGAGCTGGCGCATCGCCGCGGGATCGGTGAGGTCCGCGGGGCGCGGTCCCTTGACGGTGGCCGCTTTGGGTCCGTCGCCGCGCCCCTGGTCGCCGTGGCAATTGGCGCACTGCTCGCGGTAGACCTGGGCCCCGCGCGCCGGCGACGGCGCCCGGGTGGGCAGCGGCACGATGGGGCCCCCGGCGGTGCGCGCGATGCGGTCGGCAACGGCCGCGGCGAGGCGGTCCACCGAATCGGCGGCGGCGGTGGCGGCGAACAGCGCGAGCAGCCGCTGCAATCCCGAGTCGGCGGCGGCGCGAGCGGCACGCGGCAGGAACGGGACGTCGAAGCGCGCCTGCTCGATGAACTGGCGGGCCTCGTCCACTTCTTCCGGCGCCGTCACCCGCCCCGCGGCGCCCCCCCCCGGTACGCCCACGCGGTATTCCTTGGCGGCGAGCGCCACGGCGGCGACGACGCGCCGCGCCGCCGACAACGAATCCGTAGCCTGCCCCGCGAGTGGCGCGGCGACGCAGACGACGAACGACAGACCGAAGAGGAGCCTACGACGAATGAGAGTGATTCTCAAAGAAGACGGCGCGAATACTAGGGCCGCCCCTGGGGGAATTCAAGCGGTGACGACGGCCATCGCGACCGCCGCCTCGTGCGTGTGCGACAGCGACAGCAGCACGCGCCCCACGCCCATCTCGGCGGCGCGCCGCGCCGCGACCCCGCTCAACACCACGTCGGGCCTCCCGTCCGGCGCGCGCACCACTTCGATCTCGCGCCACCCGATGCCACGCGCCGCCTCGCTCCCCTGCAGCGCCTTGTAGACCGCTTCCTTCGCCGCCAGCCGCACGGCCACGTGCTCCGCGGGATCGGGGCGGCTGCGGCAGTACTCCGCCTCGTCCGGCGTGAGCAGCCGGTCGAAAACCTGAGCGCCCTTCTCCGCCAGCATCTTGCGCACTCGCGCGACCTCGACGAGATCGACGCCGACGCCCGCCGCGCTCACCGGCCGCTCCGCGTCACGAACAGCCGCTGCCGGGAGACACGACCGTCGACCTGCACGACGACCAGGTACGCGCCGTTCACCACCCGCCGTCCGCCGGCGGTCAAATCCCACACGAACTCGTTGGTGGGGGGAGCCACCGTCGCGGCAATCAGGCGGGCGCCGGTGAAGGTGTAGATGCCGACCCGCGCCGCCGTCGCCCCCAGCGGCCAGGAGATCACCACCTGGTCGCTGCGCACGGGATTCTCGGAGACGCCCACCGCCGCGGCGGCGGACAAGACCTGAAAGACCGTCGTCGAATCGGAGGCGAAGCCGACGGCGTCCACCCACCAGCCGAATCCACCGGTCGTCACGAAGCGGACGCGGGCACCGTGGGCGCCGGCCGCGGCCGGCAGATCGACGCGTACGGGATGCCACGCCGGCCCGTCGCCCGTCACCGCGTGCACATCGTTCCACGTACCGCCGCTGTCGGCCGAGAACTGGACCAGACCGCGCTGCGCGGGCTGATAGACGGAGCCGCGGTACTTGTTCCACAGCTGCAGCCACACGCGCGTGCGGCCGCCGAGATCCACCACGGGGGAGGTGAGTGTGTCCTCCGCCGTCGCGCTCCACGACCACGCTCCCATCAGGGCCTCCGGTGACCGCGTCCACCCGGTCCACCCGTTCTCGCCGTCCTCGGCGCCCGCGAGCGTAATCAGCTCGGCGGCGAGTCCCGCGCCGTTCACCCGGACCGCGCGCGCGGTATCGACGCTCACGTCGCTGCGCCAGGAGAACCACAGTCGCCCCCGCCACAGGGAATCGGCAAGGGCATTCCGCGTCAGCAGCTGGCCGCTGGCGTTGCGCACGGTGAGCGACGCGGGGGCCGGCGCGGCCGCCTCCAGGCTCACCCGCACCTCGGGCCATACCGACTCCACGCGGGCGGCGGCCGCCGGCAGAGAGCCGGCGGCGGCGATCGCCATGACGGCGAAGGGGAGGTTGTCGCGAAACACCCGCTCCACGAGGGCGCTGTCGTCCGGGAACGCGAAGCCGTAATAGTCGCTCGGATTCGGGGCGCAGCAGCCGCTGGTCAGCTCCGTCGTGAAGGCAATCGTCTGGTGGGTGCGATAGGCCCACTCGGTGTACTCGCCGTTGGTCGGATACAGCGTCCACCCCGGACCGGGATGGTACGCCGACCGGATCGACGCCGGCAGATTGTCCGGCACGACCGGAGCGAGATCGGTTCCCGCGAGCGCCTGGAACACCGGCTGGTCGGGGGCCAGCTCGCCCGGCCGGAAGCCGTAGGGATACAGCACCAGGTCGGTGTAGCTGTGGTAGGAGACCGCGACCACCGGCGGATGCGCCGCGTGGAACGCGATCATCGCCTGGGTCTCGGGCTCCGATGCCGGCGCGGGGCCGCGGTAGATCTCGGTGCCGGGCACCGGGCTCGACCCCGCGTCGTCCACGCCCCAGAACGTCGGGTAGTTGCGATTGGGGTCGACGCCGAACGTGCCGTCGCCGTTGGGGCGGCGGTTCTTCCGCCACAAGCGATCGACAGTGAAGGTGTACTGGTAGCCGTCGGGGTTCTCGACCGGGACGACCCAGATGTCCCGCGCGGCGAGGAGCGCGGGCGGCAACGAATCCGCGAGCCAGCGGATCAGCCGCATCGCCACTTCCGTCGAGATCCACTCGCGGGCGTGGTGGGTGCCGAGGACCAGCACGTTGGGCCGCCCGGGCGCGTCACCCGCGGCGCCGATCTTCACGGCGAGGATCGGCCGCCCTTCGCCCGACGCACCGATGGAATCCACGTGGATCAGCGTGTCGGCCGCTGCCCAGGCGGCGAGCGTCGCGCGGATACCGGTGCCGGGGTTGTCGAACGAACGGAACACCTTGTAGGTGTCGGCCGCGGCGGCGGCCGCCGTCGGGGCGAGGGCGAGTGCCCGGACGGCGTAGCCGACGGGCGAGACACCACAGCGCTACAGCCCGAAGCGTCCGGCGAGCCATGCGGGCGCGGGCACGAAGTGGCCGAGGATCAGCCCCAGCCACACCAGCGCCGCGGCGAGAGGAACCCACAAGACGACGACTGGCCACACGGAGGGACGCCAGGCGGCGACGTCCGCGATCTCCGGCGCCCAGCGCTCGCGCTCGGCCGCCGCGGCTTCCTCGAGGGCGAGCCAGGCGGCTTCGAGGCGACGCGCGACCGTCCGCAGCGCCGCCTGCCACTCCACGTGCGCGTCGGCATCCGCCGGCGGAGTCGCGTCCAGCGCCTCGAGCGCGTCCAGGAACGGGCCGCCTCCCGTCGCGAGCCGCGCCGCGATCGCGCGCCGCTCGCCCGCCGTGACGACCAGCCGCCGCCGCCGCCGCGCCGGCATGCGGGCGCAGCGCGCCGCGTGCTCGAGCGCCCGGTCGATCCCCTGCGCGACGCGATCCGCCGCCTGCCGCACCGCCTGTTCCCAGACCTCGACCCACGCGGTGCGGCTCAGCGTCGCGAGCACGGCCGCGCGCTCCTCGGCGACGCGCGCCGCGCCGCCGAGCTCGAGCACGCGCGTCGCCAACCGCTCGCGGACGTCGTCCAGGGGGAACGCCGGCTCGGCGCGCCGCCGCGGCACGATCAGGCGGCCCAGCGACGGCGCCAGCTCCGGCACCCGCAGCGGCGTCACCGCGCCTCCGCGGCGAGTCGCGCCGGCCGGCCGGTGCGGCGCTCGTACGCGGCGACGAAGTGCGGCAACGACTCGGGGAGGAACGCGGCGCGCGGCAGGCCGGTCGCGCGCACCGCCCGCTCGATCGCCTCCGGGGCGCCCTCGACCTCGACGAGCACGTCCATCGCCGGGTACCACTCCAGCCGCAGCGTCGCCGCGCCCAGCCGGTACTCGGCGATCGTGCGGTCGATGCGCAGCACCACCGCGAACCCCAGGCGATCGAACATCGTGAGCACCGCCTCCGGATCGGCGACGCGGGTCTCCCACTCTTCGCGGTGGCGGTACGCGCCGCGCCGGCTCACGGGGCCCTTCCACCCCAACATCCCGTACGCCACTCCTCCGTCCGCGGGCCGGTAGATCCGCAGGCGCAGCACCTCGTCCTGGGCTTCAAGCGCGCCGCCGCGATCGAAGCGCCGGTCGATCATTTCTCCGCGGAACGTGGGCTCGGCTCCCGCCACCGTCACGGCGCGCTCCACCGCCGCGGGGTCGTCCACCCGCGCCTTCACCTCCAGCTCGTCGTGCGCGCCGCTCACTCGAGGACCGCGTCGAGCACCGCCGCCGTGTCGGCGAGGGTCGCGAACACGTGCGCCGCACCCGCCGCCTTGAGCGCCGCCGCATCGTAGGATCCCGTCGCCACGGCGACGGTGCGGGCGCCGATCGGCCGCCCGCACGCCACGTCCGCAGGCGTGTCGCCGATGATCACGACGTCCCCGCCGGCGACTGGCCGGCCGGTGCGCTGCGCCGCGCGGCCGGCGGCGATGGCGGGGAGGTCGGGCCGGTGGCCGGAATCGGAGCCGTACGCGCCGACGGCGAAGCGCGCCGGGTCGAGTCCCGCCGAGCGGAGCTTGAGGGCCGCGCCCCGCTCCAGGTTGCCCGTGAGCAAGCCGACGAGCGCGCGACCGGCGGCTTCGTGCGGGGCCAGCGCCGCGAGCAGCTCCGCCACACCGTCGAGCAGGCGCGTCCGCTGCGTCGGGCTCTCCAGCTCCCGGGTGAGCAGTGCCACGTACCGGTCGCACACCGCCGCGATCGCGCGCTCGTCGCTCGCCGCGGGGTGACCGGCGAGCTCCAGGAGCTCGCGAACGATCTGCGGGTCGGTCTTCCCGTCGAGCCGGTAGGCGTCGATCGGGCCCGCGGTCCCGAGCTCTTCCAGCAACGCGCGGCCGATCGCCCGCCGGCCGGCGCCGTCGGTCCAGAGGATCGTCCCGTCGATGTCGAAGAGGATCAGCTTCATAGAATGAAAGCTAATGTCGGACGGTCGGACTGTCGGACGGTCGGACGACCTGCGCCTCTTATGTCATTCGCCGTACCGCCACGAGCTGCTGCCGCAGCCGCCGGGCGAGCGGGGTATCCGCGTCGAGAGCATCCACCGCCACGCCACCGCGCGACAACGCCGAGTGGGCGACGCGACCGGCCCCCAGCCACAGCGCCACGTGAGAGACCTTTCCCTCCTCGGCGAAGAACAGCAGGTCTCCCGCCACGTACCCCTCGCCGGCGGCGGTGATCGCGACCTCGCGCCCCTGCGTGACCTGCTGGTCCGAATCGCGCAGCAGTGCCACGCCGCGGGCGGCGTACACCGCCTGCGCGAATCCGGAGCAGTCGATTCCCCACTCGGTCCGCCCCCCCCACAGATACGGCGCCCCCGAGAACCAGCGCAGCCCCAGCTCCGGGGGCGCGAGGTGCCGCGCCTCGGCGCGCAGCTCGCCCTCCGGCCGCACATCTCCCTCCACGACCGCGCCGTGTCTTCCGTCCGCCGTTTCCACTCCGCCGCGGGGGCGCAACGTCACCCGTGCCCCCACCGGCAGGCGCAGCCGGCCTTCGGGGAACGCGATCTCCGCGCCGACCGAGCGCCCGCCCGCCCGCGTCGTCCAGTCCTCGGCCCAGTCGGCGGGGCCCAGCGCCAGGTACCCGGCGTGCAGCCAGCCGTGGTAGCCGTCGCCGGCGCGAACGCGCAGCCAGTCGCCGCGCCGCTCCAACACGACGAGCGCCTCGCCGTGGAGGCATTCGCTGACCCGCGGCGAGCGCAGCGTCGGTTGGCCGAGCAGCGGCGCGAGGGCCGCGGTGACCACGGCCGCCGAGTCGCCGCCGACGGACGCATCGGGGAGGAGCCGGACGTCCTCACCGAGCCCGGCGTCGGCGGCGAGGCGCCGCAGCGCCTGCAACGCGTCCCGGCTCGACACACAGCCGGCGAGGCGCGCCCCGGCGATCTCCACGTCGAAGACGCCGAGACGGCGGTCCGGCACCCAGCGGCGTCGCACGTCGTCGAGGTCGCGCTCGATCCGCGGAGCGGGCACGCTCATCGTCTGTCGCCGAGGCCCGGCACGGCCGGCGTGCCGCGGGCGAGCCGCACCGCGCGCTCCACGGCCTCCGGGATCACGAGGGCGGCGAGGGCTTCCACCTGAAGGGGCGTGGCGGCAGGGAGCGCCGCGGTGCTCACCGCGAAGATCATGTCGCCGTCGAACAGGGTGCCGAAGGGAACGATGCGACGGGCGAGCGCGTCGCCGCCGGCGTGGGCGAGGGCCTGCAGCTCGGTCCGCGACAGGTCGGCGTTGGTGGCGACGACGGCGAGGGTCGTGTTCGTGCCGGCGTCCCGCACTCCGCCAAGCGGCGCGCCACCCTCGGCGAAGTAGCGGAGGGCGTCGAGGAACGTGCCGTCGGGCCTCCGGGCGCCGGCGAGGATCTCGCCGCGCGCGTCGCGCACGTCGCCGACGGCGTTGACGACCACCAGCGCCGCGACCACGATGTCACCGGCTCGCGCCGCCCAGGTGCCGACGCCGCCTTTCATCGCGTGGCCGATCCCCGCCGCCTTGCCGACGGTGCAGCCGGTGCCGGCGCCGACGGAGCCTTCGGCGACGTCGGGGCCGGCGGCGTCGCAGGCGCGGGCCGCGTCGTCGGCCGTGGGCCAGCGCGGCGGTCGCCCCGTGTTGCCGAGATCGAAGACGACCGCGGTCGGTACGATGGGCACGACCCCCGCGGGCCCGACGGGGAGGCCGCGGCCGCGCTCGCGCAGCCAGCGCATCACGCCGTCGGCGGCGCCCAGGCCGTACGCCGAGCCGCCGGTCAAGAGGATCGCGTGAATGCGCTCGACGAGGTGCCGGGGGTCGAGCGCGTCGATCTCGCGGGTGCCGGTGGCGCGGCCCCGCAGGGCCGCGGCGGCGCGCATCCCGCCCTCGGGCCCGAGGATCACCGTGCAGCCCGTGGCGCCGTCCGGATCGGTCCAGTGGCCGACGCTGAGGCCGGAGACGGCGGTGAGGCTCGTCGCTGTCACGTCGCGCATGCGACGGCGAAGATATAACTTTGGCGATGACCATGCCCACCGCCGCCGAGCCGACCACTATTCTCGTCGTGGACGACGAGGACGGCATCCGTCAGGCCCTGGATCGCTTCTTGACCCGCCAGGGGTATCGCGTGGCCCAGGCCCCCGACGCCTCGGCCGCGCTCGCCGCGCTCGACCAGGCGCACCCGCTGAGCCGCGCACGGCGATCGAGTGCCTGAAGCTCGGCGCCTACGACTACCTCATCAAGCCGGTGGACCTCGACGAGCTCGAGGTGTCGCTCAGCAACGCGCTGCGGCGCCGGCAGCTGGAGATCGACCGCCGCGAGCTGGAACGCTGGCTGGCGCGCGAGGTGGCGGTGCGCACGCGCGCCCTCGAGGAGCGCACGGAGGCGATCGAAGGGATCGCCCTCGACGCGCTGGCGGCGGCGCGCGGTTGGGATGGGACGAAGGAGGCGGTCGAGCGGCTGGCGGCGGAACTGGGCGTGCCGGCGGACGAGCTGCTGCGGGAGGTGGAGCGGCGGCGGACGCGTTAGGCCTTCGCCGTCTTCGCTTTTTCCTCGCAGGCCTTGCAGCGCGTGATGCCGCGGAACGTGCAGATCAGGCAGATGAAGGTCCCGCAGTCCGAGCAGGGATACCCCTCCGACGCCCGCTCTTCGTTGCCGCAGTAGCGGCACACCATCCCGTCGTGCTCTTTCAGTGTCGGCTTCTCGGGCTTGTCCATAGTGGGCCTCAGAGGTCGAGAGCGTACGTCTTAATCTTATTGATCAGCGTCGCGCGCGAAATGCCGAGCTCCTGCGCCGTCCGCGTGCGGTTGCCGGCGTGGAAGCGCAGGGCGCGCTCGATGTGCACCCGCTCCACGTCCGACAGGCTCTGGGCCACGTGCCGCCGCTCGGCCGCCCCCCCCCCGGCCCCCTTGCGCAGATCGGCGGGCAGGTGCTCCAGCCCGATCTGCGGCTGGCCGCGGGCGAGAATCATCGCCCGCTCGATCACGTTGCGCATCTCCCGCACGTTGCCGGGCCACGGGGCGGACAGCAACCGGTCCAGCGCCTCGGTCGCGAACTCGGCCGGGGCGGCGGGGAGCGCCGCCTTCAGGTCGCCCAGCAGCCGGATGATCAGCGCGAGACGATCCTCGCGGGCGCGCTCGCGCACCGCCGGCAGGTGCAGGGGCATCACGCTCAGCCGGTAGTAGAGATCCTCCCGGAAACGGGCGGCCGCGACCGCGGCCACGAGGTCGTGGTTCGTGGCGGTGACGAGCCGCACGTCCACCGTCATCTCGCGCGTTCCTCCCAGGCGCCGGAAGGTTTTTGTTTCGAGGACCTTGAGCAACTTGGGCTGCAGCTCCAGGGCGAGGTCCCCGATTTCGTCCAGGAAAATCGTGCCCTTGTCGGCGATCTCGAAGAGACCCTGTTTGCGCTCGCGGGCGTCGGTGAACGCGCCCTTCTCGTGACCGAACAGCTCCGATTCGAGGAACGTCGCCGACAGCCCCGCGCAGTTCACTTCAACGAATGGCCCCGCGGCGCGCGGGCTCAGCGAGTGGATGATGCGCGCCGCCCAGCCCTTCCCCGTGCCGCTCTCGCCGGTGAGCAACACGGTGGTGCGCTCGCTCGTCGCGAGCAGCTGGATCTGCCGCTCCAGCTCCTGCATCCCCGGCGAGACGCCGAGGGTCTCCACCCCTTCGCCCAGGTGCTCGCGCGCGCGCAGCAGCCGATTCTGCCGCTTGAGCCGCATCTTTTCGGCGACGCGCGCGGTGGCGGCGGAGAGCAGCGTCATGTCCACCGGCTTCGTCAGGAAATTCTCGGCGCCGAGCTGCATGGCGCGCACCGCGGTCTCGATGTCGCCGTTGCCGGTGAGCAATATGACCGCCGCGCCCTGTCCCTTGAGCCGCTCGAGCACGTCGAGACCGTGCGCATCGGGGAGGTGGAGGTCGAGGATCACCACGTCCGGCCGCACCCGCTCGTACGCCTGCACCCCGTCCTCGGCGTTCTCGGCCTTCGTCACCTCGGCGCCGGTGCGCTCGAGGTAGGCCCCGACGGCCCGCAGCACATCGGGCTCGTCGTCGATGAGCAGGACGGTGTCAGCCACGCGCGGGTACTCCCCCCGGGACCTTCGCCGGATCCACGAGCACGCGCAGCGCTCCCGGGAGCATGCGCACCTCGAACGGCGTCGTCCCCACGACCTCCCCGTCGAGCTGCACCCCCAGCGGGGGGCCCGCGATCACCTCGATGCGGAAGTTCCGCCCGCGCGCGAACCGCACCCGGCCCGCCCCGTTCTTGGAGCCGCGCAACAGCTCCAGGAACGCTGCCGCGGCCTCCACGGCGCCGTCGGCCCGCAGCGTCACCAGATCGAACAGGCCGTCGTCGATGCGGATGCCTTCGGTCAGCTTGAAGTAGGGCGGGAACAGCACGCCGCAGTTGGCGACGAGGGCCATCGCCGCGCGCACGTCGTGCGACTTCCCGTCCACCGTCACGCGCAACTCGGCGCTGCGCACGTCGGGGAGGGCGGCCAGCGCGCGGGCCATGTACGCCGCGGTCAGCCAGCGCCGCTTCAGCGGCGCCGTCGTCTGCCGCATCACTTCGGCGTCGAAGCCGGCGCCCGCGCACACCGCGAAATAGTGCTCGCCGTCGGCCCGCTCGACGACGCCGACGTCGATCGCCAACGTGGCCCCCGCGAGGATGGTCCGGGCGGCGGTGACCGGTCGGCGCGGCAGGCGGAGGTTCCGCGCCAGAATGTTCCCCGTCCCGCCGGGGACCAGGCCCAGCGGGATGTCGCTGCCGACGAGCCCGGCCGCGGCCTGCATCGCCGTGCCGTCGCCGCCGTAGCACACGACGACGTCCACCTGGGCCGCGCGCGCCTCGGTCGCGAAGCGCCGCGCGTCGCCGGACGCCGCGGTGGCCCGGACCTCCACGTCCCACCCGCCGCTCCGCAGCGCATCGCGGACCGCCATGACGGCGCGGGCGGCGTGGCGCGCGGCGGCGGGGTTGGTGATCAGGACGGCGCGCGTCACATCAGTACCGCTTTTCCCAGAAGAGATCGAAGCCGAACTGGCGCAGCGCGCTCACCTGCGACGGTCCCGGCACGGTCGTCCCGCAGCTGCTCACGGGCTCGAAGCTCGCTTCGGTCCGCCATTCGGGGCTGATGCGGAACTGCAGGCTCGCCCCCAGTGTGTTGCCGACATACACCTGCCCGCTCTGGCTCTGGCAGAAGCCCGCGTTGAGGACGACAAAGGTCTTGCGGCCCAGCTGCCACCCTGCCGCCAGCTGCGCGCCGGAGAACGGCTGCGAGGGATCCGTGGGGCGGAACTCGAAGTAGTCGAGCGGCACGCCCAGGTCGGAGATGAAAGTGCGCTCGATCTCCCCGGACAGGCTCGCGGAGATGAGGCCCACCGCATTGCGGAGCATCGCCGCGCGCTCGGTGCCACCCCCCCCGCTCTGCCCGCCCCGCTCCGAGTTCGGCGCGCCGAACAGCAGGTACGAGATGATCTCCGTCTGCGACATCTGCTGCTTCTCCGCCGAGAGAGTGAGCTTCGGCTGCAGCAGGGTGCCGCCGATGTGCGCGACGACCGTGACGTCCGGTGTGAGGCCGCCCGGCTCGGGCCGCGCCTGGGAAGACACGGCGTGCACCACGTGCTTGGCTTCGATGTCCAGCCCGGCGTCGAGGTCGGGCGTGCCGAAGTACCGGACCGTCCCGGAGTTGACGATGAACTCGCGGTTCAGCGGTCCCACAACGAGTCGGTACGTGCCGCGCGGCGCCTGCAGCGTGCCGCTGACCAGGTAGTTGCGCTGGGTCTTGTTGAGGGTGACGGTGCCGGTCAGCTGAATGTTGGCTTCCGTGGAGCGCAGCCAGACGTCGCTGCCCATCGCCAGCTGCAGGCCCTCGATCTGGAGGTTGTCGAGGAACACGCTCTGGAACGCGGGACCGAGGCGCTGGCGCCGGATCGTCTCGGTGATCGAGGTGTCGATCAGCGACGCGATCCACGGATCGGGCTGGTCCAGATTGACGACCCTCTTGTTGACGAGGTC
>WNFZ01004192.1_pt1 | contig 13436 bp, 11 predicted proteins | sample 5400081 | NCBI WGS metagenome assembly WNFZ01 (sample SAMN13153365, study PRJNA577476) | soil metagenome | isolation source: 80 cm soil or saprolite under grassland replicate 1 | place: USA:California | collected 2016-06-15
TTCGAGCGGCTGGCGCATAACTTCCAGCACATTGCGTGGAAACTCGGGCAGCTCGTCCAGAAAGAGCACACCATTGTGCGCGAGAGAAACCTCTCCCGGCCGCGGGATCATGCCGCCACCGATCAGCCCAGCGTCGAAAATCGTGTGGTGCGGCGAACGAAATGGCCTCATGCCGACCAGCCCCGCACCGGCGTCCAGCACTCCTGCCACGCTGTGAATCTTGGTGGTCTCCAGCGCCCCTTCAAAAGTAAATGGCGGCAGAATTGTCCGGCGCAGGCCACCTCGAGCGCTCACTTGCCGCTCTGCTGTCCACGAACATCTTTGAAGTCCACAGGAAAATGCTGCGCCTCGCTCAGTAAGGCCTGCTGATCGACCACCATCGGCACAATGCCATTGCCGGTGTTCACGAAATGGATCATGTCAAGCAGCGACTCCACGGGATACACGGTGACTCTGCTGACCATGGCAGCTTCTTTGGCGTTCAGCTCAGGAACGATCAAACGCGAAATCTTCTTTCCACGTGCCTCGATCGCAATGGGCAGCGCCCCGCGAATGCCCCGAATCCACCGTCCAGTGACAGCTCGCCGACAAACAGACAGTCGCTGATTTCCTTCTTCGTAAGCCCGCCGAGAATGCCAAGCGCCATCGAATCCGGAGCCCTCTTTCTTAATATCCGCCGGCGCAAGATTGATGATGATGTGGGTCGGGGGATGTCGTATCCGCAATTCTTGAGCGCGGCTTTCACCCGGTCTCGACTTTCGCGCACGGCGGCGTCGGAAAGGCCAACGGTGTGGAAGTGGTCTTCGTCACACTTTATGCCCGAAACGTCTACCTCAACTTCAATGATGCTGGCGTCAATGCCATAGACGGCGGCGCTGAGAGTTTTGTAGAGCATGCGGAACTTTCCACGATCACCTTACGCTTCTTCTCACAAAAACCCTTGTGATGGATGTCACAATCATCGTGTGATATGTGGACTTGCGTCTGAGGAAAGCCCTGGTTTTAACATAGGGAATGCGCATCTCGGCAGCACTGGCAAAACGCGTGGACTCCAGGGTCCGTTTTCTTCGCGGGCAGAAGATCATCATGGATCACGACCTCGCCGAACTTTATGGAGTAACTGTGAAGCGGCTGAATGAGCAGATCAAACGCAATGCAGCAGGGTTTCCCGCGGACTTCCGCTTTCACGAGGTAGAAATCTTGAGGTCGCAAATTGCGACCTCAAGTTTGGTCCACGGCGGCAGGCGCTCTCTGCCCTATGCATTCACCGAATATGGCGCAATCATGGCTGCGACCGTATTGAATTCACAACGCGCCATTCATATGAGCATCTTTGTCGTGCGCGCGTTCGTTCGCATGCGCGCCGTCCTACTCCCGCAGCGCGAAGTTGTAGCGAAGTTAGGCGAACTTGAACATCGGCTGGAAGAACACGATGGCGACATTCGAGGACTGGTGGATGCGATTCGAGAACTGATGGCACCGGCTCCTGCCAATCCAAGAAGGATTGGTTTCGAAGTGCCTCACAAATCCACCAGGACAGATGGGCGACTACGTTCGACTGCAGCTCTAAATGTCCGACCACTCGCCAGCGTGGGTTAGTGCCGCAGCTTGCTTCCCGGCCGTCCGGTTAAACTGTCAGGTGACTATCAGACTCCCCATACCTCCTGGCAACTTCAAGGCGTACCTGTTCGACTGCGATGGCACCGTTGCCGATTCGATGCCGCTGCACTACGTCGCATGGAGTCAGGCCCTAGGCGAGTGGGGTTGCAAGTTCTCCGAAGAGCGCTTTTACGAACTGGGCGGAGTGCCGATTGTCGAGATCATCGAGCGGCTCGGGCGCGAGCAGGGCGTGGAGATGCCTATACCGCAAGTCGCGAAACGAAAAGAGGAACTCTATTTCGAGCACCTGCCGAAACTGAAATGCGTTCCCGAGGTGCTGGAACACATTGAACTGCAGCATGGGCGCATTCCGTTTGCAGTCGTCTCCGGCAGTACGCGGGAGTCAGTGGAGGCGTCTCTGCGCGCCATCGGTCTGCTGGAGCGGTTCGACGTGCTGGTCTGCGCAGGCGACTACGCCAAGAGCAAACCCGATCCGGAGCCGTTCCTCCTCGCAGCGACTCGGCTGAATGTTGTACCTGAGACTTGCCTCGTCTTTGAAGACACCCAGATGGGCATCGACGCCGCCACCGCCGCGGGGATGGCGTCCGTACGCGTTCCACCTCGGTTGGAGAGACGTGGAATTTTGTAAGACATCATTGAAGCTAAGGCTAAAGCGAAGGTTTGAGCTATCAGGGCGGGTGACGCCCGGCCCCGCCAAGTCTTACCTTTCCACCGCCATCGCCACCGCATTCCCTCCGCCCAGGCACAGCGCGGCGATGCCACGATGCACATCGCGGCGGATCATTTCGTAGATCAGTGTGGTAAGAACGCGAGCGCCGCTTGCGCCAATCGGATGGCCGATGGCGACGGCGCCTCCGTTCACGTTAACCTTGTCGGGATTGAGGCCGAGCTCGCGCATCACGCCGAGTGCCTGCACGGAGAAGGCTTCGTTCAATTCATAAAGATCAACGTCTTCGTTCTTCCATCCGGTCTTCTCCCAGATTTTGCGCACCGCACCGACGGGCGCCATCATCACCCACGCGGGATCAATGCCGCTGGTGGCCTGCGCGACGATGCGCACCATCGGCTTCGCGCTTAGATCTTGAGCCTTCGCGGCACTGGTCACGACTACGGCGGCCGCGCCGTCGTTTACGCCGGGAGCATTGCCCGCCGTGACGGTCCCATCTTTCTTGAATGCGGGCTTGAGCGAGCGAAGCACTTCGATGCTGGTGTCCTCGCGGGGTGATTCGTCTTTGTCGAAGATGACCGGCGGTGCGCCCTTCTTCTTCGCGGGAAGTTCGACAGGCACGATCTGCGACTTAAAGCGACACTCCTTGATCGCGGCGACCGCCTTGCGATGAGAGTTCACCGCGAACTCGTCTTGCTCGTCGCGCGTGATGCCGTACTTTTCCGCAACATTCTCCCCGGTCATTCCCATGTGGTAGTTGTTGTAAACGTCCCAAAGACCATCGCGAATCATGGAATCGACAGCTTCGACATTGCCGAGACGAAATCCCTTTCGCGCTTGCGGCAGAAGATACGGCGCGTTGGTCATCGACTCCATGCCGCCGGCTACAACGATTGTGCTATTGCCGGTTTCGATGGCCTGCTCGGCAAGGGCGACCGCTTTCAGTCCTGAGCCGCAAACTTTGTTGATGGTCATGGCGCCGACTTCGGGAGAAAGGCCGCCGTAAATCGCGGCCTGACGCGCGGGATTCTGACCGAGTCCGGCAGAAACCACGTTGCCCATAATGCATTCGTCGACTCTTGCGGGATCAATGCCGGCGCGCCTTACAGCCTCGCGCACAACGATGGCGCCGAGCTGCGTTGCGCTGAGATCAGAAAGACTGCCCTGGAATTTTCCTACGGGCGTGCGGCATGCGGAAATGATTGCGACGTCGTTATTGCTGGGCATGGATGCCCTCCTGCGATGGCTCTTCAATTATAGAGATTGGAGATGCAATTTTCAGGGATCGAGTTTCAAGGTTTCCAGTTTCGAGTTTCTAGTCTCTGGAGGAGCTTGAAACCTGAAACGCGAAACTTGAAACGTGTCTCTCGATCGAAAACCACGGCCACGCATCTGCATTTTTTCTCGCATCGCTACACGGTGACCTTCGTACCGTCTCCGGCGACGGCTTCATGCATCATTTTTTTCTTGACTTCACATTTCAATGACTCTATACATTCAATCAGTTGCAACTGAACACCGTTGCATGATCCATGAACAATGGAAGGGAGAATAGGCAACCATGGCAACCAAGAAGAAAGCAGCAAAGAAGGCCGCCAAGAAAAAGCACTAACTGGCTGGACGTAAAGTAAACCACGGGGACGCGAAAGCGTCCCCTTAGTTTTTGTGCGAATGCTTCAGTTGGCCTGATCGGCGGCGACCGCCGCAGCTTCCGGAATTCGCTTTTCTGTTTTGGGGCAGAGTGTGCGATAGGCGCATGAACAGCAGTGAAAACCCACTTTCGGATCGAAGTTTCCCGCCGCAATATCTTCCGCAATTTTCGCCACTTCGAGGCGCGCCTCTTCCAACTTGATTTCACTGCGCTCGGTGCTGATCGCAGAATTTCCATCGAGATTGTGAAAGACGAGACGCTCGGGCGCATAGCCCCACTTCTCTCGCGCGGCCAGCGCATACAACGAAAGCTGTAGGCTGTCGTCGGCGTCTTCCTGCGATTTCGGTTTGCCGGTCTTGTAGTCGACGATGACGACCCGCTCCGCACCTGCGCGGTCAATACGGTCGATTCGACCAACGAGAGTGGTTGCGCCAACCTTGATGTTGAAGTACTCCTCGGTGTGCAACACCTCGGCATGGCCGCGCTGCGAGGCCGCGAGAAACTCGCGAAGCTGAACGATTCCCTGCTTCTCATAGAGATCGTGCTGGTACCGATCGGCGATTGCCTCTGCCGCAAGGTCGTCACGAAACAACTGAATAAGCTCGTCTTCTGACTTGGGACGTCCAAAGTGCAAGGAATCGTAATAGGTTTTCAACACGCGATGCATGGAAGCCCCATACTGCAAAGCGGCTGAAACTTCGCCAGGGATGCGCCATTCGCGGTCAAGCTTGAAACGCAGCGGACAAATCTTATAGTTGTCGATAGCGCTGGCGCTCAGAGTTGTCGCCAGATCGGAGCCGGGTGGAAGCGCGATCCACTCTGCCAGGCGCGAGACCGGCTCAGTAGAGCCAAAGATGTCAGTTTGGAATTCACGGGCGGTGCGTTGCTTCAGCAAAGACTTGAGATTCCTGTCTTTTGACAATTCGCGCAGGTATCCCGGCGGAGTCTTCTCGGTCTTGCCCCGTCCGAACTTGCCGTACATGCTCAGGGTGTCGCGGGCGCGGGTCATTGCCACGTAAAACAGACGCCGCTCTTCCTGCTTATGTACTTCCTTCTCGTCGCGATCGGCGGCCAGTCCGGATTTGCGCAGTTCCGCCGGAATCTCAATCAACGGTTCGTGATAACTACACGGAAAGCTGCCACTGACCGCGCGCAGGATGAAAACGTGATCGAACTCCAGTCCCTTGGCCGCATGCGCGGACATCATCCTGACGACATTTTCTTCATCACTCGACGGAAGCGGAATAATCCCGCGGGCTTCGCGAAAATAATCGAGGTATTCCAGAAACTCCGCCGCGCTGCCACTCTCGGTGATCGGCGACTCCTTCCATTTCTCCGCAAATTGCACCAGCGCCCGAATTACAGGACTCGTCCGAATTTGGAAATGCCGCGCCAGGTTCAGTAGCGCGGCATGTGGCTTCTTACCCGCAACCTCAGCCTTTGCCTGCTCTACCGCGTTCAGCACGGCAGAGCCACCCTTTACCGTCGGCAGTACGGAAGTGATGGATCCCCGTCCATCGCGAGGGAGCGCCCTCATCGCGCTTCGCAATTCTTCAGGATTCACGGAAAACTGAGGCAACGCCGCCACTCGCAACATCGAGACGCTGTCGCTGCCGGCAACGACGGCGCCGAGGCATGCCAGCAAATCGCGCACCTCGGGCGTGTCTTGCACGTCCAGGCCTTCGATCGAGAACGGAATACCGCTGCGCGCAAGTTCAGCAGCGACCTCCTCGCGATTGGCGTGGCTGCGGTAGAGAATTCCAAAGTCCTTCCAGGTGCAGCGAGAGCGCTTTTTACGTTCCTGCAGCACTGCAACCAGGTCGGTAGCCTCCATAAAGTTGTTGGTGACAAAAACTGCATCGACCGGAGGCCGGGGAACCAGGGGCTGCGCCTCATCCCGCGCGGAGATTAGCGGCGAGCGGCGATATTGTGCCGAACCTGCCTGCAACGCGAATTCCGGATTTTGTGAGATCAGGGCGTGGGCGCACTTAAGCACCGGAGTAGTAGAGCGGCGGTTCTTGGCGAGCACCACCAGCTTCGAATCCGAAAAGTGCTTCTGGAAAAGTTCGAATGCCCCGCTCGAAGCGCCGCGGAAACGGTAGATGCCCTGATCGGGGTCGCCGACCGCGAACACGTGCCGCTCGGTTCCAGCCAGTTTTTGCAGGACCTTGATCTGGGCAAAGTTCGCATCCTGAAACTCGTCAACCAGGATGAAACGCGCACGGGACCGTGCGCGTTCAAGCAGGGCCGCGTCTTCCGCCAATAAATCATTGGCGCGGAGGATCATGTGACCGAAGGTGCCGAGGTTGCGTTCGCGCAGTAGGCGCTCCACAGTGTCGAAAACGGACGCAATTTCCTGGCAGCGGCCCAAAGCCTCTTGATCGGTGATCTCTGCGGCGTTCTTGGATTTTGTAACGCGCGGGAGAGGCAACTCTCTTTTCTCGATCTTGCGGACGTAGTTCCGGTAGTCCTCGGGGGTGGCCAGTTCGTCGTGGCACCGGCGGATGAAGTCGAGAAGATCGTCGAGAAACTCCGAAACCTTTGCCGCACGAACGAAGTACTTAAGTCGCAGCTCACGCAGATTGCGGCGCAGGAAAATCCAGAGCTGCTTATCGTCAAGAACGCCAAAATTCCGGCCGGCGGCAATCAGCAGATTGTTGCAGTAGGCGTGAAACGTCGAAACCTGCAGGCCTTCTACATTGGAGGCGCGCAGCTCCCGTTGCACACGATCCAGCATTTCCTTTGCGGCGTTCTCGGTGTAAGTGAGCGCGAGGATTTCTTCCGGGCGGGCATGGCCTTCGCGAATGAGACGGGCGATGCGCTGGATCAGGACCGTCGTTTTGCCGGTGCCAGCGCCCGCCACGACCAGCATGGGCCCGGCTACGTGCTCCATGGCCTGCTTCTGTTGCGGGTCAGGAGAGATTACGGAGGCGTTACGAGCGACTGCCATTGAGCCGAGAATAGCAGAGTTGCGGGAGCGGAAAACGGCGGCGATTCAGTGGACGAAAAAGCCATGCCACAGAGGACACAGACAGAGGGAAATCCACAGAGGTTGTTAGATCGTCTTGTGCGATGAACCCTGATCCAGGACTGATGCGGCAACTGCCATCGCAGCAATCACCGCCGTCTCAGTACGAAGAATCGTTGGGCCGAGGGAGGCCGAGATCCATCCGGCTTCTTTGAAAGCGGTAAGCTCCTGGTCTTTCCATCCGCCTTCGGGGCCAAATGCGAGGACAACAGAAGCGATCTTATCCGTGAGTGTGTCCCTCAGTGTGCACCCGCATTCCGACTCGGACAGAACTACTCGGTTTTCGCCGTTGAGCGCCAGAGCTTCCTCAAGGCTCACGGGGTTCGAGATTTCAGGCGGAAGCATGCGCCGGGATTGTTCGGAGGCCTGACGAGCAATGCGGCGCCATCGTTCTGCACGTTTCGGTGCTGCTGCGGTGAGGTGTGATTCAGTTCGAGCGGCGATAAGCGGGACGATCCGCGCAACGCCAAGCTCGGTGCATTTTTCGATCGCCCAGTCCATGCGATCGAACTTGAAGATGGACATGACCACCGTGATTGGCGTTGGGGCAGGATGCACGACGACTTCGCGGAGTTCGAACTCGACACGATCCGGCTGGATGTTGGTTATTCGGCCGATTCGAACTTGGTCAACAACTGAAACGTCGAATTCCTGGCCGACCTGCGCACGCAGGACTTGCGCCAGGTGGCGCGCGTGCTCCCCTACAAGGGCGGCTCGATTCCCGGAGATTTCGTCGGCAATCCAGCGGCGGCGTGTCATGCAGTGGCGAGTGAACCAGTGGCCAGCGGCCACTGATTGGAGAATAGTGACAGGATGGGGGTCAGTCGCAACCTGCACGACATAGTTTTCGGAAGGCTCATGTACTAGCCACTAGTCACTAGCCACTGAAATTCACAGCTCGTTGAATATTTCTTTTACTTTCCCGAATAATGTGTGGCGCTGGGGCTTGTTCTCGATCGGGGTTGTGCTCTGAAGCTCTTGCAGCAGTTCGCGCTGCCGCTTATTCAGCTTGGTCGGCGTCTGCACTCTCACTTCCACGAACAAATCACCCTTGCCATGTCCATTCAGTACGGGAACGCCTTTGCTGCGCAGCTTCAAAACGGCACCGGATTGCGTGCCTTCAGGAATTTTCAGTGCGTGTTCACCTTCCAGCGTGGGAACCTGGATTTCAGAACCAAGGGCGGCTTGGGTGAACGAGATCGGCACAATGCAATGGAGGTCCGTGCCACGCCGCTCGAAAAACGGATGGTCCTTTACGTTGAGCACGAGGTACAGGTCCCCGGCCGGCCCACCGTGCACTCCAGCTTCACCAAGCCCGCTGAAGCGAATGCGGGTTTCGTCTTCGACCCCTGCAGGTATCTTGGCTTCAACGGTCTTCTGCTGAATATTGCGGCCCTCGCCCTTGCACTTCGTGCAAGGATCGCTGACCACAGTTCCCGCACCCTGGCAAGCGGGACACGTCCGGGCAATGCTGAAGAAACCCTGCTGATATCGCACCTGTCCGCGCCCGCCGCAGGTCCGGCAAGGAGTCGGAGTTTTTGCATTCGCGCTTCCTGAGCCGTTGCATGCATTGCAAGGCTCATGTCGACGATAGCTGATCGTCTTCTCCGCGCCGAAAACTGCTTCTTCAAACTCAATGGCAATGTCCTCGCGGAGATCGGCGCCACGTTGGGCGCGGGTTCGCCGCGCACCACCTCCGCGCCCGCCAAATAGATCGCTAAAGCCGAAGAATTCGCCGAAGATGTCGTTGAAATCCTGAAAGACGCTGGGGTCGAAACCGGCACCGGCCGCAGGCCCGCCTACTCCCGCATGACCAAAGCGGTCGTACATGCTGCGTTTTTCAGAATCGGCAAGGATGGCATACGCCTCGCTGCACTCCTTGAACTTTTCCTCGGCATCGGGATTGTTCGGATTGCGGTCCGGATGAAACTGCATGGCCAGCTTGCGATAGGCGCTCTTGATCTCCTGATCGCTCGCGCCGCGCTGCACACCCAGAATCTCGTAATAATCTCGTTTGACGTTGCTAGGCAGAATTCAACCCTCTCTTCGATTTTTAGTGCTTGGAATTTCGGGCCACGCGAACCATCGCCGGACGGACGAGGCGCTCTTTCAACTTATAACCGCGCTGCAATTCGTCGAGCACTTCATGATCGTTTGCTTCTTCGGTATCAACCATCTCAATGGCTTCATGCACGCGTGGATCAAACTGCTGGCCTTCGGCAGGGATTGCCTGCACGCCGAGTTTTGCCAACGCGTCCTGCAATTGCTTATGAATCAGTTCAACCCCAGCGTGGAATTCTGATTTCTCCGGGGAACTCTGCAGGGCGCGGTCAAAGCTGTCGAGAACTGGAAGCAAAGTCTTGATCGTGTCCACCAAGGCGTAATCGCGATAGTCCTGCTGTTCTTTGGCAGCGCGCTTTCGCGCATTATCGAATTCCGCCTGCACCCTGGCCATGCGATCAACGAGCACGTCCCGCTCCGCACGAAGTTTATCCACTTCGGATACGTGATCGATCGGTACGGGATTCGTGGGCTCCGGTTGCTGGTTCTCTCCCTCTTCCGCGGATGGGAGTTCGTGTTCCACGTCCATCTGTTGCTCTTCGAATTGTGTTTTGCCGTTTATCCTTGCCATACACTCACTCGTTCTCATTCAGGATTTTGTCAAAGAGTCGCGCGATGTAGGAGACGGCATTAATCGTGTGTTGGTAGTCGATACGGGATGGGCCCAGCACTGCGAGGGACCCCATTACCTCGCCACCGACACGCGCCGGCGTTCCGATCAGCACCAAGTTGCGCATGGAGGGCTGCGCCTCATCCAGCCCGATCACCACGCGAACCGCTTCCTGCTTGGCATCGAGATACGCACTGAGCAGTTCGACCAATCTCTGTTTATGCTCGAGTGCCTGCAGAAGTTCCTGCAGACGCGAGCGGTCTTGTTCATTCGCGACCAGGTTGGAAGCGCCCTCCACGAAGACAACCTGCGTGGAATCGTCGCCCGAGAGCACGCCTTGTTTGTAGAGCTGTTCAACCGAGGACATGAGCCGGTCGTATTCGCTACGCTCTTGTTCCAACCTTCGTGCAATCTCGCCACGAACCGCTTCCAGCGTCCACCCGCGAAAGTTGTCGTTGATAAACCGCGCGGCAACATCAAGATCAGCCTGCGGAAGGTCAAGGCGCAATACGCGGTCCCTGACCACACCAGACTTCGTTACTACTACCGCCAGCACCTTCTGGTCACCGAGGCGCGAAAAGTACACATGCTCCAAAGCGTTCTTTGGCCCACTCACAGCCACGGTCACGCCAACGTTGTGGGAGATCAGCGACAGCACGTGTGAGGTCCGCTCCATGAACTCCTGCACATCCGTGATGCCGTGCAGCGAGTCATCTATAACGCTGGCGTCGGCCCTCGATAACTCGGTCTTCCCGCTGAGTTGCTCAACATAGTAACGATAAGCCGCGGAACTGGGCACGCGCCCGGCCGAGGTATGTGGCTGATCGAGAAATCCGGCGTCGGCCAGGTCGGCCATGACGTTGCGAATCGTCGCAGGGCTCAGTCCTTCGCGGCTGCTGCGCGAAAGTATGCGCGAACCTACCGGCTCACCGGTCGAGATAAACGTCTCGACGATCGCGGTGAGGATCTCGCGCTCTCTGTCGCCTATGGGTTGGCCAGCTGACATAATTACCTAGTTAAACAGACCTAACCGACTATTGGGTACATCTGACATCAAGCTGGAGAACAGTAGGCTAGCCGCAACCCTTGCACTACCCGTTTCTACTCGAACCATGGCAGAAGCCTACTCTCACTCATTCTAGCGGCTCGGAAAACCAGTGTCAGTACCTGAAATACCCACTCCATTGGATGAGTAGTGCAGGCTATTGGATTTGAATCACGCCTTCAGGAGCCCTCGACCGGATATGCTGAACCCGCTCGGCAACCTTCCTGGCGAAGTCAAAAAGCGCCTTGGGGTGGGACGACGCTTCGCCTTCCAGCACCGCTGGCTCTCCACTGTCGCCCGAACGTCGAATTTCCGGGTCGAGTTGAATGCTGCCCAGGAAGTCCACCCCAAACTGACGCGCAGTTTTCTCCGCGCCGCCCCGGGAAAAAATATCGATCTCATGCTGGCAATGCGGGCAAACAAAGTAGCTCATGTTCTCGACGATTCCGGCAATGTCCACTTTCATTTGCCGAAACATTTCGATGGCTTTGCGGGCGTCTTGCAGTGAGACATCGGAAGGCGTGGACACAACGATCGACGCGGTGAGAGGGACGGTCTGGATCAGAGAGAGCGCTACATCGCCCGTTCCGGGAGGCAGATCCACGATCAGATAATCGAGCACTCCCCATTCCACCTGGCCGAGGAACTGCCGAATGATCGAGTGCAGCATGGGTCCGCGCCAGATCAGGGGCTTGTCGCCCGGATTCAGCAGGCCGACGGAAATCATCTTGAGGCCATGAATCTCAATCGGTTCAATCCGGTTCTCGCCGAGAACTCTGGGCTGAGCACTGGTGCCGAGCATCAGCGGAACGTTCGGGCCGTATACGTCCGCATCAAGGAGGCCGGTTTTGTGGCCAAGTTTGGCCAAGGCAAGTGCGAGGTTAACCGCAAGGGTAGTTTTCCCCACGCCCCCTTTACCGGAACCGACGGCAACGATGGCATCCACTCCGAGTAAGGGTTGGGGCCCTGGCGGCGGCTGTCCGTGCGTATGTGCGCTCAAGAGATCACCTGGAAGGAAGAGTCCAAACTTTGATTATACGGGGTGCATCGAGAACGTGACCGTACGGCGCAATCTGCTGGTGACAGCGCTTTATGCCTGCAACGGCGTGTTACGATCATGCAGTCGCGGCACACAATCTCATGTCCGCACCTCTTCATCGCTTTACACGAATTCTCCTCACCACTACGACCCTTCTCACCTGTATTGCAGTCCATGCCGCTGAACCAAAATGGCTGCAGATCAGCTCCGATCACTTCCTCGTTATAACCGACGGAGGGCAAAAGAAAGGGCATGAAGTCATCGCCCGATTCGAGCAGATGCGGACAGTGTTTTCCCAACTTCTCATGCGGCAGAAGGTGCGGTTGTCTGAGCCGATCGAGATTTTGGCGACAGACAGTCCCACGACGTACGCGCAACTTGTGCCAGGAGCAAACGGGCAGATTCCTGGCTTCTTCTTGCGCAGCCAGGACAGGGTATTCATCGTATTGAACACCGGAGTTCAAGATAGCTGGCGCGCTATTGAGCACCCATTTGCGCATTATTTGCTCGACTACAACTATCCGCCGACGGCGCCCTGGTTTGACGAAGGCTTCGCAGAATACTTTTCGTCTCTGTATTTCACTTCGAAGAAGATCGAACTCGGGAGCGATCCTGAGCTTGCCTGGCCGGGCCAGCCGATTTATTCCGAACAAGGCAGTGGACTGAAGTCGCTGACAGAAATCCTGGATTCTCCAGTTTGGCTTAAATCGACGGACCTGCTCGAGATGAAGAACCGGGTGGTGAACGGGCATGAAGGAACTCACCGTACGTTGTTTTATGCGCAGTCGTGGATTCTTTTTCACTACTTGTTGAACCAGAACAAGCTTGCGGACGTTGGAACATACTTTGACCTTGTAGAAAACCAGCGGGTCCCCATCGCGCAGGCGGTGCACCAAGCGTTTGGGGTGACTCCGGCGGATTTGGATCAACAAGTCAAGGATTACTTTCATTCGTTGAAAGCGTTGGAGAACTCTCTTCAGGACTCGAAGAGCGTGCCCGCGCCGCTGACGCCGGGGCCAATCGCCGAATCGTCGCTGCCGTTTTCCGTGGAAGATGTGTCTGACAGCACAAAGCAACTCTCGTTACGGGAAGCCGACGCACTGTTGGCCGAAATGGCGCTTCGCATCCCCGAGCACCGTGAGGACGCGTTCACGCAACTTGAGAAGCTGATGGAAGACCCAAAGACCGCGACTGCAGTTGCACATCGCGGTCTATCTTGGGCATACCTTCAAAAAGGCGATTCGAAGAAAGCGTTCGAGGAACTCCAATCTGCGCTGGAGGTCAATCCTTCCGATCCATGGTCACGCTTCGGCGTCGCGCTGGCTGCGTACCAGTCCGCACAGAAGGGCAAATACATTCAGGGCCTGGCGAACACGATGGAGAGCTTGCACTTTGTGCTCGATGAATTTCGCGAGTTCGCCGAGGGCTACAACATCCTTGGATGGGCGCGACTGGCAGGGGGAGGCGGTAACGCCGCAGTCGAGGCAATGAAGATGGCGGTGCAGTTGAGCCCGAGAGATGAGTCGTATCAGCTACGACTTGCGCGCGCGTACTTGGCTGCGAAGAAGTTCGACGAGGCGAAAGCCACGCTCGACAGGCTGCAACACAGCCACGATCCGCAGATTGCCCACGCCGCCGCCAAGGACTTGGAGGACCTGCCATTTCTCAAGAAGTACGGTGTCTCGCCGGAGGAACAATCAGCCCGCAAACAGGAA
>WNFZ01005112.1_pt1 | contig 13436 bp, 12 predicted proteins | sample 5400081 | NCBI WGS metagenome assembly WNFZ01 (sample SAMN13153365, study PRJNA577476) | soil metagenome | isolation source: 80 cm soil or saprolite under grassland replicate 1 | place: USA:California | collected 2016-06-15
GATTGCGGAAAAGCTGGCAGAGAAAAATGGATTTGCGCTCGACGCGCCTGTCTCGGGTGGAGATATCGGAGCGCGCAATGGGACCCTCACGATCATGGTCGGCGGCGATGCTCCGGCACTGGAAAAAGTTATGCCGATATTTTTGGCAATGGGAAAAACTGTCACCCATGTGGGCGATGCGGGCGCTGGACAAGTTGCCAAAGCCGCGAATCAGATCATGGTCGCCGCTCAAATGGTGGCGATGGGTGAACTGCTCGTCTTCTCCAAAAAAGCAGGTGTGGACCCGCGCAAAGTAGTAGATGCGATCAAAGGCGGCGCGGCGCAATGTTGGACTCTGGACGTCAAGCCGCCGCGTTTATTTGACCGCAATCGCAATCCCGGTTTTAAAGCTTACATGCAACTGAAAGATCTGCGCATCATCTTGGATACCGCAAAAGAATATGACATCCCGGTTTCAGGAACGGAAGAAAATACAAATCTGTTTCAGCAGATGATCGACCTGGGAATGGGTGAGTTGGATAATTCGGCAGTTGTGGGAGTGATTGAAAAATTGGCAGGAGTGACAATAGTTTAAGGTTTAAAGTTTGAAGGTTTGAACGTTAAACCTTTGAACTTGTAACTTTAAACAAGGAACTCGAATGAAAACTTATTGGCCCTACATCCGTGATTATGGTTTGATCCTTATTAGTTCACTAATTCAAGCATTTAGCTTGCGCATATTCTTTGTTCCGGCGAATCTGGCATCGGGAGGAGTTAGCGGCATCTCGCAATTGATCAATCACTTCACGGGTTGGCCCATAGGGATGATGGTCTTTATTGGCAACATCCCACTCTTTGCTCTGGGCTGGCGCTTTTTAGGCGGACGTCAGTTTGTTTTTCGCACGGCGTTCGCGATCGTTACGTATGCGCTTTTTACTGATTTTTTGTTGCGAACGCCATTGTTTGCTGCAAACGGTGCGGCGACCGAACTCATTCATCAGCTCAACGGAGATATCTTTCTAAATACACTTTACGGTGCAATCATTAGCGGCGTTGGTTACGGACTCGTCTATCGTGCGCGAGGCACCAGCGGCGGCTCCGATATTCTGGCGCGTATCCTCAACCATTATCGCAGCACGCCGATAACCCAAAGTTATCTGATCGTGGATACCGCAGTCATCCTCGGCGCGGGATTTGTCTTTGGATGGAAAGCGGCTCTCTATGCGATGATCGCCCTCTATGTGAGCGGACTTGTTGCCGAGACGACTCTCGAGGGCGGTGGGACGGTCCGCACGGCAATCATTGTCACCCGCGAACCAGAGATGATCTCGAGCCACATCCTGGATGAATTGGAACGCGGCGTCACTGTGCTCGAGGGGACTGGCGCATATACGGGAACAGAACGTCCTGTTTTATATTGCGTGATTTCCCGTGTCGAAGTAGCAACGTTAAAAGCAATTGTCCAGGAAGCGGATCCGCATGCCTTCATGGTCATCGGTACCGCGCACGAGGCATTGGGCGAAGGTTTTCGCCCTTTGAAGATGCAGTAGTTATTGAAACTGTCATCCTCCCGAAGGCCGTCTCGCCCCGGCGGGTTCTCGGCCCGGACGAGGGACACCGCTTCGGGACGGTGTGAGCACTTCGACAGGCTCAGTGTAAACTCCGCGAAGGATCTCTTCCATAATGTATGAGACTCTTCGGTCGCACACCTGCCCCGGACGTAGGTGCCGGGGACAAACGCTCCCTCAGAGTGACATAGACCGGATAATAACCCCCGCAATCAAACCAATCTGCCCCAGGTAATAAGCAACGATATTTAATATCCGTCCATTTTTGACAGGGGCTACGAATTTATTCCATGCCAGAATCAAATCAGAAAGATAAAACAAAAATGCGCCGACGCTGACGAAGAATGCCGCGCTTGTTTTCCATGTGATATCGAAGATCGTAGACAATGCCGCAAACAACATTAGCGAAATTACCAAGCTATAAACGATCACGGGGTTTACAAGGATATTCTGTTTCTGCGCACGCATCGCACCGACGATACGCCGCAAGAGGCGAAAGCCGTTGATCGCAATGAAGAAAAGCAAAACGAAGGACCATCCGGTAAAGTTTAGTAGTTGCTCTTTGAATCCAATGATGTAAAAAATGTGAGTGAGTAAGAATGCAACCAATCCGAGAATGAACATTCGAGCTGACGGATTGATGAGCACAATATCCCCCACAAGCGAAAATACGAGTCCCAAGCCGAACCAAAGCGCATTGCCCTGCAAGCCAGTGCTCGCATATAGCCAGATCAAAAGAAGAATCACAACCGCGGGCTTTGCAAAGAATTCGATTTTCGTATTGTCTTTTTGCACAGCAAATATTTCAATCGCGGCAGCGAAGAGGGCAAGGATAAGCCAGATGATCATAGAACCCTCCATTTTGTTGATGTCGTTGCGAGGGCGAAAGCCCGAAGCAATCTCCGATTAAGCAGTGAATACCTGTCGATAAGATTCATCTCCTAACAGAAGATTGCTTCGTCGCAAAAGACGCTCCTCACAACGACATTACTTTTTCTTCTTCTTTATTTTATATCCCAGTCGCAGCATGGCGCTTTCGTTGTTGCGCCAATCTTTCAAGACTTTCACTCGCACGTCCAAATAGACAGGTCGCCCGCCCATCTCTTCAATCTCTTTGCGCGCTTGCGAGCCAATCGTCTTCATCATCTTGCCGCCTTCGCCGATCAGGATTCCCTTTTGCGAATTGCGCTCCACAAAGACCGTTGCGGCAATATACAGCATTCCGTTTTCGCGCTCGGCAAATTCATCCACGCGCACGCCGACGCCATGCGGCACTTCATCGCGCAGGTTCAGGAGACACGCTTCACGGATCAAGTCCGCGGCGATGTCGCGCTCCCAGGAATCGGTCAGTTGTTCCTCGTCAAATTCTGGGGCGCGGATGGGAATCAACGACACGAGCAATTCAACTAACTGATCAAGATTTTGATTTTCTGCCGCAGAGATGCGGACAACCTTCGCTTCTTTCCTAACCGTTGCCTGATACGCTCCGATGCGCTCATCCAACGCCTCAGCGGGGACCAGGTCTATTTTGTTGGCGGCCAGCACGAGCGGAATCCGACGCGGGGTGCTGTCTAAAAGAGATGCGATCTGTTTGTCCTCCGCGGTCGGTTTGGCGGAGACATCCACCAGCCAGAGAATCACATCGACTCCTTCCAGAGATTCTTGTGCTTCCTGGTTCAAAAACTGCCCGAGCTTATGACGGGGGTTGTGAATACCGGGCGTATCCGCAAGAACGAGTTGATACGAATCGGTGGTGAGAATTCCCAATTGACGTTTGCGCGTGGTCTGGGGCTTGGGTGTGACGGCGGCGATCTTTTGTCCAAGCAGCGCATTCACCAGTGTGGATTTGCCTACATTGGGTCGCCCAATGATGGCAACGTAACCTGAACGAAAATCGTTCATGGAGTCCTTTCGTAAATACGAATTGTGGGGTTCACATATTCAACGCTGATCTGTGGCAGGAAGGCGGGCAAATGATAGGAAAATTCGGCGATCAATTTATAGTGATCAGATTGCCCGGTCGCCAGCTGCTTGAAGAAGTTGCATTCCACCTGCATGATGGAACAGGTGTAGGCATCCTTGAATTTGTCCGATGTAAAACTATCGGTGACAAAATAAGTGGTCTGACGTTGATCCAGACCAGTCTCGCCGATATTGGATTTCATCTTCTTGTCATTCGGTACTATATCGTTGCTATTTCGGATGAAGTAAACCGGATAGTTATGCTCGCGTGCAAAGTGTCCTGCCGGGATATCCGGCGGGTAATAGGTGTGCTCCAACGATGTACCTGCTGGAAGGGTGTTTATGAATGCACCAGCTGGCGTACGCGCATCATTCATGAAAAGCAGCGCAACACTCAATAGACGTGCGAAGGAAAACAACACAATCAATGCTGTACCTGCAATGACCAGATTTGGATAAACAGCTGTATTTCGTTGACTGGCTTCTACATAAATCCGTTGTACGAAGAAACCAGAAAATATTGCAAGAACAGGCAGTATCGGCAGGAAGTAGCGAAACTGATAATTGTAGGAAACCATCATCGGCAAATCGAGAGCAACCAGTGCAAGCAATAAAACAGAGAATGTACTTGTTTGTGAGTCTCGAGTCATTGTTCTGTCACGCAGGGCCGCGATGACTTGATAACACGCCCACAGAAATCCAGACACAAAGAGCAGGGAGATGACAATCCCGAGTCCGTGGAACAAAACTTGATATTGCCCGAGAAAACCGCGTACACTGCCGGGTGTATGTCCATAATTGACCTGCCATTGCAATGCGGTAAAGACGCGTTTGAAATAATAGGTCATCCAGAATAAGGCTTTGGGTGTGCCAATGGCATATCCCAAAAAGGTAAGCACAACACCCATAAAAAATGTTTCCGCGATGGAAAAGAAATTGCTTCGAATATTTTTTCTTTGCATAAATAAGTAATAGGCAACGGGAACAAGAATCAAACTTCCACCGATATATTTGCTGGAGGCTGCCATGCCAATCGTTATAAAAGAAGCATAGAACCAGCCGCGATGTCCAAGGCTGTGATATTGAAGGAGTAGCAATATGGAGAGCGTTGTAAAGAACATCAGGTAGGTGTCATTGTGCGCAAAATGCCCATTATGGACCATCTCGCTCACGCAGAGCAGGAACAGTCCGCTTAAGCCTGCAATTGTGACACTTCCTCCGGCGCGGCGGGCGATGTGATACGTGAGAACAATTGTCAACCCTGCCAGGATGGCTGATAAAACCCGTGAAGCAAACAAAACTCCACCATCATCATATCCGAATGCCAGGACAACTTTGCCAAGCCAGTACATCGTATATTGAGGCAAATCTGGATAATCGAAATTGATCTCACTGAATTGCCATTCGCCGTGCAATGCCTTGATCGAACGAACCACAATCTCATCCGGATGCCAGGCGCCCCAGGAAGACAAACCGGGCAAGGTAAAAGCAAGAAAAAGAATAAACAATGTTATTGGAATCAGAAATTCATTCCTGACAAGGAATGAGGATACTGCTCTGACTTGTCGAGGTTGGGAAACTGTCTTACTTTGTATGTGTTCCGTCATGCCGAGGTGCTTCTCTGCCTCCAGTTTACCACTGCCAGACTGGCGATGACCAACACGCTTCCCGCCAGTAACTGCCAGGATAATTTTTCGCCCAGAAAGAGCACGCCAAGAATGACCCCGCCAATCGGAAATAAATAGGTGACCATGCTTGTACGCGTCGGTCCGATTTCGTGCAGCAGATAATAGGATAGGACGAAAGCGAGACCAGAACCAAGAACGCCCAGAAAAAGCAGAGCAATCCAGGTGATTCCCAAATGTGGAATCTTAACTGGACGTTCGACAAAGAAAGTTGCCAACCACATGATTACTGTGGCAGATAATAACGGTCCGGCGCTTCGTAAAATGGCGGGCGTGTCTTCGGTCGTTCGGCGCGCATATACATTGCTGCCGGAATAAAAAATACATGCGAGGACAACTGCAAGTTGTCCTAACACGGAACTGGAGGAGGCACCGATATCTTTGCTCATCAACACGACGACTCCTGCAAAGCCGATCAATAATCCTGTCACTTTGGGAACGGTCATTTTGTCATCACGTAATAGATAGTGAGCGATCAGAATCGTAAATAGAGGTACGGTCGCGTCCAAAATAGCAGCGACCGCGGAATCGATCGATTGCTCGCCCCAGGAGATCAGAAAGAAGGGAATCGCCACATTGGTCACACCCAACAATAAAACGGGCATCCATTCTTTGAGAGTACGCGGCAATTGCTGCCTTTGAACGAATATGACGACCACACCGAATAAAAGACCAAATAGTACGCGAAAAGCGACCAGTGTGATGGGTCCAACTTCCTGCACCGCGATCTTGATCCACATAAAGGAGGAACTCCAGATCGCTCCAAGCAATAAAAAGGCAAACCAATGTTTGGGTTTCAAGCTGACTCCTCAGGGAAATAGACGCGTGAAGTCTAACATATTTGCCGTATAATATTTAAGTCCACACGTTGTAGGCTTATATTACAGGTAGAAGGTGGCATGGTGGATGAAACAAAGAGGCCTTTAAAAGTATTTCTTTGTCACGCTTCAGGTGATAAACCTGTAGTGCGTGAGCTTTACAAGCGTCTGACTGCCGAGGGAGTGGATGCCTGGCTGGACCAGGAAAAGCTCCTACCCGGTCAGGATTGGCGTGTAGAGATTCCTCGCGCGGTACGGGAAGCAGATGTAGTGGTCATTTGCTTGTCAAACAAATCGATCACAAAAGAGGGGTATGTTCAGAAGGAAATCAGATTTGCTCTAGATAGCGCAGAAGAAAAACCGGAAGGGACCATCTTCCTGATTCCAGCTCGTCTGGAAGATTGTATCGTACCAGAGCGACTGGATCGCTGGCAATGGGTAGATTTGTTTGAGGAGAACGGTTTCCTAAGGTTGTTACGCTCCTTGAAGTTGCGTGCAGATAAAGTGGGGGTCGTCATCGAGCCTTCTGCAAATGAGGATGCAGATTCCGAGGTTGAGCACAGATTAGATCAGCTTTATACGGAGGGACTGGCAGCGTTCTGGGTGGAAGATTGGGACAGGGCTTGCCAACGATTTCAAGCGATTCTACGAGAACGTCCTAGTCACAAAAATGCGGCAGACAAACTTGCGCAGGCAGAACGACAGCGAAGTTTGTCAAAGTTATATGCGAAGGCAACGACCGCATATGAATCAAAGAACTGGGTGGATGCCGTTAAAGCTTTGGAGGAATTGCTGGAAAAATCTGCAGACTATAAAGATGCTGTCCAATTACTGAAGGAAGCCAGGAAGCAAAGACACCTTGATGAACTTTATACAGAGGCGAAACGATTGCACGCCGCACAGAAGTGGCAGGCGGTCCTCAAAGTGTTTGAGCAAATTACTGTGATTGAACCCAGTTATCTCGATCCAGAAAATTTGCTGCCTTTTGCACAACAAGAAGCGGCGGAGCTTAAACGACAGGCTGACTTGAATGAACTATATCGGCAAGGGGTCCATCAAATGGATGCTGGAGAATGGTACGAAGCTCGCCGTTTGTTAGAACAAGTTCATAAAACGCAGACGGGGTTCCTAGATACAGAACGATTGTTGAGAAAAGTAGAAAATGAAATCATAAGGCTTGAAGAACTGAAGCAACGCAATAATCAAATCAATACCTTATATGAACAAGCCCACGGACTGATTCGTTCCAGGAGCTGGCGGATGGCTCTCAATAAGATAGAAGAGATTCAAAGGTTAGATGATCAATTTCTGGATAAAGATGGCATAGCGGAAAAAGCGAGAGTGGAATTGGAACGTGAAGAGCAAATTGCTCAACAGCAAAATGAACTGGCGGCGATGTATGCAGAATCAGTACGCTTATTAAAGGAGGGAAAATACCAGCAAGCCTTAGATAAATGGCACGAAGTCAAAAAGCTTGACCTAAAGTATCCCGATCGTCAGCGCGTGCAGAGCGTAGCAAGTAAATGGCTACAGGACATTGAAAAACCACTGCACAAGCCGAGAATTGTCATCCCGAAACCTCTTTGGATAGGAGCTATTGGCTTGATTGTCGTTGCGGCCATGATTGCCGGTGTTGTTTTTTCACACAAGGGTATTCAGGCAACACCTTCTCCTACTGTAACTGGCTCAAGTGGAAACATTGTCGCAGCTCCAACGATGACTACGGTTCCAATGACCACAGCTCCATCTGCGACAAGAACCTCTCAAAGTTCAGCCACTTCTCCGCCACAAACTGTTGCGGACCCATTGATGTATGATGATTTTGATAATGCTACTTATGATGGAAGGTTTAACGCAGCGCTGTGGGTCAGTGGAGACATATATAACGGGAAGATCGTCCAAGGCAATGGCGTATTAACTATTGGACTCAATCAGTATCAGAATCGTGATATTGGGCTAGGTTCAAGTCAATTATATAAACCTACTTCTCCTATCTTCGTTGAAAGCAAAATAATGTTGGATCCTGCATCAAGAGATGTGGCAGCGATATACACAGGGTTTGGAACATCAAATGGTGGATCTACTTGTGCGATTAGCTCAAATGCGAAGGGTGAGCAACAGATCTACTGTGTGAGTGTGTATTTTGAGATTGCACAAAGAGCCTATATAAGAGGGATTACAGCCGGAACCTGGCATGTTATAAGATTAGAGCTCTATCCTAATACAATGACCTTTATCTACTTGGTGGACGGTGAAAAGATTGGCTCCTATATTCCCCGAAACACAGATCAGCTAAAAGATTTAAGTTATTCTGCCATGGCGCGTGTGAATAGCGGGTTAGACACGACCCCAAACGTCTTAGGGTATGCGGACTATGTCAAAACAGGGAAGATCGAAGAATCTGAAATGAAGCAAACCGCTTATCGATGGGACTTTGGCAATAGCACCGAAGGTTGGGGTGATGAGTTCCATTATGACATGCGCGCTCCTAACGTTCAAGATGGTTATCTAATATTGGATTCAACGGGAACTGATCCTTATATTTCTTCCCCTGTTTCGCTTAATATTTCACCATCCCAAACTCCGGTCGTCACTGTGCGCATGCGCGTCGTAAACGGACAAGGTACCTCTGGAATAATCTTTTTTATAACAAGTCAAGATGCCGATTGGGGAGGAGAGAAGCTTGTGGAATTCCCTATTATGGCTGATGGCGCATTCCATCTTTACAACATTCTTATGTCGATAAACCCAGCTTGGAAAGGCGCGATTACTGAAATTCGATTCGATCCAGTAGATGATCCTACTGCTTCAAATATAGAATTTGCAATTGATTACATCTCAGTGCACGCGCCTTGAGATTTTCCTCATGCCATCACCGCCCCTTCCAATCTCAACAGCCATTCTTTCGTCTTCAATCCTTCGCCGCCACCGTAGCCGTGCAGTTTGCCGTCCCTGCCGATGACGCGGTGACAGGGAATCACGATCGGCATGGGATTGGTAGCATTGGCGCGTCCTACGGCGCGGGAGGCATTCGGTCTTCCGATCTCAAGCGCAATGTCATGATAGGTGCATGTCTCGCCATAGGGGATTCGGAAAACCGCCTGTAGCGCATCTCTCTGAAACGGGCGGAAGAGTGACCAGTCGATGGGAATGGTAAAGGCGTTTCGATTGCCACTTAAATATTCACGCAGTTCCCGCGCATATGGCGCGATCTTTTTTGCGTTCGGTTCAATGGGACGCTTGATACGCTGAAGATAGGAATCAAACTCTAGTTGAGAATCTGCCCATTCCACGGCGACCAGACCCAGATCTGAGGCGGCGAGCCGCAAATCTCCCAGGCGGGTGCCATTCAATTCACCGATATAGATTGGAGATGACATTTTCATTTACATCCTTGTTAGTTGTCCCCCTTTAGGGGGCAAACGTAGGGTAATCGTAGGTTCCACGTCAAGCAGCTTTGAGATGCTTATGATAAATTAGAGACAGTAAGGTGATTTCTCTTCTCCTCCTTTCGCAAGAGAACCGCGGTCGGCGTCCGCGGTTCTCGCACGTTAAAGGGAAGGTATCGGCATTATAATAATCGCGTTATCTCTTCCTGTGAGGATGTTATGCCAGTACAAATCACAATTATCGGCTTGGGTCAGATCGGCGCTTCGATTGGCTTGGCGCTGAAGGCACGCAATCTGGATGTCCGTTTAGTGGGGCATGATAAAGATCCCGAGGCGGGAAAGACCGCCCAAAAGCTTGGCGCTGTGGATGATGTCAAATACAACCTGCCTGCTTCCATGCGCGATTCAAGGATTATTATTCTTGCTCTGCCATTTGCAGGGATGAAAGAAACTCTGCAGGTCATTGCCCGCGATGTGCAGGAGGGAACGCTGATTTTAGACACGGCCCCTTCGAAGGCGACGATTGCCGCCTGGGCGAAAGATCTCTTGCCACCCGGACGGTTTTACATCGGGCTCACCCCCGCGATTAACCCCAACTATTTACATAGTACGGAGTTCGGAGTCAAATCTGCCCGCGCCGATTTGTTCGACAAGGGATTGATGGTAGTGAATGCGCCGAGCGGTACCCCGGAACCCGTATTTAATCTCGCCATGGAAATCGTCGTACTTTTGGGCGCAGTGCCTTTGCTTATGGATACTGCCGAAGCGGATGGTATTTTTGCCGCAATTCACATGTTGCCACAATTAGCTTCCGCTGCGCTATTGGATACAACTGTCGATAAGCCTGGTTGGCTGGAAGCACGCAAACTTGCTGGACGTCCTTTTGCAGCAGTTACCTCTGGGACAGCTTTTCACGACGACGCTGCATCTTTGCGCGATGCGGCATTGGAAAATCGCGAGAATGTAGTACGCATGTTGAACGCGTATATCACCTCATTAATTAATTTGCGCAACGAAATCGAAGAAAATGATCACGATGCACTATCAGAGCGATTAGGAACTGCGTGGAGTGGACGCGTCCGCTGGTTCGATGAGCGTCTTGTGGCAGATTGGTTGCAAAACCAAGTGCAATCGGTCGATATGCCCTCGTTTGGGGAACGCGTCAATCAAATGTTATTTGGCTCCGCAATCGCAGAACGCGGCAAACCACGTAAGTAGGGGTGAGTCGTCGAAGATACTCGAAGGATATGACTCGCCCGTGTTATTGTTACATCCTCGAATGCGCGGATGGAACCTATTACACCGGCTGGGCAATTGACCCGGAACATCGTGTCGCGGTTCACAACAAAGGACGCGGTGCAAAATACACGAGAATGCGCCTGCCGGTGAAGTTGGTTTATGTGGAAGAGCAGCCCGATCAAGGGACCGCGATGAAACGAGAACGCGCCATCAAAAAGATGACGCGCCAGAGAAAACAAAAATTATTCCTGTAGGGGCGAAGCATGCTTCGCCCCTACATTGTTAATCGGTGAACAATGGCAAATGTCCCAGGGCGATGATGTTCTGCCACTGGGCGCGGTCGCCTTCGGTGAAGATCGCCGCCTCCGCAACGACAGCAGAACCTGCCTTGTCGAGGATCATTCTCATCCCCTGTAATGTGGACCCGGTGCTGATCACATCATCCACGACGACCACCTTCTTGCCTCTCATCATCTCCACATCTTTCTCGTCTAGAATCAGAGTTTGTGGTTGACCTGTCGTGATCGATAACGTTTCTGCCTGGAGTGCAGCACCCATATACGGTTTGTATGCCTTGCGTAATACCACGTAAGGCTTTTTTGTCTCAACCGACAACGCGTGCACCAACGGAATAGACTTGGCTTCTGCAGTCACCAGAATATCATATTGCTTGCCTTTGAGTTTTTCGGCTAACGCTTTGGCACAAGCCTGTACAAGTTGTGTATCCCCCAGAATGTTCAAAATAGCGATCTTCAAACCGGGCTTGATCTCGAATAGACGCAGATCTCGTTTCAACCCGGCGACTTCGACAGAATAATATTGATTTGCCATCATGGCTTCTCCATGGACTGAAATTTCTCGTGCGTAGTTTATCACAATTCAATTTATAATCTTCTGGATAGATGTTAATTTCGAAAGTAAGTACAAATATGCTTCCTGACCTTCAACTCAACGATCACTTGCGTTTACGAAAACAGCATCCCTGCGGCTCTTATGAGTGGACCGTTGTCCGCCTGGGAGCAGATATTGGGTTGGAATGCCAAGGTTGTGGAAGACGAATTATGTTGACCAGACGAGAACTTGCCAAACGGCTCAAAACGAATCTCACCGAGCACAAAATAAATGAACAATCTAACTCCTAAAAAGCCTCATATTGTTTTTTACTTCTCCGATACCGGCGGCGGACACCGCTCTGCAGCTGAAGCAATCATTGAAGCGATCAACTTTGAATATAAAAATCAAGTCACCACAGAAATGGTGGACTTCTTTAAAGATTATGCACCACTTCCTTTTAACTACGCTGCTGAGATGTATCCCTACATGGTCAAGGCACCACAGCTGTGGAGTGCCAGTTTTCACGCGACAGACGGGCGGGCTCGTGCACGCGTTCTTACGACGACGATGTGGCCTATTGCGCGTCGTGCAGCGCGGGCATTGCCGATTTGATTTTGGTTCCGACGGAAACCGCACGCCAACGTGCAATTCGCTATAACATGCCGCCCGAAAAAGTTTGTGTGGTTGGTCTGCCGGTTGCGGCTCAGTATTGCAAGCCCCTGGGAAGAAAAAGTGTCCTGCGCGAAAAACTTGGCTGGCCCGTGGAAAAACCGGCTGTGTTATTAGTCGGCGGTGGAGAGGGGATGGGTCCGCTTGCCAAAAATGCATATGCCATCGACGCCTCCGGATTGGATGTAACTCAAGTTATCATTTGCGGGCGGAATCGGCGCCTGAAAGCCAGTTTGGAGGCATATAAGTGGGAAAACCCAACGTTCATTTATGGCTTTACTCGCGACATGCCAGACTTCATGCGTGCTGCCGATTGCATCGTGACCAAAGCCGGCCCGGGCACGATTGCTGAGGCTCTCAACGCGCAACTACCGATCATTTTGTATTCCAAATTGCCGGGGCAGGAAGATGGCAACGTCACCTTTGTACAGGAGGAAGGTGCGGGCGTTTGGGCGCCAACTCCAGCAGAAGTGGTACGCGCGCTTACGCGTTGGATCTCACGCCCTGAAGAACGCCAAAAAGTGATCGAGAATTGTAAACGTGCCGGCAGGCCTGAAGCGGCGCGTACAATTGCTCATATGATTGGAGATAAGTTGGGGCTGGAGAAGAGCGAAGAGCAAGTAGATAGGTAAACACGTAGACAAGCACACACGTATTTACGTGTTTACTTGTTTCCCTGTCTACGTGACTACGCACCCCTCGAATACACCGCCTGCACCGGATGGGGAATCTCAATCCCCTCGTCACCAAAGGCGGATTTTACTTTCAAGATCACGTCATCCTTGGCATGAGGGGGGTCATTCTTTGTCACATCGATCCAGAAGTTGACATTTAATTCCAATGCTGAGTTAGTCAAATTATTGAACACGATCATCGGTTCTGGCATATTCATAAAGCCTTCCACGCCTTGCATTGCCTCTAGAACAATTCGCCGTACAGTTTTGGGATCAGAGGTGTGAGCCAAGTTGAGGGTCAGATCGACGCGGCGCTGGTTGGCACGCGAGTAGTTAATGATCGGGTTCGACAACACATCCGCGTTCGGCAGGATGATCACACGTCCATCGGTGGCGCGCATTTCAGTGGAACGCAGGTCAATTGCCATCACCGTCCCATCAAATCCTTTTACGCCAATCGATTCGCCAACGTTAAACGGTTGTTGCAGCAGCAAAATAATTCCAGAGGCGAAATTCTTCATCACATCCTGCAACGCAAAACCGACCGTGAAGCCGATGATGCCAAGCCCGGCCAGGAAGGCGGTCACATTGAAGAAGCGCTGCAAGGCAGTAATCGTCC
>WNFZ01004193.1_pt1 | contig 13435 bp, 10 predicted proteins | sample 5400081 | NCBI WGS metagenome assembly WNFZ01 (sample SAMN13153365, study PRJNA577476) | soil metagenome | isolation source: 80 cm soil or saprolite under grassland replicate 1 | place: USA:California | collected 2016-06-15
CACCCAGGATAGGAGCCCAGTGCGTTAACGCGCACGCTGAGATCTGTGCGGGTGGCCGCCCGCAAGGCGGTCCCTACCGCGACCCGAGTTCCGTCTTGTCGGCCGGTCCGGCGGAGAGCGGCATACCCACCCCTGATCGACTCCGCGAGTACGGCAGTACAATGCTGACCGGCTGACTGCCGGTCAGAGGGTCGCGACCTGTCGCACCAGTTCTACGGCGGCGGCTGGATCGAGGTAGATCTGCCAGCCCGGCACCCGCACCACCTGCCAGCCGAGCCGTCGTAGGTTTTCGTCCCGGATAGCGGATTGGCGCTGTTTCCGGCCGCGCGGGTCGCCGTTGGGGTACTCGTCCACTTCGATGTTGATCCGTTCGCCATCGGGCGCGGTCATGGCGATGGCCAGCAAGTATCCCTCGTCGACCTCGCCGAGAATAGCTGGCAGGCCGACGGCGACCAACGCGGCATGCAAAAGTCCGACTGCCTCGCTGGTGGTCAGGTCCTGGTGGTCAGCTTGCCCGGTTGCCGCCGCGGCGAGGCCGAGCAGGGTGGCCGCCTTGGCGTGCCGCAGCTCGGCGCGGTTGCCGAACACCACCAGGTGTCTTCTGGCTCGGCTGACCGCGACGTTGATCAGGTTCCGTTCCCCCTCCAACCACGCGATCGTTCCTGGCAGCGCGCCGGGCGCGATGACGGTGGAGAACAGGATGGTGTCGCACTCACCGCCCTGGAAGGTGTGCGCAGTGCCGATTCGAGGAGCGTCGAACGTAGCCCCACCGCGCTGCCTGAGCAGCTTGCGAATCGTTGCCGCCTGAGCGCGGAACGGCGTGACCACCCCTACCCGTGCCGGCGGCAGGCCCGACGCCAGCAGCCATTCGACCACGGCCAGGGCCTCGGCCTCGTTGATTGCACTACCGGTCGGTCCCCGCTCGGTGCGGCCGTCCACGTCCCGCCATTCCAGTCCCCGTGCGGGACTGTCCGTTCGGTCTACCGCGGTGAGCACGGTGAGCCGGTTGTCATAGAATTGTGCGTTGCAGAACCGGATGATCTCCGGATGGCAGCGGTAGTGCTCGTCCAGCAGTAGCGGCTCGGGGCGGAACCGGGCGGCGAACGCGGTGAATGCGGAGTCCTCGCCGTAGGTGTGGTGAGCCGCGGCCAGTGCCTCGTGCGTGGCGCCGGCGGCCGCGGCCAAGGCCCGCAGTTCCTCAGCGTGCGCGGTGACCACCGGGGACAGCTGTTTCGGATCGCCAACGATCACTAAACGGCGGGCCCGGTAGGCCAGCGGCAGGACCTGCGCGAGGTTGCACTGGCTGGCCTCGTCGATCACCACGAGGTCGATGACGCCAGCCCTGCAGTCGAAGTTCGGCCTGGTCGACAGCGCGCTGGTGGCCCATCCCTTGATGTGGACCATGACTCGCGCGAGCGCCTCGCGGCGCGGCAGGTCCTCAGCGAGCGCCTCGGCCAGCTCGAGCATGGCCGAGCGGCCCGACGCGATGCCGTCGCGGATCCGGTTGCACACCGCGGCCACCGACGCGGCCCGCCACTGTTTGCTCATCTGGCCGAACTCCTCGAGCAGGTTGTGCGGCGTGGACCGCAGAAAGTGGGCCAGGTTCCGCTCGGTCTGCTCGACCGCAGCCTCTGCGTCGGCCCAAGCCAAGATGTCAGGGGCGGTCGCGGCTGGGTTGGTGATCCCCGCCAGGTCGAGCAGACGCCGGGTGCGCCGCCGACGCAGCCACCGCCACCAGGTGCGCTCCGCCCGCACAGCCCGCGACCGGAGCGCGACCGATGACATGGTTAGGCGTGGCGGCTTGTCATCGCCCCAGAGCCAGGACCTGGTCTGCGCACGCTGTCGGGCGGCGTCGAGCAGCAGATGAGCCACCTCCGCGCGCTGCTCCAACAGGTGCGCGGTCCGGTGCCGGACATGCGCGGTCTTCGTCAGTGCGGCCCCGGCCGGATCGGCCGAGCGCTTGGCCGCGGTCGCGACCACCTGACGGAGCCGGGAGCTCAGTTGCTGGCGCTTCTCGGCGTTGCCGGTGCGTAGCACGAGAGTCTCGTCAACAGTGCCGGCCTTGTTGTCGATCACATCGTCAACCGGGGTGTTGTTGGTGGAGGACAGCAGCGCGGTCTCGCCACGTAGCCAGGCGTCGGCCATGATCGCCGTGACGGTCTGGCTCTTGCCGGTTCCGGGCGGTCCGGTGATCACCGTCAGCGGCGTGGTAGCCGCGGTGGCCAGGGCGATCTCCTGGGCGTCGTTGAGGGTCAATACCGACGATGCCGCAAGCGCAGGCGGCGGTACGGGCGCGTCCTCGAACAGGAACCGGGCGGCGCTGGCCCGCCAATCCGTCGCCGTGACCATCCACTCGAGATCCTTGACCAGATTGCGCGTCGCGGCATCCAGGGTGCCCTTGAAAGCCATGACCAGGTTGAACACCCCGGCCTCTTGCGGCCGCCACGGATCACCCAGGCTGGCGGGAGCGATCAGTCCAGTCGGATCGAGCGTGGAGAGCGGGACACCGAGCGCGGTAAGCAGCTCGTCGGCTACAGCCGTCACCGCGGTGGCCTGGCCGAAGCCTACCAATCGGCCGGCGATGATGGCCGCGGCCGCCCGCAAGGCCTCCGGCGGGAACCACTTCATACCAAGCAGGCCCATGTTGACCTGGGGTAGCTCCTCGGCCACCGGCACCGTCGCCTCATCGAGGTCGGGTTCGTCGAGCCGGCGGACGAACAGCGGTGCCACGAAGGGCACACGGCGCTCGTCGCGCACGACCACCATCGGCCAGCCGTAGAACACGCCTTCCAGCGGTTCCAGGCCGACAAACAGCCGCTGCAACTCGGGCAGCAGCGGCAGGGTGAGATCGTTGCCGCACAGCACGGTCTCCGCCGGCAGCGGCAGCACCGACCAGCTGGCGCGATCCTTCAGAGGTACCGGCGCGACCAGCGACTCGCGCAGCACGCAGGACAGCAGGTACTCAACCAGTGTGGACCAGGCCGACTTCGGGGCCGGGGCGCGATCGAGAACCCGACCTCGGTGTTGTCCCGGCCGTTCGATTGCGGGTGCCGCCGAACCAGCAGGCACGGCGCCGCAGACCAGGCACACAATGTCCCAGCTGCCACTCGCCAGCCGTTTTCCGAAAACCTCGACACCCTGCGGGAGCTCCTTGCCGCATCGACTGCAGTGATTGTGACGCTGCGAGGGAAAGCGGCGATAGTCCATCGTGCGTATTCTCCGAACGCTCGGTGTGTCTCCGATGCGACGTAACCCCAAGAGATGCCGGTCGATACTCAGACGAGGCAGCCCAGCCGACCTCTGACGACAACATTCGTGGTGCAACGTGCGTCACTTGGCCACGCATGGTATCGACAGCACGGCAGCCGCCCCTCCCCGACCGAGGCGGTCTACCGATGCGACGACAGAGACACGGCCGCCGGCATCGCACCCCCGACAGCGGTACGCCCAGCACCGAGCCCAGACCTGGCGCGCCACCACCGCGGGCTGCCAGTGCACCCCGCCCGACCGACGTGTGCCGGCAGCGCATGTGCTCGCCGATGCGCAGCACGCGGCGTCGGCCGTGCTGACCCGCCCGCTGCTCGGCCAGCTACAGCCAGGTCGCGCGGGCCTTGACCGGGTCGTCGCTGACCGACAGGTCTCACGGCCGACCCGCTGGCCGTGCCTGTTGGTCCCGCCGGCTGCTCGTTCCGATGCCAGGGGCCCGGCGGTCAGGTAGCGCCGCGCCCTCGGCGTCGAGATCCTTGGCGGTCCAGTACGGACGCTTCGCCCGGTTACAGGTCCACGAAGATCGCCGCGCCACGCGGCGCGGTCCGTCCGCCGCACCCCCCGATGACCTGCCGGCCCTGAAGGTCCTACGGCGTGGCTTCGGGTGCGGTGAACAGGTGCCACCATCCCAGCGGTGTCGCGGCTGGGGCCGCGGTGGAATCAGTAAAGATGCTGCCCAATACCAACCGCGGTCTGGGCAGCTCCGCGACCGCGTCGCGGCCCCCGTGGCGTGGCCGCAACATCGGCGTCGTGGCGCGGCCCGCCGGCGGCCAGCGGCTGGTCGGCGTTGGAGACGTGGCTGTCGCCGTTGAACATGTACACGGGGCCGGTGAACGCCGCGGCCCCGGCCCCTGCTCCCGGCGGATGTTTTCCGGGCTGCTCTGGCCGGCCTGGGACAGCACCGGCGCGGCGTGCTGGCCGAGGGTCGAGATCGTCCTCCGTTTCGCCCGGGATGTCCACCCCGCACCCTGCTGACCGACGCGGCTGGCAGGACCGCCGCCAGCTACTCCGGCGGCATGCGGCGCCGGCTGGACCTGGCGATGAGCCTGGTCGGCGAGCCGCGGATCATCTTCCTGGATGAGCCGACCACCGGCCTGGACCCGCGCAGCCGCCGCACGATGTGGCAGATCATCCGCGACCTCGTCGGCGGCGGCGTGATGATCTTCCTCACCACGCAGTACCTGGAGGAGGCCGACGAGCTCGCCGACCGGATCGCGGTGCTCGACCACGGGCGGCTGGTCGCCGAGGGCACCGCGGCCGAGCTCAAGCGGCAGGTGCCGGGCGGCCATGTCCAGCTGCGGTTCGCCGACCCGGGCAGCCTCCAGGCGGCCGCCGGCATGCTCGGCGGCGAGGCGGTGCGCGATGAGGAGGCGCTGACCCTGCAGGTGCCCGGCGAGGCGGGTCCGCGCGGGCTGCGCCGGCTGCTGGACCGGCTGGACAGCGCGGGCGTCGAGCCCGAGGAGCTGTCGGTGCACACCCCCGACCTCGACGACGTCTTCCTCGCCCTCACCGGCCGTACCGACACCCTGGAGGTGACCGCGCGATGACCGCCGTGGCCCACACCCTGACCGACTCCGCGACGATGGTCCGGCGCAGCCTGCGGCACCTGCTGCGCTACCCGTCGCTGACCGTGCAGCTGGCCGTCATGCCCGTGTTGTTCCTGCTGCTGTTCGTCTACGTCTTCGGCGGCACGCTCGGCGACGGTCTCGGCGGGGCGGCGGGCGCGCTGTCCGGCCGCGCCGCATACGTCAACTACGTGACGCCGGGGCTCATCCTGATGACCGTGGGCCTCGCCGGCACCGGCACCGGCATCGTGATCGCCAAGGACATGACCGAAGGGATCATCGCCCGGTTCCGCACGATGGCGATCGCCCGGGTGTCGGTGCTCACCGGCCACGTCGTCGGCAGCCTGGTGCAGGCTTTGGTCGGCATGGCCCTGGTCATCGGCGTGGCGCTGCTGGTCGGCTTCCGGCCCACCGCGACCCCGGTGGAGTGGGTGGCCGCGGCCGGCGTGCTCGCGATGATCACGTTCGCTCTTATCTGGCTGTGCGCCGCGCTCGGCCTGGCGGCCAAGACCGTCGAGTCGGCGAGCAACACACCGATGCCGCTGACGCTCCTGCCGTTCCTCGGCAGCGGGTTCGTGCCGACCGACTCGATGCCACCCGCGCTGCGTGCCTTCGCCGAGTACCAGCCGTTCACCCCGTTCATCGAGACCGTGCGCGGGCTGCTGATGGGCACCCGGATCGGCGGCAGCGGCCTGCAGACACTCGCCTGGTGCGCCGGCATCACGCTGGTCGGCTACCTGTGGGCGCGCAAGCTCTACAACCGCGACCCCGAGGCGGCGGCCTAAGGCCGGTGGCGCAGCGCGGCGAGGGCGGCGGCCCGCAGCTGGTCGGTGGTCAGGTCGGCGTAGGACGAGACAGCCTCGGCGTACGCCGGCCTGCCGGGCGTGCTCGGCGGCCTGCCCGGCGTGCTCGGCGGACATGGTCGGCTGGAACTGCGCAGGTACCGGAACCGCTCGGCCAGCGCGGCCAGCCGGACCCCGGACCGCCGGGCGTGTTCCTCGCCGGTGCGCTCGGCGGGCGCAGGTCGTAGCTGTTGTGACATTGCGGCAGGTGAGCGCTGGGGGGACGCTACGAGCAGGTGGGTCTCACGTGCTGAGTAGCCCCCTGATCGCCCGGGAATCCTGCGGGGGGAACTGCCCCGCCGGGGGATCCCGTGCCATGGGAAGGGTCACGAAGTGTTACGACGACGGCTGGGAGTCGCGCTGGCCGCGGCGGTGCCTTTGCTCGCCTTCTTGTCGCCGGCGGCGCCCGCCGCGGCAAGCCCGCCCGGGGTGTCGGTGTTCCTGACCGATCTCGGCGCCCAGACCTACCTCGCGGGCCAGCCGGGGGTGTCCTGGCAGACCGGGCAGCCCCCGAGCGGACCGACGATCACCGTCGACACCCGGCGGCAGTACCAGGAAATCACGGGCTTCGGCGCGTCGTTCACCGACTCCTCCGCCTGGCTGGTCGGCACCAGGCTCGACAGCGACCAGCGCGACGCGGTCATGCGTGACCTGTTCAGCCAGAAGGGCATCGGCCTGAGCTTCCTGCGCCAGCCGATGGGCGCCAGCGACTTCGCGGTGAACGGGAACTACTCCTACGACGACATGCCGGCCGGGCAGACCGACCCGACGCTCGCCCACTTCTCCATCGACCACGACCGGTCCTACATCATCCCGCTGCTCGTCCAGGCCCGCCGGCTGAACCCGCAGCTGACCGTGATGGCGACGCCGTGGAGCCCGCCGGCATGGATGAAGACCACCGGCTCGATGATCGGCGGGACGCTGCGGCCGGATGCCTACCAGCCGCTGGCCGACTACTTCACGAAGTTCCTCGAGGGGTACGCCGCGGCCGGGGTGCCGGTCCGCTACGTCACCCCCCAGAACGAGCCGCTCTTCCAGCCCGGCGGCTACCCGGGAATGGGGTTCAGCGCCGAGCAGGAAGACAACCTGATCAAGAACTACCTCGGTCCCGAGCTGCGCGACCACAAGCTGCGCACCGGGATCCTGGGCTACGACCACAACTGGGACGTCATCAGCTACCCGGAGACCATGTACGCCGACCCGGCCGCGTCGCCGTACACCGCCGGCACCGCCTGGCACTGCTACGGCGGCGACGTCGCGACCCAGGCCACCTCGCACAACAACTACCCCAACAAGCCCGCCTTCCACACCGAGTGCTCCGGCGGAGAATGGGAAGGCGACGCGCAGGCCGCCTTCGCCTCCGGGCTGGGCCTGGTCATCCACACCACCCGCGACTGGGCGCAGGGCACCATCCGCTGGAACATGGCCCTGGACCAGAACAACGGCCCGACCAACGGCGGCTGCGGGACCTGCCGCGGGGTGGTCACCGTCGCGCAGGACGCCGCCGGCCACTGGACCTACACGAAGACCGCCGACTACTGGGCGCTCGGGCAGGCCAGCAAGTTCGTGCGTCCGGGCGCCCACCGGGTCGCCTCCAACACCCTCGGCGCCGGCGACGTGGAGGACGTCGCGTTCGTCAACCCGGACGGCTCCACCGCGCTGGTCGCGTTCAACTCCGGCACCGGCCCGAGGACGTTCCAGGTCCGGTGGGGCGAGAAGTGGTTCGGCTACACCCTGGCCGGCGGGGCGGCGACGACGTTCACCTGGACCGGTACCGAGCACGGCACGGTCGACCCGGCCGCGATCGGCTCGGTCGACATCCCGTTCGTCAACCCGGACCGGACCCAGGCGCTGGTCAGCGTGGACAGCGGGCAACTGGCAGCGGAGAGCCAGGTGCGGGTCGGCGGCCAGTGGCTGGGCTACACGCTGCCGACCGGGGCGTCGCTCACCCCGCCGACCACCGAGGTGACGCTGCCCCGCAGCGGGTGGACCGTGTCGGCGGCCAGCGACTCGGGCGAGCTCGCGAGCAACGCGATCGACGGCGACCCGGCCACCCGGTGGAGCACCGGCTACGGCATGCAGCCCGGCGACACGTTCCAGATTGACCTCGGCTCCCAGCAGACGTTCAACCAGATCGTCCTGGACACCAGCGGCAGCCCCGGAGACTTCGTCCGGCAGTACCAGGTCTCGGTGTCCGACGACGGCGTCAACTGGAGTCAGCCGATGGCGACCGGCCCGGGCAGCACGGTGATCAGGATCCTGTTCCCGCAGGTCAGCGGGCGCTTCATCAAGATCGTGAACCAGGGCAGCGCGGGCAGCTGGTGGTCGATCCACGAGCTGAACGTGCTCGCCCCCGGCGGGCCGGCCGGCACGCCGCCGCCCTCCGACAGCGGCGTCCAGCGCGAGACAGCCGTACTGCCCGACGGCACCCAACTGCTCGTCGCGTACAACTCCGGCCGGTCCGTCGCGACCTTCGACCTGCCGTGGGCAGACACCACCAACACCTACCGGCTGCCGGCCGGCGCGGCAGCGATCTTCACGACCCGCCAGGGGTAAACCGATCTACGCGTCTACGGCTGAGCCGCAGCGCACCGGAGGTAAACAGCATGACCGCTCCCCCCTTCAGTCACCCTTGGTTCGGCCGATCCCGCCCAGCAGCGCTCACCGCTCTCGTGGCAGCGGCCGCCCTGGTCACCGCCTTCACGGTGCCAGCGGCGGCGGCTTCTGCCGCCAGCAACGGTGGCGAGACCGTCGCGCCGGCGCATGGGCTCCCGTATGAGGACGCCACGCTCCCAGTCACCGAACGGGTCGCTGACCTGCTGGCTCGGATGACGCTGGCGGAGAAGGTCGGCCAGATGACGCAGACCGAGCGCTACCAGGTCTTCGACGACGCGACCCCCATCACCACCTGGCACCTGGGCGGCATCCTGTCCGGCGGTGGATCCACGCCGAGCCAGAACACCCCGACGGCGTGGGCCGACATGGTCGACCGCTTCCAGCAGGCGGCATTGGCTACTCGCTTGCGCATTCCGCTGCTGTACGGCATCGACTCCGTGCACGGAGACGGCAACATGTACGGGGCCACCGTCTTCCCCCACAACATCGGCTTGGGCGCTACCCGCGACCCGGCCCTGGTCCGTGAGGTCGAGCACGTCACCGCGTCAGAGACCCGCGCCACCGGACCCCAATGGACCTTCGCGCCGTGCATCTGTGCCCCGCAAGACGATCGGTGGGGTCGCACCTATGAGGGCTTCGGTGAGGACCCGAAGCTGGTCATCGAGATGGAGTCGGCCATCGACGGATTCCAGGGACCACCCGGCCATCTCGCTGATCGCGACCGGGTGCTAGCGACCGCGAAGCACTTCGCCGGCGACGGCGACACGACATACGGCACCGCCAGCGGCGACTACAAGATCGACCAGGGCATCGCGATCACCAACCGTCAGGACTTCTGGCGGACGTCGCTGCAGCAGTATCTGCAGGCCGTCCAGCAGCATGATGTCGGGAGCGTGATGCCGTCGTACTCCAGCGTCGACTGGACCGAGGACGGCGTCGGCAACCCGATCAAGATGCACGGCAACACGGAGCTCCTCACCGACGTCCTCAAGGGGTCGATGAACTTCGACGGCTTCGTGATCAGCGACTGGGAGGGCATCCACCAGCTACCCGGTGACTGGCCGACCCAGGTTCGTACCGGGGTCAACGCCGGGATTGACATGATGATGGAGCCCAACGCGTACCAGAGCTTCGAAACGACGTTGACCGACGAGGTCAACGCGGGTCGAGTCCCCATGAGCCGCATCGACGACGCGGTCAGCCGGATCCTGACCAAGAAATTCGAACTTGGCCTCTTCGAGCACCCCTACACCGACCGGACCGACCTGCCCGCCATCGGCAGCCCCGCCCACCGGGCCGTCGCCCGCAAGGCCGTCGCGGAGTCGCAGGTGCTACTCAAGAACGCCCGGCAGGCGCTGCCGATCAGCACACAGGGGCGCATCTATGTCGCCGGCAGCAACGCCGACAACATCGGCAACCAGGCCGGCGGATGGACGCTGACCTGGCAGGGTGGATCCACCACCAACATTCCGGGCAGCACAATCCTCAGCGGCATCCGGCAGGCCACCGGACACGCGAGCGTGACCTACAGTCCCGACGCCAGCACACCCGTCCAGAAGGGCGCCTTCGGCATCGTCGTGGTCGGGGAAACACCCTACTCCGAGGGATTCGGAGACGTCGGCGGTCCGCGCTGGGGCTATGACCCCGGCGACAACGGGGTGCTCCGCCCGGTCAAGGACATGCAACTCTCCGCTGCCGACAAGGCTGCCGTGGACAAGGTCTGTTCCGCCGCCGCCAAATGCGTGGTTGTCGTGGTCTCCGGTCGGCCCCTGATCATCGACCCCGAGCAGCTGTCCGAGATCGACGGGCTCGTCGCGGCCTGGCTGCCAGGCAGCGAGGGGGCCGGGGTCGCCGACACCCTCTTCGGGAAAGTGCCCTTCAGCGGGAAGCTCCCCGTGACCTGGCCGCGCACCCTCGCACAGGAACCGATCAACATCGGCGACACCAACTACCACCCGCTCTACCCATACGGATTCGGACTCACCACGAAGTAACCATCACCCGGCCATTGGGTCCGATCGAGGCTACCCCGATCGGACCCAACTGCCGCTGGTGCTCCCAAGCTCCGCAGCAGTTTCGGTTGGTTCAGGAGGAAAGCGTCAGGCGTCTGGACGCGGTCGAGAAGTGCCGTGAACGGTGCTGGAAGAAGGATTGGGTGCTCGATCTGGATGTCGCCCAGTTCTTCGACTCCGTGGATCACGACCTCATGGTCAGGACCGCGCCTCACGGTCTGGTTCCAGCAGATGGACGCGCCGCGGCCGCACCGCAACCGCATCCACTTCGACGTGTCCGTCTCACAGGACCAGGCCGAGGCCCGCATCAAGGCCACCCTCGCCGCCGGCGGCACCCTGGTCTCCGACGAGGCCGCCCCGTCGCGCCGTCGCGCGGCCGGCGGCACGGGCGGATGGTCTTCCGGCCGGTCAGGCTGCCTGAGTGGTCGAGCGGCGGTCACGGGTATGGGGATGCCGGTCCGCTCCGATGACCCCAGCAAGTCCTCCGGCACGTTGTACCGGGTATGCACCTACGCCACGAACACCCCTCCCGCAGGCTCAGCTCACCCCGGCGACCCACCGGCGCCTGCCACGGCCCCCGGGAGCGCGTGTTCGACCAACTCCACCTGGGGGATCCAATTGCTCGACCGAAAGACCTACCGTAGGTTAATGGTCCGTCCCGTCATGAAGAATGGCGTCGGATGAAAATCCCGGATGAATTCTTCAGGTGTCCGTTTCCGGTGCGGGTAAGCCCAGACATCGAGTTAGCCAGACGACAGGGTTTCGAAGGGCTGAGCCAGTTCGGTATCGCTCGTTCCGAGCACAGAGCGCGGCTCGTGGACGCGTGGCGGTCCGATGACCTGATGGCGCGCACGTACCCGCTGTCGCGCGGCGAGGACCTGGTTCTGATGACCAATTTCATGAACCTGACGTTCGACTTCGACGATTTGTTCGACGCTGAACTCGGCAGGCGACCGGACCTCGCGGCCGAGGCCATCAAGCCGGTGATCGAGGTCTTCGAGCACCCACCAGGCTGGTCGAGCCCGGATGCGGGCATGCTGGTCACCAGCTTCTCCGAACTATGGCGCAGCCTGGCCGAACCTATGTCACAGGAATGGCGTGCCAGATTTGCGCGGCATTTTACCGACTATGTCAGGATGTACGTCTGGGAGTCGTCCAACAGAGCGGCCGATCGGATTCCCGACCTGGCTTCCTATGTGCCCGCACGCAAGAAGACCAGCGCGGTCGGACCATTCGTTATGCTCGCGGAACGCGCACACCGGTTGGAAACGCCTCCAGCGATCTGGACGTCACCGGAATTCGTGGAGATGCTAGACATCACCATCGACCATGTCGCGTGGACAAACGACGTCTACGCATTGGAACGCGAGCAGTCCCGACACGACGTCCACAACCTGGTCCTCAGCATCATGAAGGACACCGGCTGTGACAGCGCCGATGCAATCGACCGGTCCGCAGTGATGGTCGCCGAACTCATCGACAGATACCTCGAACTCCGGGTGCGGATCCCCGCTGTCTGCGACCGGTTGGCGCTTGACATGGACGAGCGGATGGCCGTCGACAGGTTCGTGGACTCCGGGATGGAAAGCTGGATGAGCGGCAACATCGACTGGACCGTCAACTGCACTCAACGGTACCAGCAGACCGGAGACCGATCGCTCAGCGCGCAGGTGACCACTAGCTGAACGCAGCAGGCCGATCCACCGCCGTCTCTGCTCAACCGAGGCAGTCCAGATCGGGAAGACGCGAGCTGCCAACGGGCTCGTAGACGGATCGCCTCGGCACCGCGCAGCACACCCCCACCTCGCGGGCGAACCGCCGCATCGTCGCGGCGAAGGCGTCGGTGATCGCAGCCAGCGGAGCCGTGGAGGCGACCGGCAGCCCGAGCTGACGGTGCACATACCCCACCAGCCCGGCCGCGTACTGCAACTGCGGCACGTACACGTTCAGGTACATCCGATCGATGCACTCCACCTCGAAGACGACATGATCGGTAAGGACATCGGCCACCGTGCGCGGTAGCGTCATCACGGGCTCCGGTCGGACGGGGGCCCTCGGGCCAACCAACCGCTCCACGCGGTTCATACACCGGACCGGCCAGCCGGTCACGGTCTACATCCGCCGACCGGAATCCCCCACACACCCCAACCCAGCCACGGCATGCCTCGTCGGGCTGGGGCGAAGCCCCGTTAGGAGTGTCGATGCCTCGCCTCATGGGAACGGCCATAGCACTGCTCGCCGCGTTGGGGGGCGTGTGTCTCTGGGTGTTGCTGACTGCCATCGGCCCTCAACTCGGTCGCGACTCCTTGGTGATTCCTGGCGTAGTGTGCGCCGTGATGTTGGGTCTCGCTTATGTGGAGCGTTAGTTCGATCGCGGACGACCGACGGATTGATCGCCTCGACCAAGGGCGGCAGGATCGACACCTGCCTCGATGGCCGGCCTGGACCTGGCGCATCCGGCCTTCGGCCTCGCCGAGCCGCTTCCTGGCGCCTCCCGCTCTGGCCGGGCTCGCCGACTCGGCGAGCTGTCGCCTGCACACGGCTGGCGTGTCGCTCTACAGACCGAGCGCTGTGTGGTTAGTGTGCACGTCCCCCCTCGGACACTTGATCATGGTCCTGATGCGATGAAGGAGCGGGGCCTCCGCTCCTCGTGACTTCCCCGGCGGATGCTGGGGGTGCTCACGTCTACGACGAAGGAGGCCCCTGGTGGAAGGGTACGTGGGTCAGCAGTTTGTGGGGATTGATCTGCATCGGCGTCGTTCGGTGGTGGTGCGGACTGACGCGGCGGGGCAGGTGCTGGAGAGCGTGCGGATCGTCAACGACGCCGACCGGTTGGTGGAGGTGATCGGCCGGGCTGGTGAGGGTCCGGAGGTGGTGTTGGAGGCGACGTAGGGGTGGTACTGGGCGGTGGATGCGTTGCAGGCGGCCGGGGCCAGGGTGCATCTGGCGCACCCGTTGGGGGTCAAGGCGTTTTCCTACCGCAGGGTCAAGAACGACCTGTTGACCGAACTACCGGGCGGGTTCGGCTGCGGGTCCCACTGTGGTGGTGTTGGGGTCGCTACGGTCCCGGCTCGTGATCATCGAGGGCGATGCGCCGCGTGACCTGACGTCGCTGGTTGTGCTGGGATCTGGG
>WNFZ01004195.1_pt1 | contig 13434 bp, 16 predicted proteins | sample 5400081 | NCBI WGS metagenome assembly WNFZ01 (sample SAMN13153365, study PRJNA577476) | soil metagenome | isolation source: 80 cm soil or saprolite under grassland replicate 1 | place: USA:California | collected 2016-06-15
GGCGGCCGCGGCGTGGCCTCCGCCCCCTACCTCCACTCGGCCGGCCAGGTTTTCCAGCGTATCTTGTCCCAGGCCCTGCTCGATCTTCTCCAGCGAGGACGCGAGCGCGGGAGCTTCTTGCAGCCCCGGCGCGCCCAGCAGGGCCTTTCCCTTCAGGTACAGAGCCAGGGCCTCCGAGCGGGTCAGACGGACCGGCCGGGAGAAGTAATCGGCCATCCCGATCCACACTCGCCCTTCTTCCACCTGTACATCGATGAGGTCGCCCGGGCCGTAAGGAGGGAGGCCGGAGACGAACAGGAGGTTGAGGTCCTCCAGCAACTCGCGCTCCCCCAAACCGAAGAGGCGGGAGATCTCCTCCAACCGTGCCCCGGGATGGCGAACCACGTACGGCACTACCACAAGGAGGCGACGCAGTCGATCCGATGCCCTCGACGTGTGACGAGCGGCGGCCGGCCTAGCCATGCACGGCCAGTGCCTCGAGCCGGGCAACGACCTGATCGCGAATGGACCTCGGCGAATACACGCGAGCGTCCGGACCGAAGGACAGGATCCAGGACACGAAGGAGTCGCTGTGGCTGGCCGGGACGTCGACCTCGACCCAACCGTCGCTGCGGGTCTTCAGCATCCTGGCGCCGGAGACATCCCGGACCGCCCACCACGCGACCTTCGGACTGAAGGCCACCCGTGCCCGGGCCGCCGGCTGCCCCAGTCCCCACGGCCCCGCTTGCAGGAGTGCCGAGGCATCGAACCCCTCCGGCGGCGAGGAGGCCGGTCCAATCTCTTTTACCGGAGAGAGGAGGCGCGAGAGCCTGAAGGAGCGGATCTCGCCCCGGGTTCGATCCAGGCCCGCCAGGTACCAATGTCCGCCCCGGAACACCAACGAGTACGGGTCAACTTCCCTCGATGCGGGTTTGCCCTGCGCTGGGCGGTACCGAAATCGCACCGCCCGCCGCCGGGCCAGCGCGTCGGCGATGGCTCCGAGGTGCGGCCCTGACGGGTCCGCTCCAGGCGCGGCCGTCCGCTCGGTCATGGCCGTCAGCACGTTGGTCTCTGCGCCCGTGGAGAGCTTCTGGAATGCAAGCTCGGCATCGCCGCTCTCCCCCGGAGTGTGGGCCGCAACGAACAGCGCCCACACCTCGTCGGGGGTGAAGCTAACCTCGGGGAGGTAGTACTCGTCCTTGGGGATGCGGTAGCCCTGCTCCACTTCCCAGGCGTCGGTCGAGGCCAGCTCGACCGGGATGCCCACTTCCCGGAGGGTGTCCTTGTCCCGCTCGAACATCCGCTTGGCCGCCGCCACGTCGCCCTGCTGGTAGGCGGGCATCAGAGAACGGATCTGCTCGAAGGTGAGAGGTCGGCGCGCTTCCAGGAGGAGAGCGACCAGATTGATCAGGCGCTCCAGCGGGTGCATCAGCCCCGCCCGAGCTCTCGCAGCCGGTCGTCCGAGATGCCGAAGAAGTGAGCCACCTCGTGGACCACGGTGTCGGCGATCACGTGTTTGAGAGCCTGGTCGTCCCCGGCCACCGCCTCGATGGTGGAGCGAAAAAGCGTGATCCGGTCGGGAAGGACGCCGAAATACCCTGAATTCCGCCGAGTCAGCGGGATCCCCTCGTACAGCCCGAGGAGGCTGGGTTGGTCGAGCGGAGGCTCCTCCTCCACCAGGACCTCCACATTGTCGAGGCGATCCAGGACCCACGCCGGGAGGTCGTCCAGCGCCTCCGCCACGAGGTCCTGGAACCGCTCGCCAGTCCTTCGCATCGTTCCTCTCGCAGCCCTAGGGGAAGTGATGATAATGCCCGTCATGGCGGGTCCCTGGATGCGGACGCGGCGCGGGATCGTCTTGGACGTCCTGGCCGAGCGGCCGGGCGCCATCGAGCTGATGGTCGATGTCGAAGGCGAGCCTGCCAGGGCAGTGTCCTACCCCTCGCTGGTTGGGCCGGTTCGTCCGGGGGATCGAGTGGTGCTCAACACGACGGCCGTCTGGCTCGGCCTGGGCACCGGAGGCGATCACTTCGTGGTGGCCGTCGAGGGGTCCGAGGAAATCGAGGCAACCGGGCCCGGGCGAACCATGAAGCTCCGCTACACCCCCCATCAGGTGACGGTCCAGACGGCAGAGGAAGAGGGAAGCTCGCACCGAGCGACCATGGAGTCCGCGTCCGAATTGAGCGGGCTCCCCGTGGTGTGGGTGCCCCTGCACTCGATGGTGGGTCCCGCCGTGGCCGGCGCACGGGCCGGCGGAGCCTCCAGCGTGGCCTACGTGATGACCGACGGGGCAGCACTGCCCGCCGGCCTCTCGCGAATGGCCGCCAAACTCCGGGAGGCCGGGCTCGTCTCCACGGTGATTACCACGGGCCAGGCGTTCGGTGGGGACCTGGAGGCCGTGAGCGTGTTCTCGGGACTCCTGGCGGGCCGCCACGTGGCGCAGGCCGACGTGCTGGTGGTGGGAGACGGCCCCGGGAACGTGGGCACCGGAACAGCATGGGGCGCCTCCGACGTCGAGTCAGCCATGACCCTGAACGCGGTGGGGATCCTGGGGGGGCGTCCTGTGGCCGCCCTCCGGATCAGCTTCGCCGATCCTCGCGACAGGCACCGCGGGGTATCGCACCACTCGATCACGGCCCTGTCGAAGGTGGCCCTGGTATCGGTCCACGTCGCGGTCCCGGCACTGGAGGATGAAGACCGGCGCCGCATGATCTGGGATTCGTTGCGGGAGGTGCGCCTGGAGGAACGCCATCAGCTGGTCGAGACGACCGGACGGCCCGCGCTCGACCTGCTCGCCGATTACGGCCTCGAACCCCGGTCGATGGGGCGCGGGGTCGCCGATGACCCCGAGTTCTTCCTGGCCGCGGGGGCAGCTGGGGTGTTGGCCGGCCGCATGGCTGCGGGGAATCGGGCTTGGAGGGCTGGGGAAGACCCCAGCCCAGCGTGACGCCAAGCTCCGGGTCCAAGGCGTATCGCCCTCAATTGGCGGAGCCTTCCTGTTCGAGCGCCGCTCTCCTCCGGAATGAACGCTGTCCAGCTTAGCCAGCCGGCTCTTCGGGTATCTTGTTGTGTCTCCTTGCCGGAGTACCAGCCGCTTTTGACCTGCCTGCGGATCCCCCCTCGTCCTCCGCACTGGCATCGGTAACGAGTCCTAGGGCGATAAGCTCTGCGACGGCGCTCTCCACATCGGCAAATACGCGGTCGAATTCGCCAGAGAGCTCGACCGCGATCTGCCTGGCCAACTCCTCGACGGTGGCCCGGCCATCGCACAAGCGCCAGATGATCGAGGCCGGGAGGCTGAGGGGATGCACCCGTTTAGCTGCGTTGTCGTAAAGGATGATGCCATCGCCCATATCCAATTCCACGACATTGGCCGCGTGACGGGGCCGATAAGAGGCTAGGTCAGTCAAGGCCCTTCTCTCTTAGGCTCACCGCCTCGGCGATCACCCGCAGGGTGGAGGTGCACGGCGTCATTGTGACCAACTGGGCATCTCACTCCATGCGCCGGGTACCGTAAATTGGGTACGTTCAGGCTCGATTCGCTCAGAGTGGTCAGTTCCCCCCGAAGTCGCCAAGCTCGATTTTCGATAGTTACTGCGAGGTTCCTGGCTATCGGTACGAGGAGGGATGGCCCCTGGAAGGCCTTATTGACCTTGGGGAGCAGAGTCGAACCGAGCCCGCCCCGCGGCTATCCGCGCGGCATAAGACGTGGCCTCGGCATGGGTTCACCGGCGTCGGTGAACTCGAGGGACTGGTGCAGGTGACAGTTGCAGTCGTCACAGGAGGGGCAGCCCTGATCCACTTCGCTGTGGTTCAGGAGCACTGGGAAAGACTACTGGCTGATCGGCTTATTCCTCGCCGCCATTGGGTGCCTTCAGGCCATCTTGGCCTTTCATGGTCTTAGTCAGACCCAATCAGGGTGTCTATCGAGCTGTCGCCTTCGTCAGTCTGAGCCTCATGGCGTTGTGGTGGTACTCCCGGATGGTGAGAGTACCCATCGGGACCACACAAAGGCATGCTCGAGGATGCGAGGTTCGCCGATATCCTGTGCACGGAGTTCGAGACGGTGGGTCTCATCGGCGCCGATCATGCTGACGTGGCCGGGGCTTGTCCGGAGGCAAGCCCGTGCTTGGACGATCTGGCTGGCCAGTGTGGCCGTGGCCGCAAGCGTCGCATGGATAACGGATGCCGCTATCGCCTCGATCGAGGCCGCAAGGCACTAGAGCTAGGTCGGCTCAGACGAGCCCCGGCCGTCCGAGGACGCGGAACCCGTTGCACGCGTATCCCGTGAAGTTGAAGGTGTCTCCTGACTGGGCGATTCGTCGAGGCCCTCGGTAATCTCCCTCTTGATGTCCATCTGGGCCTTCCGAAACTCTCTGAGGCCCTTCCCGATGGATCTTCCCATCTCAGGCAACTTCTTCGGTCCGAACACGATGAGGGCCAGCACCAAGATGACCATGAGCTCTGTGGGACCGATATTGAACATGCTTCCCCCAGGATAATCGAATGCCAGTTGCTACGCTCTAGGACTGAACTTCGCTGTCTTTCTCATCCGCTCCCTCGGCCATCCCCTTCTTGAACTCCTTGCTCGATTTTCCGAGGGATCGTGCAAGCGCAGGCAGCTTCTTCCCTCCGAACAGCAAGAGCACGATGGCTAGGATGATCATGAGCTCGGTTGGACCCAAGTTCACGAGCGTCTCCTTTCGTGAGTATGCCACTCTTCCATCGTGGCCACGGAACGGCCTTGAATCAGACCCATTATGCTCTCTCCCCGATCGAGCGAGCCTGCCAAGGACTCTAATGACTCTCTGGGCGGCTGGACAGAGCTTCTCTTAAGCAAGAAATCGCTGAATCCGCTCGATGGCCTGGACCACTCTCAGTGGTTCCTCGCTGCCCATCGAGCTCCACAGAGGCAAAGTGAGGACGCGATCGGCCGCCGCCTCTGTAACGGACAAGCTCCCGTTCTTGCCGGATAGTGACCGATAGGCCCGCATGGAGTGGACGGGTGGCGCGTAATAGCGCTTGGTCTCGATACCCTCGGCGGCCAGAGCCCTGGCCAGCTCGGCGGCGTCAATACCGAACTCGCCCGCCTCGACCAGGACCGTGAAGTCTTTATAGGTACTCCGATCCGATTGGGGCACCAACGGGAAGCTGATCCCGGGCACGTTGGCGAGGGCCCGTATGTATAGTCCGGCCAGCTCATTGCGGTGTTCGATCCGCTGCTCGAGCCCCTCCAGGGAAGCCTGCGCGATCGCCGCGTGGATCTCGGACATTCGAGCGTTCAGCCCTACGAACAGGCAGTCATAGTCCCCCGGATTTGCATAGTCCCGGCCAATGCGACAGCGCCCGGCCAGGAGATCGTCATTCGTGGCGATGATGCCTCCTTCCGAAGCGACCAGGACCTTCGTCGGAGACAAGCTGAAGACCTCGGCGTCACCGAAGCCGCCCACCGGCGCCCCAGCGTGTCGTGAGCCGAACGCATGGGCCGCATCGAAGACGAGCTTGATCCCGCTGTTCCCGGCGAGGGCGGAGAGTTCTTCCACCGCGCAGGGCGTGCCGAACGTATGGGTCGCCAGAATCAGAGAGGTCCGCACGCCCATCGTCCGAGCCGACGCGTCCGGTGAGAGCGTCAGGGTCTTCGGATCCACGTCGGCAAATACGGGCCGCAGCTGGTTCCAAGCGGCGGCGTGGGCGGTGGCGGCGAAGGTAAAGGACGGCAAGAGGGCGTCCCCCGATAGCCCGGCTGCCCGAATGACCAGCATGAGACCGGCCGTGCATGAGCTCACCGCTACACAATGGCGTACGCCGAGGTACTCGGCGGCTCGCTCTTCCAGCCTCCGGACGAAGGGCCCGTTGGTAAGGTTTCCTGAGGAGAGGATGGTCTCCACGTCCCTGAGGACCCGTTCTTTGGGGGGGACGGAGGGCCGCAGGAACTGCAGCCCCTCAGGGAAGGCTGGGGGTCCTCCCAGGATGGCCGGTGGATCGGACATCGCTATCGGGGGGACTATGGACATGAGATTCACTCCTTTATCTCTGCTGACCGTCTTTGCCAATACCGTTGAGTTCCGTCCTAAGAGGCCGTCTCGGATATGGGACTCCGACGTGCGAACCATGAGATCGTCTTGGCTAGGCCTCCACTCACGGAGACCTTGGGCCGGTAACCGATCAACCGGTGGGCCTTTGAGATGTCGGCAAGTGAGTGCCGCACGTCTCCCGCCCGGAGGGACAAGAAAAGCGGGCGGATGGATGTGCCGAGAACGTCGTTTATCATTTCCACCAGCTGGAGCAGGGTAGTTTGCTCGCCGCACCCGACGTTCAGGGACTCCCCAACTGCATCGGGCCCGGCCAGTGCAGCCAGCCGCAGGGCGTGAACCGCGTTGTCTACGTAGGTGAAGTCCCTGCTCTGCTTGCCGTCTCCGAAGATTTCCGGAGGTGTGCCCAAAAGCATCCGGTCAATGAACCGAGGGATAACCGCGGCGTACTCGGAAGCGGGATCCTGCCTCGGGCCGAACACGTTGAAGAACCGGAGCGATACCGTCTCGAGGTTGTACATACGAGCGAAGACTCGACAGTATGCCTCGCCCGATAACTTGGACGCTGCGTAGGGCGACAGTGGTGATGGCGGCATCTCCTCGAGTTTGGGGAGCGCGAGACTGTTCCCGTATATGGACGAGGACGACGCATATACAACGCGGCGAACCCCAGCATCACGTGAAGCCACAAGGACATTGAGGGTCCCATCGACGTTCACCGCGTGCGTCGTGAGGGGATCGGCTACCGATCGGGCGACGGAGGGAAGCGCTGCCAGGTGGTAGACGACCTCCACCCCATTCACGGCTCGTCGAACCGAATCGAGGTCTCGAACGTCTCCAGTGATGACTTCACCGAACCCACCTAGATCGCGCAGGGTATCCAGCGACCCCGTGGAGAGCTCGTCGAAGACTCGTACGTCCTGACCGGAAGCCGCCAGCGAATCGACAAGATTGGAGCCGATGAAACCAGCTCCGCCCGTTACGAGTACGTCCATAGGCCTCTACGCCGTCCTTTTGGCCAAAGTACACGGCCGGATCTCCGCTGCCCATCCGACTGGTGCTGTAACTGATCTAGAGCGAGTTACGTACTCCGGTGGTCTTCTCGCGACCTTGCGATGTGGGCGCTAAAGCGCCTTCTTGTATCTGAGGGAGGGGTGTCGCTCATGTATCGAGAGACCCCCCAACGGGTGGAACCCGAGGTGCTCGAAGAAGCGGCGAGCCCACCGGTTGTCGACTCGAACCGCAACCTCCAGGCCAAGGGCACCGCCGAGCCTCTTCCGCAAGCATCACGAGGCGGAAACCGAGCCCGCCAAAACGCCGCCGAGCTGACGGCACAGGCGATGAACCCGATGACCTCGTCTTCAACTTGGGCCACCAGCACCATTGTTTGGGGAGAGACGATTATCCGCTCACAGCTTGTTCATCCGACCTCGGACGGCCCGGGTTCGCTTGACCCACACGTTGCTGGGACCTGGTCGTGAACGGTGATCTGGGCGCTGCGCTCGTATCCCCAACCGGCCAAAGAGGCGATTTGGATGCCTCGTTGGGACGCCCACGACGACCTTGAACGCGATCACTCCCCGCTGGGCGAGGCCGCGCCCGATGCCCTCCGCGAGCATCGTACCTATCCCTCGGGCTCTGGCCCCTGGAGCGGCGGCGATCGACAGGAGCTCGGCTTTAGGAGGGATCCGAAGCCCTGTGGGTAACGGGCCGCAGATGGATCGGCTCATCCGGGGCCGCCATGACCGCCTTCCGGGCCAGCAGGGCTCGGTACGTGGCGGCAACGGTGTCGGCGGCCCGACGCTCGTCGAACCGCTGAAGGGCCCTGGCCCGTGCTGCTGTCCCAAGCCGCGTCCGCAGTTCGGGGCCACGGAGGAGCCGGAGGATAGCATCGGCCAGGCTTTCCGGGCTCCGGGGGGGCACCAGGATGCCTTCTCGCTCGTTCCTGGCCACCTCCCGGCACCCGCGGATGTCAGTCAGGACCAGTGGCCTGGCCATTGCCGCGGCCTCGACGGCCGAACGGGGCAGCCCCTCGCGCCAGGAGGCCAGGACGAAGACGTCCATCAGGGCCAGCAAGTCCCGGACGTCGCCTCGCCACCCGGCGAGAACGACGTGGTCGCCGGAACGTTCGACCTCCGTGCGGGAGAGGGTATCGGCCTTCTCGGGGTCCGTATCCCCGAGCACCAAGAATCGCACGTCCGGAATGGAGGCTCTTACAGCCCGTGCCGCGCCGAACAGCTCTCGATATCCCTTCTCGGCGACCAGCCGACCCATCGTTCCCACCACCGGAGCGCCCGCGGGGATGCCGAGCTCCTGGCGGAGATCCGCCAGCCGGGAAGAGGGAACGGACGAGGGGTCGAAATGTGAGAGGTCTACGCCGTTCCCTAGGAGGACGCTCTTCTCGAGGGAGACCAGGCCGATCCGCCGCGCCCACCGGAGGTCCTCCTCGCTTTGGTAGAGCTCCAGGTCGGAGAACCGAGCGGCCAGCCGCTCAAGGGCCAATACCGGCAAGCGCTTCAAGGCGCGGTCCTCAGGAGTCACGAACAGCCCGTGGACCGTGTTCACGACGCACGGCACCCCGGCAACCCTTGCTGCAATCCGGCCCATGACCCCAGGCTTCGGATTGTGCGTGTGGACGAGATGAAAGTGTTCCCGCTGGAGGATCCGCAGGAGCTCAGCGAAGGCTCGAGCATCGGCCCGAAGATTCCACGAACGTGTGGCATTGGTCCACGGGATGTGCCGGATCCCATTCGCCTCGAGGTCTGTGGCCCACGGCCCCGGGGCGCTGATCCCAGTCACCTCAAACCCCTCTTCCCGCAGCTTGCAGAGCTGCCGGAGGAGAAGGAACCGGAGGCTCAAGTCGACCGTCGTGACGTGGGCCACGCGGATGGAGGTCACGTTTCCCTCCACGACCCTCGGCGGAACGCCCGGTCCGCGACGGCCTCAGCGTCTAGCCATCCGAGCATCTTGGCCCGGAATAACAAGCTCACGTCACTCTGCAGGATTGGAGTCCTGCCCAGCCGGTGAGGGTCAATCTGTCCCCGCCTGTTTGTGCGCCAAGCATCGAGTGCGGCGCTGGCGAGCAGTTGTCTGGCCGCACAAGCGGCCCCCGGCGAGGCTACCGCAAAGGCGTAGGCGAAGCCGAGTCGGTCCTCGATGGGTTCCTTGGACCGTCGCGTCGGCCCTCCCGCGTTCGACTTGCTAGCGGCACATGGCATCGAGCCCGATTCTATGGGTCGAACGCCAGCCAAGGATCCTGAGTTCTTCTTGCGACAGAGGTTCTTCACCCTCTGACCTCGTAGTTCATTTGTCGCAATTCCACTAGCAGGAAGAGGTAACGCGCGCTCAACATTCACCATCCCGCCCCCGATAATCAAGTGGATGGACCGGATTGAAGTAAGACTACCGTCTCCCCTTCCGGGGCCTTCATAGCGATGAAACAGCAAGCCTCCTTCGACCAGTCACGTCTCCGCCCTGGGAAGCTCCTTCGTCTGGCCGTCGCTGGAGGTCTCTATGCGCTGGCTGTCGGTCAGGGCTCGTTTACGGCCCAGGAAACCCTCCTGAAGGCCCAGGACGCTCCCGTCCGCACGAACAGGTGGTCTGACCCAAAGACGTGGGGTGGCCATGTTCCAGGTCGGCGAGACGTCGTTGTGATCTCGGGCAAGACGGTCATTCTCGACCGGAATGCCACAGTAGCCGGCGTCGTTATCAAGTCGAACGGCGTCCTCAGGTTCCAGTCCTCCGCCAGCAGGACCCTTCGAAGCACCGGAAACGTCGTAGTTCGCGGTCAGCTTGTTATGCGACCTGACGGTCCGACTCGCGTCCATCGGCTGATCTTCGTCGACGTCCTCGAGAGAAGGTTCGTTGGTGGCGGGACGAATCCTCTCGACTCGGATGTGGGATTGTGGGTGATGGGCGCGGGTAAGCTGGACCTATTGGGTGCGAATCGCACGGCTTGGCTGCGTACGACGGGGGGACTCAGGGTCGGAGCCACTTCGGTCCTGCTGAAATTTGGCCCAAGGGGCTGGCGAGTCGGGGATGAAGTGCTAATCGCCCCCACCGCTCGGGGAGACTATACGCCCGAGGTCAGCACCATCAGCGCAATATCTGGCGCTAGGGTGAGGCTGTCGACCGGACTGTCCAAGGCTCATCCCCTCGGGCCGGATGGCGAGCGGGTCGAAATTGCCAACTTGACCCGCAACGTGCGGATCGAGGGCCAGGACTTCTCTCACCGCTCCCACGTGTTCATCCACAATACTGTGCCCGTGAAACATACGATCAAGAATGTCGCGATCCGCTACATGGGGCCTCGAAAGATCAATCCTCTGAACGGGAGGGCTGAGGGTGTTCTGGGTCGCTACCCGTTCCACTGTCACATCAATGGGACGAACCTCAGCGGGCAGATTTACTCGGGCATCGTCGTCCGGGACTCAGGTAACAACGGCTTCAATGCACATAAGAGCGATGGGATAACCCTGCGCGACGACATCGTCTACAACTGGACGGCGAAGCGGCAGGATGGCGATGGAGAGACCGCGGGTGCGTTTACGTGGGACGTGGACACCGAGACGAACCACTCTCTGTGGGACCATAACTTGGTGGCTTACGCCATTCCCGCGAAGATCACGCGCTATGGCGGCTTTCAGCTGGGAAGCGGTACCGGAAACGTGATCAAGAACAGTGTGGCTTTCGGCATGTGGGACAGGTCTCAGGCTTCGGGGTTCGAATGGCCCGAGTCCAACCCCGCTGGGGTGTGGGGGTTCGGCACGGGTAACGTCGCCCACAACAACAGACATGGGATCTTCGTCTGGCAGAACAGTTCCAAGGATCACGTGATTTCGAACTTCGTGGGCTACCGGAATCTCAGCGCCGGGATAACCGCCGGGGCTTACCACAACTGTTACCTCTACCGGGACACGCGCTTGGCGGAGAATGGGCGGTTCGCCTTGCACGACCGTGCCCTGAGCAAAGACCGTTGTGGACCTAAGTTCAAGCTCAGGTTCGTACGGATTGTGATGGATGGGGGTCGATCAAGATCCGCCCATGCACTGAGCATATCTCGCTTCGGTTCGGCCAGCTCGCAGCCGGTTCTCTACTTGGACGACGAGTTCAAAGGTTATTCGACCGCCGCTGTATTGCTTGATGGAACTGAGAATGCAAACAGGTCACCGCACATCGACTTCGTTCACGCCAGGGTCGGCGCTGCTGGGGCGGATATGCGACCGTCGGATATCACCATCATCAACCCCCCCGCGGGAACGGTGATCCGGATTCAGTCCCAAGATGATGCGTGGGCCAAGCAGTACACACCCGCTAAGGGTTGGGTGGACATCCCGCCGTTCTGGTAACCGTAGGAGATGAGCAGCTTAACCGGACTGCTCAGAGGTGCTATGGCCGTCCGACTCAGGCGTGCCGGTCGCCTCGGCGTCTGCTGGCGGTGACGCCGGCTCTCGGGTCGGCATCTCGCTCATGCCCTCTCGGATCTCCCGCCTGATGTCGGATTGGGCCTTCCGGAACTCTTGGAGCCCCTTCCCTAGCGACTTTCCCATCTCGGGCAGCTTCTTCGGCCCGAAGACGATGAGCGCCAGAACCAGGATGACCATGAGCTCCGTCGGACCGACGTTGAACATTCTTGCCCTCTAGGATCGAAAATGCCTGCGGTGAGTCTTATGACTGAACTTTGCTGTTGTCCTGATCTTCGCTCGCCCCTTCCGCCATCCCTCTCTTGAACTCCTTGCTTGATTTCCCGAGGGATCGGGCGAGGTCCGGCAACTTCCTGCTTCCGAACAGCAGGAGCACAATGGCCAGGATGATGATCAGTTCGGTGGGACCCAGGTTCACGATGGTCCTCCTCCCAAGGCCGACCCCGTTCCGTCGATACTTTCGCGGATGGGGCCTTCACACTCTATGGAGACGCTCTGCGGTCCTCATCAAGCGCGGAGCGTAGTCCGTCTACGCCATACAGCCGACCCGGGCTAGCTATTTTCGCCGGAGGCCGAGAGGCACCGAACCAGTTGGATCCGATGAAGCCTGCTCCACCGGTGACCAGAATATCCCTGCCGGTCCTCTCGTCAGAGTACTCGCACGTAGCGAAGCGAAGGTTGCCCCTCATGAACATCGAGGCGCCCCAGTGGATGAAACCCGAGGCGTTCGAAGAAGCGGCGCGCTGCTTGGTTCTTATCTCGGACCGAGACAGTCAATTGCTGCGCATTTCGTCGCCGAAGCTCTTCCTCTAACCGACTCACGAGGTGACCCCCGAGGCCTGCCCGTCGAGCAGGAGTTCCCACCACGATGGCTAAGAGCTGAGGACTGAGCGATTCCTCCCTCTTCAAATGCCGGGCAACTTCCAGCATTCTCTTGGCGACTCGGGGGCGCCACGCCTGCACCGCTAAGAATGGGGCAACCTGGAGAAGGCGACGACGGAGGAAGTCTCGCCAGAACTGGTCAGGATTGACAGCAGCGGCTGCGAAACCCGTGATCGCCCCCTCGCGAGCAACAAGAACGATGGCCTCTGGCGACGCGATCATCGCTCGATAGAGACGCGTCAGGAAGCGCGGCCCTATTGAGGAGAGGAAGCCATCTCTTAGGCATTGGACATGCAGTCCAGCGATCGCTCGACTGTCCTCCAGTCGGGCGTGCTCAACGACGGTCGCTCTATTCACGGTCGTCCCCATGGCCCCCGCCCAGCCACCCTGTACGCCAGGCCTTCTCCATCTAGCATGCCCCGAGCTTTCGCCCCAAAGAACAGGGGGCCGTCATTCCGAAGCACCGGAACCCGTCCGAGCCGATGCGGGTCCGTCCGCCCTCGACGATTTGTACGCCACGCGTGCAGCGCCGCGGTGGAGAACAGACGCCGCACTGCACGATCCGCTCCAGTCGACCCCACAGCCCACGGATACGCGAAGTGGCGACAGGGCGTCCCGAGCCTGTCCTCAATCAGCTCCTTGGCCCGTCGCATCTCCTCGTCGGCCTGTCGTTCGGTCGCGCGAGACAGGTCCGCGTGGTGGTGTGTATGGGCCCCAACGGTCACTAGTCCCGTCGATGCTGCCTCGGCCAGCTGGGCCCAAGTGACTGCTTCCTCGGATGGGGGGGTCATCGATTCCCCTTCGACCAGTCCAGTGGCTAGATAAAGGAGCGCGCGCACGTTGTACCGCACGAGCAGGGGAACGACGTGCTCGTGAAAGTCGCGGTACCCATCGTCAAATGTCAGGACCACCCCCCCACGCCGGGGATCGGTTATCCATTCGTCCAGGGTGGGAGCTTCCGCGTGCTCGACCAGGTGCCCCAGTTGACGCTCGAATCGATCGAGTGGCAGATCGATTTCCCGGCCTCCCGCTCCTACACGGTGATAGAGCAAGATGACGAGGTCGCCCGGACCACGGCGACGCCAGATCCCGAACGGAAGGACCGTTGCCTTCGCGGC
>WNFZ01004196.1_pt1 | contig 13433 bp, 13 predicted proteins | sample 5400081 | NCBI WGS metagenome assembly WNFZ01 (sample SAMN13153365, study PRJNA577476) | soil metagenome | isolation source: 80 cm soil or saprolite under grassland replicate 1 | place: USA:California | collected 2016-06-15
AAAAAAGACATTCATCCCGAATTTGAACAACCACTGCGGCGCGAAGGCAGGGCGAGTCAGCGATAAGGCGTTTACTTTTTTCAGCATGAACATGATCTTTGGAACATTGACCAATCCTCTTTGGTCGTAATCGCAATCCAGAGTCAATCCTGCAAAGCACTGCATGGTTATGTAGTGATCGAGCCCAGGTTTGTACTCAACAATACAGACCAGAGGTTCCTCTTTATTATTAAAGGCGATATGACGCGTGCCGCGCGGGATGGTTAGTATTTCTCCAACTTTTCCAAGTTGTTCAATTCCTTTTACCTTTACATCCATCTCGCCGCGCTGGATATGAAAAATTTCGTCCTGATTGATATGCACATGCTCAAATGGGACATATCCGCCCGGATGCACTGTCCACTCCATCGTGAATGCTTCCTTGGTGGAAGAAATACAGCGGAAGGTCTCGCGGGTAATGGGGTTTGTGAAAGGTTGGTAAAGGTCAATTGCCATACGTCAAGTTCTAGATTACGTGTGAACCATGCTTCGTTAATTCACGTTTCAAATTCCTGAGGGTTTCAAATGCATGGATTTTTCCGATCAAGCCCATGAATGGAGAAAGGAGTTTGGTCCAGCCTGTGGGGACTAAATCGAGCCAAAATTTAATCCCCGTCCCCTTACCATCCTTCTTCAAAAGATAGCCATCCTTGAAAAGGATAGGACCCATTTGCCCTTTCATCGCCAGTTGACGATTAGGTTCATGCGCAATGATTTCGTATTGCACTTTAATTTTCATCAGACCGAAATAGCTCAATAATCCTTGTGCCGTGGAACCGACTTTGCCAAATGGGCCCGCAGATGTCTGTTGGAACTCTGCCATATTAGGGATGAATTTAGCATGACTTTCAAATTGATTAAGGAAGGCAAAGACCTCCTCCAGTGATTGATTAACAAAAATGGTTGATTCGATATGAGCCATCTTATTTGAGGGGCTTCTCGCCGCGCACCAATGCCTGGTCGCCGAAGAAGGTCCAAAAATTTCCTACCACTTCGGTTTTCAAGCCGGGTGCGCCAAAGATTTCAGGAAGTTTCCCGTCAATGTTATCGTTTGCCTCCTCAAATTTATGTAGCAGGGGGCCAAGTATCTTCCCGTACCAAGTGACCGGCTTGCCAAAGTCAATGATGTGCAATTGACCCCCAGGTTGGAGCACACGGTATACCTCTCGTGCAGTCTGCCATTTATCAGGCGTTTTCAAGTGATGGATCATGATGCTCGAAAGAACGCGGTCAAATGACTCATCTGGGTAGGGAAGTTTATTTGTAAATCCCACATCAAATTTGACAGACACCTTCTGCTGTGAAGATTTATATTTTGCTACCTTCAACATATCCGGATCAGCGTCCAAGCCAACCACCTCTGCGCCAGGTTGTGCCTGCTTTGCCATGATCGCTAGCGTACCCGTGCCGCAGCCTAAATCCAAGACATGCTGCCCGGGTTGAATATTTGCTTGTTGGATAAGCAGGGATTTATAGCGCACATCCCGCACGATATATTCTTGGATAAAGTCGTAGAACGGAGTTAGGAATCGATAACTTAACGCGGGAATATATTCTTCATTCGTTTCTGACATAATCTCTCTCCGATCCTGTTGGTAGATGTACTTTACCAATTCACAGGCTATTACGACCGATTGTATCTCATTTCACAAATAATAGTATAATCCTTTTAAGAGAGTTTACAGAGTGCCACATAATTAGCTAAACTTGATGTTCGGATTTTAGCTCGCAAATCCATAAAAGGTTTACTATTCTTTGTAACGCAAATCACCTTACAAATTGTCACCCTGAACGGTAGCGAAGGGTCTCGCCTTCGGCGGTAGAGATGCTTCGCTCAGCATGACATAAAGTTGGTGTAAGGCAATTAAGATTAATCTGAATAATTAATGAGTTAGCGGTAATTTTCACATCAACTCAAAAGGAGAAGAATACGAATGAACATTAATTTCGCAATGCGGCGAAAAGCCTCATGGCAACTGATTAAGATGGATGACAAGAAAGAATGGGATTCCCTCGATGTCGTTTCCAAATGGTTGATTGCCACACGTTCTGCTGTTACCTTGGTCACGGTTTATTCATGCGTGATTGCTGGATTGCTTGCCTGGCGTGACGGCAATTTTTCCTGGTTGCCATTCATTATTCTGACCCTCGGTCTTTTCATTGCACACGGTACCAACAATATCCTCAACGATTACACCGATTACTCACGCGGCGTGGATAAGGATAATTATTTCCGCACGCAGTATGGTGTCCATCCTCTCGTGCAAGGGTTCTTCACCAAATCCCAACAAATAACGTGGTTTGTTGTCAGCGGCGTACTTGCTAGTCTGGCTGGTGTTTATGCTTTGTTCTACACTCATTTCAATCTCGCCGTGATTGGATTGTTTATACTCGGCGCGGTAACCCTTCTCGCTTACACCTATCCATTCAAATATTGGGGACTCGGCGAACTGGCAATTTTCCTGATCTGGGGACCCATCATGATCGGTGGTGTTTATCTGACGATGGCGCTTATCAAAGGCGGCGATATCAGCAATGTTTGGAATGTGGTTCTCGCTGGTATTCCTTACGGACTGGGTGTTGCCAGTATCAACATTGGAAAACACATTGACAAGCATGATGATGACAAAGCTCGCGGCGTCGGTACCTTCCCTGTGCGCGTGGGTGAAGCGTTTGCCCGCCGTGTGGATCAGACCGCTCTTATCCTGATCTATGCTGTTATCGTATATCTGGTCTTTGTGCCGCGTTATTTCACACCTGTGATGTTGATCGTCTTCCTAGCATTCAAACATGCTCTCAATGCTATCAGACTTCTCAATAATCCACGCCCTAAACAACCACCCCAAGGCTATCCTGTTTGGCCTACCTGGTTCTCCGCTGTGACTTTCTTTCACAACCGTCAATTCGGCGGCTGGTTGATCCTTGGATTGATCGTTGATACCTTATTGCACGTCATTCCATTTACGGCGGATTTGATTGCTCGTTATTGGCCCCCAATGTAACATCGATATCCCTGATTTCCAACCATGCGGGTTCGGGGTTTTCCAAAACTCCGAACCCGATTTTTCCTGCGGGGGTAAAAGCCGCAAATTGATTATCGATCCAGATGACCAATCCCAGCGGAGGATTTGGACTCACCTGCGACTCAAACACTCGAACATCATCCACATCGAAGGACACTCGGCTCTCGCGCCAATCGAGCCTGTATCTGTGCCATTGAGTGACATCCACGCTGATACGGATTCCATCCTCATCAATAATCTTTCCTAACAATCTACGTGTTGTTTTCCGCGAAAAGGGGAATGCCAGCCCCGCACGCATCAAGGATGGATGAAACTTTGGCGAACGAAACGATTGAGCAAGAAATCCATTTGCAGCTATTATCTCGCGCTGAGCGGAAGGCTGCGCGCTTTTGGCGAAGCCTGTAGACGAAGCGCTCTCATTGCTCCGCTCAGCGCGGGAATTTTTGAAAGACAAATAATTTTCCTCTGACGCGCCGAAGAACCAGACCGCGTTTGGTAGCGCGGGCAAACGAAACGGACTTCCTCCCATACCAAGTGACATTCCAAACGGATCATTCCATAATCCAAATCCCCACGTACCAGGGATGGAGTTGCTCGATGTCCTCGCAGATAAAGTGATGCCAAGTGGGAACCGCAAAGGAAATTTGCTTCTTGATAACTGCGTGTAATCATCAAGTTGCGCGAGGCGATATTGATCCGCTTTTCCCAATGGAATGGATAAAAGATAATGCGACGAATCGCGTGAAATCTCTTCGACGTGCGCATCCTTTGTATGACGTGGTTTTAACTGCGTGTAAGCCATTTATTCATACGGATCATGAAACTAAATTCTCAAAGCTACGCATATTCTCCCACAGTTTCCAACACCTTATATGGATCAAATGCATCGCGGAGTCCATCGCCGATGTTGTTAATAAAAGTGATATTGCCAGTGTTTCCTATTATTGCACGCTTGAATAGTTTTGTAAAATGACTTTTGCGGGTAAAATATTTTTCATGAGAACCGTATTTTGGGAAGATAATCAAGTCAAGATGATTGACCAGCGCATTTTGCCTGGTCGCTTTGAGATCATTTCGTTTTCAGATCATAAAGCGCTTGCGAAAGCAATCACGGATATGGTTATACGCGGCGCGCCCGCCATCGGAGCCGCGGCAGCCTTTGGTCTTGCACTTGCTGGATATGAATCCGCTTCTTCAACAACTCGCGAGTTTCTTATTGATCTAGATAACGCATCTACTACTCTGAAAGCCTCACGTCCCACGGCGGTAAATCTTGCCTGGGCAGTGGATCGTGTTATGGCGCAAATTCTACAATGGCTGAATAAGGAACCTAAAGCTAGTGTTGATACTATTCGCCAATTTGCTTTAGACGAAGCTCAGCGTATCGCTGATGAAGATGTGGAGATCAACAAACGTATGGCAGAGTATGGCGCGGCGTTGATCAACGACGGCGACACTATCATTCATCACTGCAACACGGGCGCATTGGCAACTGTCGATTGGGGAACCGCGCTTGGAGTCATTCATACCGCGCATGAACAAGGCAAGAAGATTCATGTGCTTGTAGATGAGACACGTCCACGTTTGCAAGGTGCGCGTCTCACCGCCTGGGAATTGGAACAATACGGAATTCCCTATGAGATTATCAGCGATAACATGTCTGGTTATTTCTTGAAAGCGGGCAAAGCACAAAAAGTCTTCTTTGGTGCGGATCGTGTTGCCGCGAATGGGGATGTTGCCAACAAGATCGGCACATATATGCTATCGCTTGCGGCGCATGATAACGATGTCCCTGCTTATGCAGTGGTTCCCACATCAACAGTTGATCTTTCGCTGGCACATGGTGATTTGATTCCCATTGAGGAACGCGACCCTGAAGAAGTACTTGGTCTTGAATTTCATGGTGAACGTGTTGCTCCCATTGAAGCAGAAGCGCGCAATATCGCCTTTGATGTCACGCCGAATCGACTGATCACAGGCATTGTGACCGAGAATGGAGTGGTCTATCCTCCATTTGAAGTGAATTTGCGAAAGGCTGTATTGGGAAAATAAGAATATCGTAGGGGCGACCCGCCATATTTGAGGAAGACACCTTCATCGTCCCTGTAGGGTCGCCCCTACTAGAATCATTTTTTTCTAGACAATCCGGTCATGCCATGATAAACTTTTGCCGCTGAATTGGCGTGGCGCAATGCGCCACGCCTTTTACTGCGAATATGGTTCGTCATTGTGAGGTTCCAGAAGCAATCCCGGACAAATTGGGAAATCACTTTGCTCGCAATGACAGAGGTGAAATGGATATTCTTATTACGGGCTCCGTTGCATACGATTACCTGATGACGTTTCCTGGTCGCTTTCAGGAACAAATCCTTCCCGAACGTCTAGCTTCTATCAGCCTTTCGTTCCTTGTGGATTCTATGTCCAGGCAGCGCGGTGGTATTGCCCCAAACATCGCATACACGATGGCAATGCTTGGTGAGAAGCCACGTGTTATGGCAACGGTGGGTGAAGATTTCTCAGATTATCGCAACTGGCTCGAAGCCAAAGGCGTGGATACTTCGCTGATGAAAGTGATTCCCGGCGAATTCACCGCATCCTTCTTCGCAACGACCGATCAGGCCTCCGCGCAGATTGCCTCTTTCTATCCCGGAGCGATGGCGTATGCTGCTACCCAATCTTTGAAAGATTTGGAAAGCAAGCCCGACCTTGTCATTGTTTCTCCGAGCGCGCCCGATGCGATGATGAAATTCCCAGCCGAGTGTCGGGAGCTTGGAATTCGATACCTGTATGATCCCAGCCAGCAGGTCCTGCGTCTCGACGGAAGCGAACTGGCACGCGATATGGAAGGCGCACACTTCCTGTTTTGTAACGATTATGAGTTCGGACTGATCTCTAAGAAAACGGGTTGGAGTTTGGATCAAGTCCTGGAGCACGTCAACATTTTGGTGATTACGCGCGGCAAAGATGGCGCCGATCTCTATGCGGGGCAAGACAGTGTCCATATCCCGACAGTTCCGGAAGATGAAATTATGGACCCGACCGGCGTCGGTGATGCTTTCCGTGGCGGATTCTTAGCCGGATATGCGCGCGGTTTTGATTGGAAGTTATGTGGCGAAATTGGTTCACTTGCTGCAGTGTATTGTCTTGAACAGCGTGGTCCGCAGAGTCATCGCTATACGCTGATGGAATTTATAGCACGCTTTCGGAAATGTTTTGACGATGGCGGTCAATTAGACTGCCTATTGAGTTAATCGAGAATCGGAAGTCGGGAATGGGAATCGTCTCGCCTTCCATGATTACAAATCCAGAATAACGATTCCCGAATCACGAATTTCGAAGGAGCACTAATGAGCAATTACGATATCAAAGACATCAACCAGGCTGAGGGCGGTCGCCGCCGTATGGATTGGGCGGAACATGAGATGCCCGTTCTGCGCCAGATTCGCGAACGCTTCAAGAAAGAGAAGCCACTCAAGGGCTTGCGCGTTTCAGCCTGTCTGCATGTGACCACCGAAACAGCCAACTTGATGGTTACTTTGCAAGATGGCGGCGCGGATATTGTCCTCACTGCCTCGAACCCACTTTCCACTCAGGACGATGTTGCTGCCGCTTTGGTGAATCAATTTGAGATTCCCACCTTCGCCATTAAGGGTGAAGATAAAATGACTTATTTCAAGCACATCCGCGCAGCACTCGAGCATAAGCCCAATATGACGATGGATGACGGCGCGGATCTTGTCTCTTCGCTCTTCTTCATCGAGATGGGTCGCTTTGATAACCTCGAGCCTTCTCTTGCAAGTTGGGCAAGAGGTCTTTCCGATCAGGAACGCAGCGAATTGTTGAAGGGTGTGATCGGTGGCACGGAAGAAACCACAACAGGCGTGATTCGCTTGAAGGCGATGGAAGCCGACAAAGTATTGAAATTCCCTGTGATCGCAGTGAATGATGCTTTGACCAAGCACTTGTTTGATAACCGCTATGGCACAGGTCAATCCACGATTGATGGGATCATCCGCGCAACCAATGTTCTGCTGGCTGGCAAAAATTTTGTGGTGGCAGGATATGGCTGGTGCGGACGCGGTCTCGCATCCCGCGCCCGTGGCATGGGCGCACAGGTCATCGTCACGGAAATCGACCCAATGAAGGCGCTCGAAGCGGTCATGGATGGCTTTCAGGTGATGTCTATGGATGAGGCAGCGAAGATCGGAGATTTCCTCTGCACGCTCACCGGTGATATCAATGTGATTGATAGTCATCACTTTGAAGTCATGCGGGATGGCGCGATCGTTGCCAACTCCGGTCACTTCAATGTGGAGATCAACATCCCTGCGTTGGAAAAGATGAGTGTCGGCAAACCTAATCTCGTCCGCCCATTTGTGGAGCAGTATACAACCAGAGATGGACGTAAGATCAACATTCTCGGCGAAGGGCGACTCATCAACCTCGCTTCCGCCGAAGGTCATCCCGCCTCCGTCATGGATATGTCCTTCGCCAACCAGGCGCTCTCTGCGGAATATATGGCGAAGAATGCAGACAAACTCGAGAAGAAGGTTTACTCTGTACCTGAAGATATTGACAAGGAAATCGCCCGCCTTAAACTCGAAGCCATGGGTGTGAAGATCGACACGCTCACCCAAGAGCAGACAAAGTATCTGGCCTCGTGGGAAGAGGGAACTTAGCCAATTTACGATTTTAGAAGAACAAAAAGCTTCGCAGACAAAGTCTGCGAAGCTTTTTGTTCTTCTGGTATTTGCTTTACCGCATCTTGTTAATGGTGAGTTCCACGTTCCTCCTGAGTTACGTACTTTTCAGGATCTCTATCGAATTGCTCTTTGCAATCAAGGGAGTGGAAGTAATACGTCTGCCCGTTATATTCTGAGCGGGCTTGTGCGGTTTCGTAGGTTACTTCCATGCCGCAAACAGGATCTCTCATAGTTCCAGCCATATATCTCTCCTTTCATGTCCTAAATGAATAACATTCATACCTTGCAACTGCTATCCGCGTTGGATCTCAGGACAAGGATATGGGTAGAGAAACCTACTATTCGGTGCGGCTTTCCTCGTCTGGAAAAAGGTATTGCTCAGGGTTTTTCTCAAACGCCTCCTTGCAACCCTCCGAACAAAAGTAATAGATTTCTCCGCGAAATTCAGAACGAGCTGGCGCGGTGTCGATATTAATCTGCATACCACAGACAGGATCTTCAATCATTCCGAGCATGGGCTCCTCCTTTCGTGCCATAGACATTAACGTGGATAGGGCGTCGTTGTTATTTGAATGTTTTCAGTTTCTGTAATTTTTCCAAATAAACCATTTTTTTCTTTCCTGATAAGTGCGCCAAAAGTGGAGGGTCAAAGATAAGTTGTTTGATCCTTAATAAAGGGTAAACTGTGCAATCATAGCCAGCTTCTAGATCTTCATAAACCACGAAGCACACCCAGGCATCGGGCAGATCAAGAACCGGATCGCGACGCCTGGGCGAATCCTGAAAAGTCCATGAGAGACCGTATTGTTTGGCGGCAGAGCGACGTTGGGTTTTGACTGCCACATCCAGCGCATTGATCTTTAAGTCTGAATCCCATGATTTCTGTTTGCCCCTATAGATGGAGTAGTCAGGTCCTTGCACAATACAATTTCGGGCTTCAAAAACGGCTCGCACTGCTTCTTCCCCTAATTTGCTCACGAAGTGATCATCGCGAATCTTTTGCTTTTTGGTTTGGTTGCTATCACGATAATTGACAGTATCGATCACTGCGTCCGCGAAGGTTTGAGCGCGAGATACTGCTTCGGCCGAGAGATGGGTGATCTGCGGCGTTCGGAACGTGGCCATGAAATTTATTTTATACGTCTTGCTGTATAAAGATAAATGAGCACTGCGCCCAAAATTAGTGATGGAAGGACAATCAGTCCCGCTTCGGGACCGAACGCGCCACCGGTCCAAATTTCAGGACCATGAACCTGAATCCGTGTTAATCGGTAAATATCCAGGCCTGAGACCGGAAAGCCAAAGACAACACCTTCGAAGAAATTCCAGCCAATATGCAAACCAATGGAAAGCCAGAGTTGTTTTGTGCGGATATAGCCATATGCGAGATATAGACCAGCAAAGAAGATTCCCGCCGTGCTGACCCAGGTTGCGTTTGGATTTGCAAGATGGAGCAAGCCAAACACCGCAGAAGAAATGATGACACCCCAGAATAAGTTGATTCCGCTAGCGATGGTTTGCAGGTGATAGCCACGTGAGAGCAATTCCTCATTCCAGCCAACAATGATGAATGCGATAAAGGTCCCCAGAACACTTGTAATCACAACACTCATCGGGTCAAATTCCCAGGCGAAACCTTGAAACGTTAGCCAGCCAAGTGTGAGCATCAGGATATAGATAAAGCCCATTTGGACGAAGGTGATTCCGATGCCTGTGAGAATGTCGACCAGAGTTTGTCCACTGAGTTTGAGTCCAAGACTTTCGAAGGAACGCCTGTCCAACCAGCGGCGGGCAATGTACACTGACCCGGTGATTGCAATAAAGTTTAGGACTTGGCCGAGGATGAGCATTCCTCCAACAAATGGACCCAAGAAACTTGCCGCCAAGGAAACGAATATGCCAATCACAACCAACAGAATTGTTTGAATCATTAAGCGCCAGCCTGCCCGTAGACGCGGCTCATCAGGCGAAAGGAATATGCGAGTAAGCAAAGAACGATTTTGGTTGGGTTGAATGTCAGCCATTTGGTTCCTCATTTGATAATTTCATGTATCAGGGGATTTCATAAAGCGAATATACCTTATCAGGTGTCTGGCCAATTAAGGTTAGCTTCTCGAGGGTTGTTTCGAGAGTAGTTTGCATTTCCGGTGTAAATTTGCTTGCGCCAGACCCAATCATGAAATCTAACCCTCGTTCATAAACGATGACGTAAGTATACTGTTCTGATTTCCAATGCTGGATGATCACATCAGGTGTTTTGTAGAGATAAAGATCGTGTGCAAAATTGTAGTTGATCGGATCGGGTTGGGTGGTGCGCGGTAACCCATACGAGCGCGGCTCAAAGAGACTGTAAACTCGTGCGTCAGCGGGCAGCTTGTCCATCATATTCATGAGTGATGCATAAGGAGGATTAACGCGCTCAATATATTTTTCGCGGGTTTGTGCACCAATGGCAACAGCTAATGGATTTCGTTGCAGGACGAAGATTGCGTTATCAAAGATTGTTAGCGCAATGACGATTGCAATCAACGCGTAGACGAGAAAACTAATTCGCAACCTGGACGTATCAAACTGCTTGAGCGAGTCCCATGCCAACGCGGTAGGGATTGCAAACGGTAATAGTACCGGGAAGAGAAGCCGTGCTTGCCATAACCCAGATGAGTTGATGACACCCACTGTCCAGGCGGCGAAACTCAAAAGTGAGAAAACACCTATCGCAAACAGCGACCACCCCTCGGCTGAGTCCTGGCGCGTGCGCGAGAACAGAATCCAAACTGTAAACGGAGCCAAAATCAGAAAGAGTGGACCCATCCGTCCATCGAAAAAATTTGCGTCATGATGTCCCAGAAGAGTGTTTAACGGAAGCAAAAGAAGTTGAAGGGCGTTCCATCCAATGCCGGTGCCTGAGTCGGCATACCACGCAGCACGGAAGTTATCCCAATAACGACCACCAAACACGAATGGATAGAATGGATTGTGCATGAGGATCGCATTGCGCGCGTAATAGGGAAGCGCAGTAGTGATCGCGATGGCGCTGAATTGTGCAGCGCTTGAAATTGACTTGAGCAGTGGACGATGGAATAGGAGTAACAAGCCGCAGGCGAGTGGCACAACAAAGGAAGTGTATTTGACACTTATGGCAAAGCCAGACATCACTGCGATGATTCCCAGCCAGTGCGTGATTTTGGTCATGCGATATTGAGCGAATGCGTAGATGGCAGCGATTGCATAATAGATCAGTGCCATATCCGCGTATGCCCATGAGGCAAGCATGGGAAGGGCGGGCATAGCAGCGATTAACAAGAGTGTTTTGCAGGCAATCCCAGCATTCCAGGTTTTGGATACCCAATGCCAGAGCAACAAAGTGGCGAGTATTGCCCAACTGAAATGAATCATTTGCGTCGCGCGTTCGCTGCCCATGCCCAACGCCCAAAGATAGACGTTTTCTGTAAGATTAGGAAACCAGAAATGCGGAGCAATATCAATCGCATGCAAACCGCCATCCTGTAATATTCGTGCAGGTTGGGCAAGATGATAGAACAGTGCATCGAACGCTTCGAACGGTGGGACAAGAGTTAGTAAAAAGGAAAAACTGAGTGGAAGAATAAGAGCTAGTTTTGTGAAAACGCTGTATTGACTGAATGAACGATTTAAATTGGATGTGAGCGATTTAAGTTCAGCACGCAAACTTTTGAAATCGTTCCTTAGGAGGAAAAATACGAGAAGTGCAATTTGAAATATAGTTAGGATTTTTGTGTTTGCAAGTTGGATTACAGAAAAGAATAGTCCAAGCAAACCGAGGGAACCAAGGCCAATTCCACAACTGAGCAATAGGTGATCTATTGAATCTTGCGTTTCAAATCTGAATAAATGTAGAACTCGTCTTCCGATGCCATTGGCGTTGAAGAGAAGAATTGTGGCGACGAGCAGTGTCCATAACGTATCAGCCAAGCCTGCGAAAACTTTTAACAAGCTTGGCTGCTGGACAACGTAATATACGACAATAATTACGCCTGTCCACAAGAGGAACAGTGCCCCAATGGTTCGTTTCAACTAGCCTGCACCTTTGAGGTAAATTCCGGTTGGATCGAGTTCTTCACGCAAAATTCGCAGTTCGTTTTCTGTCACCATTTCTGTTGTCTTCATTTCCGCGGCGACTTTCAAATCCCAACCTGTATTTTCTTTGGCTTGTTCAACAGTCTTGCCAGGATGTAGTGCTTTGAGAATCATCTCCCCTGTCTCGTCAGGTTCCATGATTCCGATATCGGTCACAACCGCCAGCATCCCACCACCACGCAAGCCAGCTTTTTGACGGTCTCCCTTGCCGCCCATAAATCCAGCCGATGTCATGAACTCGACTTTTTCAGGGAAGCGTCGCTTTTGATGAGGGGTCATGATGTAACAGCGATTTGCCCAGGCGGCGATTTCCTGTGATCCACCCGAACCAGGCAAACGGACTTTTGGATGATCATATCCGCCGATCACGGTTGCGTTGATGTTGCCATATTTATCGATCTGCGCGCCGCCCATGAATCCCACATCCACGTTGCCGCGCTGAAGGTAGTTTGCGAAAATATCATACATACTTACAACAGACAGTGATCCACTGATGAGAGTGGGATCCCCAATCGAAAGCGGCAAACGCGCCGGTTCTGCGCCAATCACGCCCGCTTCATAGATCATGACAAGATTCGGAGCGTGAGTCCGCTTGGCGAGATTGCACGCCAGATTCGGTTGTCCGACGCCAACAAAGACTACGTCGCCGTCACGCAATAAACGCGCGGCGTTGATAATCATCAGTTCAGCGGATGAATATTTGATTTCGTTCATAAGACTTCTTTTAGAAAAGATTCCATCATGTTGAAGACCTCCTTGGGATGTTCAAGAGGCAGTAAATGTGTGGATTTGTCCAACGTTTCGACCCAAGCCTTGGGCTGTTTCCGTTTTACGAGTTTGGCGGCATTTTCTCTAAATGTATCCGTTTCCGCACCACGGATGAAGAGAGTTGGCACCGTGAGATTTGGCAACTCACGCCAAATGTCAAAGTCAAGCAAGCCTGTGAGATAGATCCGTGATTCCCATTCTGGCGAATAGATAAGTTCATAGTGATTATTCGTTTTGTGAGTAATCCCCTCGATGTAATTCTTCAAATTTTCATCGCTTATGTATTTGAACACGTCGCGGCTTCGATATCTGCGAAAGACAACGTCAAGATCATCAAAGGTACGGCGTCGTTTAAGCGCGCTAGAAACCTTGGGATAGACTTTGTTGCCCAAACCAATTGCGCGGAATAAATTCCACCAGACAAGAAAGCTTGGGACAAAGAGTACTGGGTCGAGTAAAACCAAAGCGCGGAATTTGCTTGGGTCGCGCAGTGCGGCGCGCAAGGTGACAACCGCACCGATGGAGTGTCCCACTCCAATTACAGGCGTTGGTTGAGTAGAGTGAGTGTTCTTCTCACTCGTATCGAAACCAGGCATCAGTAGTGCGAGGAACCGTAATAAGTCCTCTGAAAAAGGCTTCCAGTCGTGGATGTCACTTGGATTTGAATCCTTCCATAACGGACGGAGCAACATCCCACAGACATGATATTGAGTTTGTAAAAGTTCAAAGAAAGATTTGTAGCAGGCGGGCGGATAGCCGTTGGCATGCAGAAAGTGCAATGGCT
>WNFZ01004197.1_pt1 | contig 13428 bp, 17 predicted proteins | sample 5400081 | NCBI WGS metagenome assembly WNFZ01 (sample SAMN13153365, study PRJNA577476) | soil metagenome | isolation source: 80 cm soil or saprolite under grassland replicate 1 | place: USA:California | collected 2016-06-15
AATACCTGGGTAAAAGATTATTTGCCGAATGCCTATATGGAGTCCGACGGCTTGCCGCCAAATTTGCAGGAGCCTGCTCGAACACTCCAAACCTTTCTTGAATTTCTATTGCGCGGCAAGTTTGGCGAGTTCTTCGAGCAATGGGAAATGAACCGCAAGATCGAGCGTTTCTCCAGGCAGGAAGATTTCGGCGAAGAGACGGTTTTCAATGCCGATATTTGCCAGGGAAACTTCGATCATCACAGCAGGCGGACAAGGGAAGCACTTCAAGAACGACTCGATAAAATTGGCACTGATTCCTCTCTCCTAGTCAGAGAGGGGTTAGGGTAGCATGACTCAAGTTCTCCTCGGTCAATCCTATTATCTGCGCTTCGATCCCAAGCTTTGGGAAGCGATGCAACCTTATCCGCCGCTCGGAACTCTGTACGCAGCCAGTTATCTTCGGCAACATGGATATGAAGTTGGGTTGTTCGATGCGATGTTAGCCGAATCGGAATCCGAATGGGAACTTGCTTTAGAAAAGCATCAGCCACAATATGCGGTTATCTATGAAGATAACTTCAACTATCTTTCCAAAATGTGTCTTTCGCGGATGCGCGAGGCGGCATTCAAGATGATCGACATGGCAAAGTCGCATGGATGCACAGTCGTCTTATGCGGTGCAGATGCAACAGATCATTATGCAGATTATCTTGAAAAAGGGGCAGATTACTGTCTGCTAGGTGAAGGCGAAGAAACGCTCAGCGAGTTGTTGAATCAGTTGTCGGGTAAGAGTGAAGCGAATTTAGGGTCAATATTGGGATTAGCCTATCAAGACCGTAGACCGTGGACCGAATCGTCGACCACGGTCCACGGCCCACAGTCCACAGTCCGTACCTCCCGCCGACCCGATATTATCAACCTCGATAACCTTCCATTCCCCTCCTGGGATTTGGTTGATGTAGAAAAATATCGGTCCATCTGGATGAAGCATCATGGCTATTTTTCGATGAACATGGTGACCACACGCGGCTGCCCCTATCACTGCAACTGGTGCGCTAAGCCAATCTGGGGGCAGCGTTATAACTCTCGTTCGCCGGAGAATGTCGTCGCTGAAATGAAATGGCTCAAAGAAACATATGCCCCCGATCATATTTGGTTCGCTGATGATATCTTAGGGTTGAAGCCCAGCTGGATCGAGAAATTTGCGACGTTATTGAACGAAGCCGACGCCGTAATTCCATTCAAATGTTTGCAGCGCGCAGATTTGGTCAATGAGAAGACTGCTGGCGCTCTCGCAAAAGCGGGATGCAAAACGGTGTGGCTTGGAGCCGAGTCCGGTTCGCAGAAAATCCTCGACGCCATGGATAAGGGCGACTCAGTTCGCGATATTTACAACGCGGCGCGTTTATTGAAAGCGAACGAAATTGAAGTTGGTTTCTTCTTGCAGTTTGGTTATCCCGGCGAAACCTGGGACGATGTTCAGAAAACTTTGAAAATGGTACGTGAGTGCGCACCGGACGATATTGGGATTTCCGTTTCCTATCCGCTGCCGGGAACAAAATTCTTTGAGCGCGTGAAATTGGAATTAGGTGAAAAACAAAACTGGATTGACTCTAAAGATCTGGCGATGCTATATCGCGGTCCATTCCCGACGGAGTTTTATCGGGTATTACATGGACGGGTTCATTATGAGTTCCGTGCCCGACGCGCACTGCAAAAACCAACTTTGCATGGAATTGTTTCCATCCCACGCAACTTATTCGGATTATTTAGAAGTGAACTTCAACTGAGGCACTATATCTAGCTATGCCAAATAATTTTGAAACCGTTGCTGAGGCTTTTTCGCGCACGGCTGAAAAATATGATTCGTTTGCCGAGGATCATCCCAACCAAGCGCGCATGCGCAATAAAGTCTATGCACATGTCGAACGTTTCCTTCCCCAAGGCTCTCGAATCCTGGAATTGAATTGCGGTACGGGGACCGATGCTGTTGAACTGGCTCGCCGCGGATACCAGGTTCATGCCACCGATATCGCGCCCGGTATGCTGGAACGGTTGCAAGATAAAGTCGCAACACTTGATTTGAGAAACCAAATTACGTTTCAAGAATGTTCTTTTCTTGAATTGGATAAAGTTCAGAACGCGCCTTTCGATGCCATATTTTCTGATCTCGGCGGTTTGAATTGCATCCCCGATCTCACGCCTGTGATTGAACAAATTCCGAGAGTTCTGCGACCGAATGGTTTCGTTACCTGGGTCTTGATGCCACCTGTCTGTTTGTGGGAAATGGCAGAGATCTTTCGCGGGCATGCGCGCCTGGCATTTCGTCGCTTCGCCAAGAATGGAACGCGCGCTCATCTAGAAGGATTGTATTTCACGGTCTATTACTTTACACCGGAAAAAGTCCGCCGATGGTTTGGGGATGATTATGAATGTCTTGCGATCGAAGGACTCTCCGTGATCACTCCGACCGCCGAAAGCAAGAACTTTGCCAAACAATATTCGGTTCTTTATCGGACCTTGAGCCGGCTCGACGACCGATTAGCCTCGCGCAAACCCTGGCGCGGCTGGGGAGATTTTTTTATGATTACGATGCGCTATCAACCAAGGAGCTGAAGAGATGGCCTTTCCAATTTATCCTGACAAACATAAATTGCAGGAACTTTATGGTGCGCGGGAAATTGTTGGCTATCGAAAACAAGTGGGGCGCATGCCGAGTCTATCCTCACCTACGGGAGTCTTGTTTTGCCTGGAACGAGGTTTGCCGCGCCGAATGCGTTGGCGTGTTCCCATCGAACGCGCCGGTGGAATGAACGGCGATCTCTACGCCCTCAAGAAGCCAAGAGGAAAAGTAGGGATCATGACAGGTTTTGGCGGTGGTTCACCGATGACGACAGAACTTGCCGAAGAATTTGTCGCGATGGGTGTGAAGTGCATGATTCTTATGACATGGGGTGGATTGCTTCAGCCCGGGTTGAAACCTGGCGACATTATCGTCATTGAGCGTGCAATTCGGGATGAAGGGACATCCTATCACTATTTACCTCCAGCAAAATATGTGGATGCGAATAAAGAGCTTGCGGATGAGTTGATGGATGCGATTCGTCGGCGCTCCGGTCAATGTTCGCGCGGTACAACCTGGACTACAGACGCGCCGTTCCGAGAAACACCAGAAGAGATTCGACAGTATCAATCAGAGGGAGTCAAAACCGTAGAAATGGAATCTGCTGGACTGTTCACGATTGGACAGGTTCGCCATGTGCCTACAGTTTCTGTGGTCATCGGCATGGACCAACTGGCAGAGTTTCAATGGCAGGTTCCGAAGGATTTGAACAAAATCATGCACTCGCTGGAGTTGGTTTATCAAGCCGCGTTGGATATTCTTAAGACGAAATGATTTATTAAACAGCAACGACCCCGCCGTTTGCGGGATCGTTGTCTTTCAGAATGTTACTTTTGATTTTCGTTGGTCGATTGAGCGACGTATTTTTCCGGATTGCTTTCAAATACGGCTCGGCAGCCTGCAGAGCAGAAATAATAGGTTCTTGCGCCATACTGTAGAGTCTCTGCGGCGGTTTCAGGAGTGACCTCCATACCACATACGGGGTCTACATGTGTTTCGTCCATAGGTTGCTCCTTTCCTAATGAGATTAACGGGCTTTAAGAACCGTTGTTATAACGGTAGCTGCACCAAGGTCCCATGCGAGGAGGCGCTAAGATATAACCTCCTGACACCGATATGCGTTATTCAAATCATAACCAGGCGGTCTAAATGAATATGAATTCAAAAGCTCACGCTGTGATCTTTGATATGGATGGTGTACTTGTTGATTCGGAACCTCTCATCAACGCTGCGGCTATCGCCATGTTCAAAGAAAAAGGATTAGATGTAAAACCCGATGATTTTCTTCCGTTTGTCGGGGCCGGGGAGGATCGCTATATCGGTGGCGTGGCAAAGAAACATAATTTTCCGCTTGATATTTCTGCCGCGAAAAAAAGAACCTATGAGATTTACCTACAGCTGGTTCCCTCTCGATTGGAAGCATTCCCTGGAGCAGTGGAATTTGTGCGCCATTGTCGTCAAGCAGGGTTTTTAGTTGCGGTAGCATCCAGTGCAGATCAGATCAAAGTCGAGGCGAATTTGCAAAAGATTGGGCTCCCGGTTGAGTTTTGGGATGCAGTCATATGGGGCGAAGACATGAAAAAGAAGAAGCCTGCACCGGATATTTTTCTGTTAGCGGCTGAGAAACTGAAAGTAGAACCGAAACATTGTGTCGTGGTTGAAGATGCGGTAAATGGCGTTCAAGCGGCTCAGGCGGCTGGTATGCGCTGCGTTGCAGTTGCAACCACATTTTCTGCAGAAAAATTGCATGAGGCAGATGTAGTCCGAGAAAGCATCTCTGATATCAATATGTCCGATCTGTCGTGAGCACATTTATTCGTGATACGAGAGGAGAACTATGACAATAGAAGAGAATAAGAATGCTGCTGTTGCGTTCCTTAAGATGGCATCCGGTGGAGATGTTCGTCAAGCATACTCCCAATACGTAAGCAAGAACTTCAAACATCACAATCCATTTTTCGAGGGATCGGCTGATGCCCTTGCTGCAGGGATGGAAGAAAATGCTCGTCAAAATCCTAACAAGTTTTTGGATATAAAACGCGTGATCGGTGAAGACGATTTTGTTGTGATCCATTCCCAGGTGCGATTAAAGCCTGATGATTTGGGCGCCGCAGTAGTCCATATCTTCCGCTTTGAAAATGGTCGCATCGCAGAACTTTGGGACATTGGACAGCCAATACCGAAAGAATCAGCCAATCAGTCTGGTATGTTTTGATTCCATCAGCAGGGAAGACCCATCTGGATGGAAAAAATTACCCAAGCCGAATATCGCGGCTCGCCCCTATACAAAAACCAAATGGCATTTCCTCTTGACAAAATAGAACGCTCGTTCTAAAATAGTGCTTGATTATATTCCTATATAGGAATATAATCAAGAAATGGCTCGCAGACCTACTACACATGATCCGTTCAACGCCGTAGCCGAACCGAGGCGCAGAGAAGTCCTCGAAGCGATCGGCACCGCCGAACTCTCCGTCAATGAGATCGTTAGAAAACTTGGCTGGAATCAGCCCATGGTGTCGAAGCATCTTGGCGTGTTGAAGCAGGTCGGATTGGTGGAAGAGAGGCGGGCGGGTCGCCAGCGACTTTATCGGGTCAACGCGGAACGCCTCAAGCCGATCTTTGACTGGGTCAGTCCCTTCGAGCGTTACTGGAGCGAACGTTTTGATCGTCTCGACCAAGTCTTAGAAGTAATGAAAAAGGAGAAATGATATGTCTACAGAGACAAGTACCACCTCGAATAAAGTAATTTCAAACGTGACTCCTCGTGACCACTCAATAACAACTTCACAACTGGCAGGTCGCTTTTCCCTCATAACTTCTGCTGCAACGCTGATTTTGCTTGCTACTCTTCACATCCTTAGCCCAGAGTTTGATCCCTCATGGCGAATGGTCAGCGAGTATGCTCTTGGAAGTTATAGTTGGATATTATCGTTAATGTTCCTTGCTTGGGGATTAAGCTCCTGGGTGCTGGCGTTTGCGCTTTGGTCACAATTACAAACACGGGCAGCCAAAATTGGATTGATTTTTCTTGTCTTAGCGGGACTAGGTGAGGCAATGGCATCCATATTTGATATTCGTCATCCTCTTCATTCTACTGCTGGGCTGATTGGGATTCCCTGCCTTCCGATTGCGGCAATGTTGATTAGTATGAGTTTGAGTCGTATGGAAGAATGGTCGGTGGCAAAGAAGGCACTTCTTTGGACAGCCAACCTAACTTGGTTCAGTGTACTTTTATTGATTGGGACATTCGTTCTTATGATCATTACCTATACACAAAGTGGAGCATCTGTCGAACCGAATGCAGCGGTAAAAGTATTACCCGACGGAGTGATTGGCTTGGTTGGGTGGGCAAACCGATTCTTGGTTGTAGTTTATTGCGTGTGGGCGATGACTGTCGCTTGGCTTGCAGGCAAGATGCCCTGGTCGTATCCAAATAATCATTAATTCTGATACAAACGTTAAAAGGAGAGAATATGTCATTCAAAAATAAAAATAAGACTACAGTTATTGCTGAGCCTGGAAAGCAGGATGTTGTTATCACCAGAGAGTTCGACGCACCGCGCGAGCTTGTTTTCAAAGCGCATACGGATCCGAAACTTTATGTGCAGTGGTTAGGACCGCGTGGTTATGAAATGGTTCTGGATGCCTTTGAGCCTTATAGCGGCGGCAGGTATCGCTATATCCACAAAGATCAAAATGGAAATGAATTTGGATTTCATGGAGTGTTCCATGAAATTTCAGAAGATCTGATGATCCAGACCTTTGAGTTTGAAGGATTACCTGAAAAGGGACACGTAACTCTCGATTCAATGCGACTCGAATCATTACCCGGAAATCGGACCAGAATTACGCTTCAATCCCTTTTTCGATCGGTCGAGGACCGAGATGGCATGGTCCAGTCTGGAATGGAGCACGGTATGCGCGAAGGCTACGAGCGTCTCGACGAGGTGCTCGAGAAGATGTAATAGGAAAGATCAAGCTAGGGAGCTTTTCTCATCATGCGTATGGGTGGTGAGCCGTCTGGCACTCCGATGGCTATCTGGTTGATCAATAGAGATGACGCAAGTTCTGACTACAGAGCCTTTTACTATGATGATCGAAAAGTATCCAGAATCTATGAAATGAGTTTTTCGGGACGTCTCTGGAGATTATGGAGACAATCCCCAAACTTTTCCCAACGCTTCGAAGGCAGGATCAGTAAGGATGATAATAAGATCCTGGCAAAATGGGAGAAATCAAGCGATGGGCAAATTTGGGAGCACGATTTTGATGTGACTTACAACCGCATGAATTGAGGTGAAACTATGAGAAAAGTGGTTTTCAACATGACTATGTCGCTGGATGGCTTTGTAGCCGGCCCCAATGATAACCCTGACAATGGATTAGGTGACGGTGGCGATGCGCTCTTTAGGTGGTACTTTAGCGGCGATACTGAAGTGAAACTTTCTGAAGGCACTCCAATTTTAAAGGTATCGAAGAAGAGCGCAAAAATGTTAAAAGATTCCGTCAAAGCATATGGAGCTGGAGTCTGGGGACGAAAAACCTTTGATATCGCCCGAGCCTGGGGTGGTCATCCGCCAGGGACACCTGCTTTTATCGTGACCCATCATCCTCCGCAGGAATGGATCAAAGAAGGATCACCATTCATATTTGTGACAGACGGCGTGGAAAGTGCAATCCGTCAGGCAAAGCAAGCCGCGGGTGATAAGGACGTTGTCCTTTGTACGGCAAGCATTCTGCAACAAGCGCTCAAGGCAGGGATGGTGGATGAAATCTATGTTGATATAGCGCCACTCCTGCTTGGTAAAGGCGTCCGGTTGTTCGATAATTTTGGTGCAAACCCGCTTGAACTGGAAAACATACGGACTGTAGAAGCGTCTGGAGTAACACATCTTGGTTTCCGTGTTGTAAAATAATTTTCATAAAGGAGGCGCAATGGGAAAAATTATCGCATCTGCAAGTGTCACATTCGACGGGATTTTTTCTGGACCAAGCGGCGACGAGGACAACATGGTCAGTTGGGCATTGCCTGGCGTTCAAGAAACTGGAATGGATAACTTACATCTGTTCCAGAGAGTCGATGCAATCCTGATGGGTCGCGTTACATACGAAGGCTTGTCCGGTTTCTGGCCAACCCAGGAAGGCGAATGGGGCGACGCCATGAACAAGACGAAGAAATACGTTGCAGCCGGAAAGGGCAGTTTGAAGGATGTGCAATGGGGTAACTATCCAGACACGATCGAACTGATCGATGGCAATGTAGAGCAACATGTGCAAGACATAAAAAAGGAAATCAAGGGCGATATTGCCATCCCGGCCAGTTCGAAATTGGTGCAAAGTCTGCTGAACGCTGGATTGATCGACGAGTTTCACACTATTGTCCATCCGGTTATTTTGGGCAGCGGCAAGCCTTACCTCGCTAACATCGAATCTCGTCATGATCTAAAAGTGATGTATACCAAGTTCTATGAACAAAGTGGATGCATGTTATTCCACTATCAGGTCGTCCCGTAGACACATGAATTCGACATAAACTTTATCGAGGCATTAAATAATAGGAGTAGCTATGAGAAAGCTTATTGTTGCAGAATTTATTACATTAGATGGTGTCATTCAGGCACCCGGTCAACCAAATGAAGATCCGGACGGCGGTTTCACCGATGGCGGCTGGACACAAGCATACTGGCACGATGAGATCGGCGCTCACTTCTTCGAAGCATTTTCCCAGGCGGACGCGTTATTACTAGGTCGTAAAACCTGGCAGGGTCATGGCGCCGCGTTCGAACCGATGCCTGCAGGTGATCCGTTCGGCGATGCGATGAATGGTATGCGCAAATATGTTGTGTCAAACACATTGAAATCTACCTCTGCCTGGCGGAACTCTACTCTGATTAATGGTAATGTAGTTGAAGAAATCCGCAAGCTAAAAGGACAGCCTGGCAAGAACATCCTTGTCGATGGTAGTAGTGTGCTGCATAAGACCCTGGCAGAGAATGATCTCGTTGATGAATATGCTTTGCACGTCTATCCGGTTGTTTTGGGAAATGGCAAGCGTTTGTTCTCGGGAGGGAAACGGATCAATATGAAACTCGTTGACTCCAAAGTGCTCCCCACTGGCGTTGTGTATCAGATTTATCAACGCGCCTAAGTGTTACCTTTTACGATTTACTGATTGAGAAAGGAATAAAGGAAAATGAATAAGATCACCCCATTTTTATGGTTCGACACCCAAGCAGAAGAAGCGATGAGCTACTATGTTGATACGTTCAACGGCGCACCGTACAAAAAACAAGAGTCCAGGATCGTGAACATCACCCGCTACGAAAAAGGCATGGAAGCGCCCGATGCCGAAAAGCTCGAAGGTAGGGTCATCACCGGTATTTTCGAGCTGGCAGGCCAGCGCTTTATGGCGCTCGACGGTGGCCCGATCTTCAAAGTCAACGAAGCAACTTCTTTTTACGTCGAGTGTCAAGACCAGAAAGAGGTGGATTACTTTTGGAATAAGCTGTCCGCCGTTCCAGAATCCGAGCAATGCGGCTGGTGCAAGGACAAGTACGGTCTCTCGTGGCAGATCATTCCCAAACAGTTAGGTGAATTGATGGGCGACCCGGACCCAGTCAAATCCAAACGGGTCATCAATGCCATGCTCAAGATGCACAAGATCGACATCGCCGCCTTAGAGCGGGCCTACAATCAGTCAGCCTAAGAATATTCATTCCAAAATAGAACCCTGGAATTTCTAAGTTCCGGGGTTCTTTGTTTGCTTATAATTGCTATGAGACCGACCCTGAGGAGAGATACACTATGAAGATTCATCTGATCGATGGCACTTACGAATTGTTTCGAAACCATTTCGGAGCGCCTCCGAAGAAAACGGCCGACGGGCGCGAGGTGGGAGCAACCCTTGGGCTTTTGCGAAGTCTCTCCATGTTGCTGACCAATCCTGATGTTACGCATGTGGGTGTTGCATTTGACCATGTCATTGAGTCATTTCGCAATGATCTTTATACAGGATACAAAACCGGCGAGGGTGTCGATCCAAATCTCCTGGCGCAATTCTCTCTGGCGGAGGAGGCAGTCTCTGCTTTGGGTTTGGTTGTTTGGTCGATGGTGGAATTCGAAGCGGATGATGCAATTGCCAGCGCGGTCAAGCGATTCAAGAAGAACAAATCGGTGGAACAATTTGTGATCGGTTCACCCGATAAGGACCTGGCCCAACTGGTTTCTGGAAATCAAATCGTTTGTTGGGACCGCCGGCGTGAACTTATTATCGATGAAAACGGCGTGATCGAAAAGTTCGGGGTAAGTCCGCAATCGATTCCAGATTGGCTCGCAGTCGTGGGCGATTCGGCCGACGGATATCCGGGGATTCCCGGCTGGGGAGCGAAATCTGCCTCGGCGATTCTCGCCCACTTTAAGCACCTCGAAAATATCCCGGAGGATCCGACCGTTTGGAAGCTGAGCACGATCAGTCCCGGGAGAGCCGTAAGCCTTTCGCAAAGTCTCCATTCTCATTGGCAGGAAGCACTTCTTTATCGCGAACTGGCAACTCTTCGTGAGGATGTTCCGATCAAAGAAAAACTGGATGACCTGAAATGGCGAGGAGCTTTTCCGCGGCTCAAAGCGCTCTGTGCAGAACTTGGAGATGAAAAAATTCCAACGCGCATTTCGCGATGGCGATGAGGACTTGCTAACGATTTGTTAGCAAAGCGCGTCGGTGGAACGTTTAGGGGATTGCTATTCAATTTCTCATTGTCTTCTTATTGAAAAATAAATTTGATTACAGGAGTTTCCCCATGCACTAAGGGAAACTCCCAGTTTTATGTTTCGGACATCCCCCATTGTCGGTCGATCAAATTTGAATATCCTTAACCTAGTATGCCTATACTGCCGAAATAAAACCTATATCAGATATCAGCTGAAAGGAGTAAGTAAGAATGAGAAAGTTTAGTATTACTTTGTCAGTGTTGGTCCTGCTCGCAATGTTGCTGACAGCTTGTGGAGGACAACAAACAGGTGCAAATGTCCCGGCGACAAATGTACCTCCTGTTACTGTTGAATCCACATCCACCAATGCACCCACCAGTGCACCTACCAGTGCCGCAACCTCGGGCGTTCCCGTAACAGGTGCAGAAAACGCGTCGCGCTTATCCAATGAGCTTAAGTTCAGTATTGTCGATCAGAGTGGTAACAAACTCGGGGACGTGAGCGATATGGTTCTTGATTTGGATAACGCTCGTGTTTCTTACATCGTAACGAATTCGAGTAGTGGCAGTGGGAGCGTTTTAATTCCGTGGGATTCCGTGCAGTTGCAAGCGGGTACAAGCAGCACAACCACAGGTTCCGCGGCGAATGCCTTTGTGCTGCAGGCGGATCCAAATGTGCTTCAAAATGCCCCAACCACGGACCTCACATCTGTGCTTCCTGCGATAGGGCAGGCCGCGGGAACTTGGGACGCTGATATCCAGAACTATTGGCTCAGTGGTGGATCAACATCGACCACGGGTACGTCTACCTCGGCTCCGACTTCAGCCCCGACTTCGGCACCCACCTCAGCACCGACGTCTGCGCCAACCTCAGCTCCGACATCGGCTCCAGCCGTAAGTGCCACCAGCACTTCTACGAGCGGAACTGGCACTGGGACTGGAACCACCACAGGTAATATGCCATTGCAGGGTGTAGCATTGGCATCTCAAGTTATTGGCACATCGATTACCCTAAGCCCAGGACAAGGTAATGGAACTGGTACGGGCACTGGTAGAGGCACTGGCGCCGGAACTGGTACAGCGACTGAGGCTCCGACCTCAGCTCCCACGTCAGCTCCTACATCGGCTCCAACTTCAGCGCCAACCTCGGCGCCATCTGGGAGTGGAACCGGCACAGGCACTGGACTTGGAAACTTGCAGGCAACCCTTAGCGACATGATTATCGAGGCTAATACCGGTATGATCCAATACATTGTCGTAATGACCAACTTTGGTAACGGCGATGTCTTGATCCCGGTACCACTTAGTTTAATTCAATGGAGCGCTGCCAATAGTGCCTTCATTCTGAATGTTGCCCCTGGGATTCTGCAAAACGCACCAAACTTTACCTCTGATCAATTCCCCGACACATCTACCTCAGGTTGGGATCAAATGTTCTCCACCTTCTGGCAGGGCAACGGTGCGAGTGGTGGAAGCAGCACTGGAACTGGAACAGGCGCAACTGCAACAGCTACACCGTAGATAAGTTAATAACGACTCAAGAAACTGCGCAGAGTTTATCTCTGCGCAGTTTTCATTTTGATATTGTAGGGGCGATTCTTGATGATAAATCAAATAATTCACTATTTATTGACAGACGTAATCATGAGTAAATCTTGTTAAGTCCGAATGGGTCGCCCCTACACTCGTCCCCAGGCAAAATGAGTCGGCACATTCAGAATACGCCTTTTCTGTTCCCGTGCCTCTTTATCGAAACGTTTCATTTTTTGGATGTCCGAATCTGCGACCCATCCCTTTAAATCAGATTCGATCACATCCCATTCGATTTCCCATTCTTCAGGGGACGATTCATTTTCCTGACTTTGGATGATGCCTGTTTCGACGATCTTGATTCCCGCCTCGTAGAAGTACTCCGCCAACTGCGCACCAATGTTGGGATTTGCTCCCTGCCGGACTAAAGATTCTGTTTGCCATTTTCCCAGAGGAATCAATTCCTCCGGTTGATCAACGCGACGAGAATAATCCGGTTCAGCAAATCCGATTACGTATCCGTTCGTTTGCGTCACGCGTTTCATTTCCTGTAAGGCGCGCAATGGATCGCGGACCCACAACAATAAGAAATGCGAATACACAATATCAAAGGATTTGTTTTGATAGGGGAGTTGTAAAGCATTGCCTTGGATCAACAAAGCTTCCGGCGCGTGAAGGCGACATTCTGCTAAGGCATTTGGATTTATGTCTAAACCGAAGATATTAAGCTGCTTCGGTATTTTCGCGAGAATCGCGCCAGTGCCACAGCCGACTTCCAGTATATTGCGCGCGTTTTTAAATCCTACTTTTTCAAAGATGTAGGTTCTTAGATTATGAGTCCAATTTGCTTGTTGAGTATAGCGACTATGCCAGTTCATGCACGTGGAGGATAAATCTTGCTCCATGGATCTGTCAATAAATTGCCCAATACTTTGTCTGTCATACCCTGCGCCAGGAGCACATCGCCATCTGGTTCCACATATAACCAGGCTTTGCCTGCGCCTTCAGGGACTTCGTCTTCCTGCGTTTCATAGGCAACCGGGTTGTAGGCAGAATAAGGAACAGGCAAGTCAAAGCGCAGGGTGAGCCCCAACTCTGCTGCTTTGTTCCTAAGCGTGGCAAATGCATCTTGCAATGAATGATCAGAAATCGTAAGAGAAAGACTCTTTATACCAAGCTTTGCCAATCGTTCAAGAGCTTGCTCTGTAGTTTTTCCGTTCTCTAGCTTCAATGTGATATGAGCAGTAACAAAAATATCCTCCGCTACAACACTCTCCAATGCCGACCAAGATTCCTCACTTTCTGGCTGCAAAAGGAAGAGAATGTGGTCCAGCCCCGTTTGTAGGAGAAGCGAAAGATATTGCTTATCCCTCAGTTTCAATCCGTCTGTGAGAAGTCCGCAAACCTGTCCATTCTTTTCGGCTTCGGCGATCAGATATGGCAGATCGTCTCGCAGAGTGGCTTCTCCACCGGTAAAGATTATTTGCGGGATTCCAAAATGCCAGGCGCTATCAAGGATTGTTTTCCATTCCTCAGTAGTTAACTCACGTTGCACGCGTTTCGTCGGCGCGTATTCTACGTCAG
>WNFZ01004199.1_pt1 | contig 13425 bp, 13 predicted proteins | sample 5400081 | NCBI WGS metagenome assembly WNFZ01 (sample SAMN13153365, study PRJNA577476) | soil metagenome | isolation source: 80 cm soil or saprolite under grassland replicate 1 | place: USA:California | collected 2016-06-15
GAAGTAGAACGTGGTCCCGCCCGGGCGCTCCCAGGGACTGCGAACCTGCTTGGTCAGGACGAAGACCGGCGTATGGAAGGGGGCTTCCTCGGGCCAGTAACGTTCTCCCCCGTCGAACATCCGCTTCCCCATGATGCTCACGCCGGTACGGTTGAAGGTCTCCTCCAGGATGCGGTTGTCCTGGCCGGTCTCACCACCGTCGCCAAGCTTGAGGTTCTCGCGGAAGAACCGCTGCTGGAACACCCACTTCTGGAGCTCCATCCATTGGCTGAGCCAGTCCTTGAAGTTCGGGTCGTCGGCGTGGGCCAGATCCATCCCTTCGGGGGCCATGAAGCCGTCGAGAGACATTCCCACGCTGAAGAACACGGTGCCCATGCTGTACCTCCGTAAACGTCGTACCTCTCACTATTGCTTTCGAAGCTCTTCACCGAGCTTCTCGAGGAGCTCGCGGCATCCTGCTTCACGCCCCTCTGGTTTGTCGGCGCCGTCGAAGAACGCCCCCTGCTCGGTGTAGAAGAGACGGGCACCGTCGCCTGATGGCGCGATCTCCACGGTCGTGAGGGAGACGGAGATGCGCTTGTCGCCGACCGTCATCGTGTAGGCGAGCACGATGCGCCTCTCCGGCACGATGTCGAGGTAGACCGTGTCGTTGCCCATTGGCGCGCCGCCCTTCTTGCGGAAGCGCGAGACCTCGCGGCCGCCGACACGAAAGTCCAAGGTGAACTCGTCGACCTCCCACCCCTCGCCCTCCGCGAACCAACGGCGTTTGGTCCCCTGGTTCGAGAACGCAGCGAACACACGCGAGGGAGGCGACGGGTACGTTCGCTCGATGCTGAAGGTGCTGTGGACCACGGAGTTTGGGTTTGCCGTTGTGTGCATCACATATTCCCAATCGCTTCATCGATTCATAGCGTTTTGTTGTGCTCTGTAGCGTTTTATTGCGCTTGCGTCCAGACCACCGTGCGCCCCGCACGCGAGCAAACGCAAGGTAGCCAGTCGAGTAGATGCTGTTGATCTGCTTGACCCACTTGCCCTTCACGCGCACGATGTCGCCCTTACGAAAGCCCTCTAGTTCGGCGTTGACCTCATAGCGCACCCGTCCCTGCCCTTTGCGCGGCAGGTCGTGATACTGCTTGCGGGTCTGCCGGGGCCGAAAGGTGATCCAGTAGGTGTTCGCACAGTCAGTGGGCGCGCGCTCGCCGGTCTCATAGGTCGCTACACACAGGGCGTCGCTGGTGTGCGACTTCTCCAGCTCCTGATGCTTGCGCCAAGTCGCCGTCTCATAGCCGTAGAGTAGGCTCAGGGTCGCCAATTCTATCAGCACCGCATACAGGCCTTGCCCTGCATGCTGCGCTGGGCGATCAGGTCGAGGTGCCCGCTTAGGCCCGTCACTTGCAGCTTCATGGTGCCTTTGTGGACGCCCGCATGACACGTCTGGCAGAGCGTCAGCAGGTTCGCGAGCGTGTCCTTGCCTCCGTGCTCCCGATAGACGATGTGGTGGGCCTCCAGGCGGCACTTAAGCTTGCCGCAGTGCTGGCAGGTGTAGCCGTCGCGCATCAGGCAGGCCAGGCGCAGGTTCTCACAAAGGCGCGTCGGGTCCTGGTAGTGACTGCCGAACAGCGTCGGATTGTTCAGCCGGGCAGTGTCCACCTGCACGTCCTCGACTACGATCCGGCTGATGGGCAGCGGGAGCTGGCGCACAACGCGGATCACTTCTTCGACGTTGGTCCTGATGGACGGAGGCAGGCGTCCTGACGAAAGCGGGCAGCCCTGACGATGCTGGAGTGCACCGATGGGGCCGCTGCACCGCACGGATACGCCGAGGGCGCCTGTCACTCTGCGAGGAGCCGGTAAAGTTTCGCCCACGCCCAGACGCAGATGATCAGCGTCGAGTGAGTGCGTGCGCTATCCGCTTAGGAGTTTGAGCGGGGCTCGCCCCCGCACGCGCGGTGCGAGAAGCGATGGAACATGCCGCGAGCCGGTCGAACCCTCGGGGTAGGAGCTGGACGCTCCGAGGCGACCGGCGCCGAGCAGCCTGCATCCCCCAGCGACAATGGGAGGAGGCTGGCGGCCCAACAACTCGATGGAGCCGAGCGGCCAGCCCGGTCTTTGGCTTTAGCGCGATACTAGCCTTGGGCTGGCCGCTCGGCTCATCTCGATGCCGACAGACCTCAGGATTCCGGCAGACGCATGCCTAATTTATACCCACCGTCAATCTGCAGCACGCTGCCGGTGATGTAGTCGGCGTCGTCGCTGGCAAGGTAGGCGACGGCTCGGCCGATATCGCGTGGCGTACCCATGCGGCCCCATGGGATGCTGCGAGCAGCCCGCTGAATCTGCTCCTCGGTCGCAAATTTCCGCTCGCCGGGCGTATCGATGTAGCCGGGATTGATGATGTTGACGTTGATCCGGTGGGGGGCCAGCTCGGCGGCGAGCGTTCGGCCGAGGTGGACTACGGCGGCCTTGGCCATATTGTAGGCCGAACTGCTCGCGAAGGGTATTTCGGACAGGATAGACCCGATGATCACGATCTTGCCGCCGCCGCCTTGCTGGACCATGCGCTGCGCCCCGGCCTGACATGTGTGGTAGACACCGAATTGGGTGACCTCGAGTGTGCGCAGCACATGCTCCCACTGCGCCTCGATCATCGGTTCGCGGATCGAGAACGCCGCGTTGGCAACCACGACGTCGATATGACCGAAACGCGCCACGCCGGCCGCGAACAGCGCGGCGACCTGGTCGCGGTCGGAGATGTCGGCGTCGTAGGCTAGCGCCTGGCGGCCGAACTGCTCCATTTCTCGAACCGTCCCGCGCGCTCCTAATCCATCGACTGGCGGTAGGTCGTTCACGATGATATCCGCGCCTTCCTCAGCCAGGCACAGCGCGATGCCCCGCCCGATGCCGCGCGCCGCGCCCGTTATCAACGCCACTTTTCCCTTGAAGCGTTGCACAGATGTGTTCCTTTCACTTCACCAGCGGCGGTGTTCAGGTACATCATAGTTCCTTTTCTCATAGCGTTTCATAGTTGACTCTTGCGAAATGTAGCGAACTATAGCGTTTTATAGATCGCCACGCTCGAACAACCTCCACGCCTGGTATTCAGTGTGTCGGGGCAGTCCCGACCGGGTGAACTACTACACCCGCTTTCCCGTTGCCAAAGGCGTTCGGGATTGCTTTCCGAATGATGTTGTACGCACCATTCACATCGGCATTGATCAGCCGGCCATCCGAAGCGCAGAACAGGCCGCGCGTGATGCGCTTGCCGGGATACCATGCGTGATGCTGGATTGGCTCGTCATCGAGGAAGCTGCACTTGCTGGTGTGGCTTTCGTTGACCAAGAGCACCTGAATCCCCACCAATTCGGCCTTGTAGCTCAGCATCTGGATAAAGCGGGCGTGTGGCACTTGAACGAAGTTCTGATTGTTCCGCTTCCCAATGCTGATCTCCTGCTTCCAGCCGTCGTTCTTGCCGATAACCAACGTTCCGATGCCCTCCCGTACCAGCAGGTCGATAATCCGCCGGCTGTGGGTGTGCAGGTAGTGGTTAATCTGGCGCGTTCGTTTTGTGGTCAGCCGTTCCATCCGCTGTGTGCGTCCCGGCTGCCCAAGTTTGGCTTGCAGTTCGGCGCGGCGCTTGTTGTAGCCCTGGTTGATGTACTTTGCTGGGCGACCGTTAATCAGAACGGGCACGAAGCCCGGCTTATTTGAAGCTATCGCCGCCAAGTTGTTCAACCCTACATCAATGCCGGCCACCAGCGCCGCGTCTACGGCGGCCCTCTCCACATCTTTCTCATAGACAACCTCCACCACATAGAACTGACCCTTCGGGACGATCCGCACCTGCGCGATGCGGGTCTGCTTGGTTCGTACCTCGATCGCCAGCCCGGACGGGACAATAACACTGCGCTTGAGGGCGGGCTTGGAGAGCGCCTGAACGGTGTAGACCAGCACGTAGCGCCCGTCTGTCTTGTCTAGGTAGCGCGGCAGGCCGGGCCGCTTGCGGAACTTGGACGGGTCTGCGCGGTAGGCTTTCATCGCCGCGAAGAAGCCCTGCCAATTCTTATCGAGCATCCTGAGCACCTGCTGGCTGACCTTGCGCGGGAGCGCCTGATATGCCTCGTGACCCTTCATCTGGGCGTGAACGTCATAGTAATTCAGGTAATGGTTCTCATTGATGAATGACTGGCGCACGAGGTAGTTGGTGGCGTTGTAGAGGTTCTTGGCCGCGAATGCCGCACGGTCTACTGCCTCAAAACGTGAATCGTTCCTGGTGAGGATGTGCTGTTCCACCAGTTGCATGGTTCTGCCCTTTTGCCTGGTGTGGATGCTTCCTTGAGTAATTATAGCACAAGTGTGCGTCCGACAATAGGCTTGCGTAGCGCAAGAGAACGCTACGCTCGTCCGAAAAAGGTGTCATAAAACGCTATAAAACACTAGATTTCGCTAGATTTCGTGAAACCTTTTTCGATACCCTCCAGAGATGGAAAATCTCGGCGTCGTCTAACATCGTATCAACCTTCAACTCAACACTTATATCTGCGGGTATGTCAGCCATCCAGGAATCCTCAGCCGAATGCGGTACAACGACGACGAGGCCGCGATGTAGAGCGTACGTAGCTCGGGACCGCCAAACGTGCAGTTGCCGGCGATCTCGGGTGTCTGAATGAAGCCAAGCTGCTCGCCATCGGGCGTGAAGATATACACGCCGGCCGTATCGCCGTCGCCGGCGGTCAGGTAGATATTGCCGGCGATGTCAAGCACCATGCCGTCGCCGCCATGGCCGCTTCCGTAGTCGTGCAGCACGCCGCGCCGCTTACAACTGCCCGAGCTGTCGATATCGTAGGCCACGACCGTGCGCGCCCCACCGGGGTCGGGGTTGTAATCGACAAGGTAGAGTGTGTGGTTGTCCGCGCTGATCAGAATGCCGTTGGGTGTCTCCATATCGTCGATCACCCGCGTTAGAGAACCGTCCAGTTCGATTCGATAGCCAGCCATACAGTCTTGCTCCAGGTCGCTGCGGTCGCCATAGCGCGGGTCGGTGAAATAGATTCGGCCCTGTTGGTCGAAGCATAGGTCGTTGGGCGCGTTGAGCGGCTTGCCATTGTAGTGCGAGGCCAGAGTGGTTATGCTGCCGTCGTGCTCGTAGCGCAGCACCGCGCGCGCGCCGCCGGGGTAGGTTGCGCCACCGGCGCAGCATGTCACCAGCCGGCCCTGCGCGTCGAAGTTCATGCCGTTGGCGCGCTGGCTCGGCTGCTTCCAGACAACCGTCGAGCCGTCGGTACGATACAGCATGATGCGGTTGTTCGGGCAGTCGGAGAAGTAGACATTGCCCTCGGCGTCGGCGGCCGGCCCTTCGGCGAACGCGCAGCCATCGAAGACACACTCCAGCATGGCGTCGGGTGGGAGTGGGCTGACGATTGGCATCTGTCGAGTCTCCTGTGCGCGGTGAGCGATGAATCTACTATCCTATATGGCGCGCTGCCAAAGCTTGAAGTACCTCAGCGGTAGTCGAAACCCACCCGAACTTCAACGCGAAGTTCTTGAGCGTCGCCGCATGGAGATCAGGCGAATACGACGATACCGCATCCGAGACAACCGTCGTCCTGTACCCGTGGTGAAACGCCTCCCGTGCCGTCTCCTCGACGCAGATCTGCGTAACGGTGCCGGTGACAACCAGCGACTCGACGTGCAGCGAACGCAAGATATCCTCCAGGTTGGTGTGACTGAAGGCGCCGTAGCCGTACTTTTCGACGATATAATCGTTGCGCGCAGGATAGATCTCGTCGACGATATCGGTGCAGTCGAGTTCCTTGCCAACGTCAGCATAGAGCCGCCGATATGCCCGCTGGCACGCCCAAATCGGCGGCTCAAGCTGTGGTGACCACTGCCACATCAATGTCCGCTTCGGCCCGGCGACAAACTTGGTGTAGATGATCGGAATGCCGGTTTCGCGGCAGAACGCTAGCAGTTCCTGATGCTGTGGAATCGTCATCCGCGCGTCGGGAACCTCCATTGGGGCGCCCTTGCGCACGAAGTCGTTCTGCATATCGACGATCAGTAGCGCCGGGTTTGCCCAACGATCGACAGGCATACGCCACCTCCAGATCACGTATGCGCCGCTTCGAGTTGGCCGGCGCGCACGAGCGCCTGGCGAGTCATCTCACGCTCCTCGGCGCTTAAGGGCAAGAGCGGAGGCCGGACGACGGCGTTCGGCAGCACTCCAAGCATCACCAGAGCCTCCTTCGTCCGTGCCCGGTAATTCGGCACCGGCGGAGCAAAGATGACGTCGGCTAACGGCTGGACAATCTCTGATAGGCGAAACGCAGTATCGTAGTCATGCGCGATCGCTGCTTGATACATCTGTACCTGTTGCACCGTCGCTAGCGTGCCGAAGCCGATCAGCGCTCCTTCAGCGCCCAGGATAAACGAATGGAGAATGAAATTGTCGTTGCCGGTCAGCAGCGTGATCTTCCGCGGCGCCTGATCCAAGATCGCACGAGTCTGGACGAACTTCATCGCGTCGAACGATGCCTCCTTGATCGCGACGACGGTGTCGATCTCCAAGAGCTTCAGCAGGGCCTCGCGCGTGTACTCGACGCCGCCGAGCGCCGGCTGGAGCTGAAACAGGATCATGGGCAGATCGACTGCTTGCGCGATCGCCTTGTGGTATTCATAGGGCAGCCGCGGGTCGAGCGGTCTGCCCTGGTAGACAGGGATGGGAAAGATCATGATCGCATCGGCGCCAGCGGCTTTCGCAGCGCGCGCCTGCTCGACAGCGGCGGCTGTATATGGACCACCGATTCCGGCGACAATTCCGCAGCGGCGGCGGCTGATGCTCACAGCTGCTTCCAGCACCGCCTGCCGCTCTCGATCGGAAAGGTGCGGCCCCTCGCCAGTATCCACATTGATCGCCAGTGCCACTGGGCCCTGGTCGATCACCCAATTTAGATACGAATCCAACGCTTCCAGGTCGGGCTGATAGTCCGCTGTCATCGGCAAGACGGTCGCAGGAATGATCCCATGCAGGTTGAGCGTGCTCATGCAAACCTCGTTTCGGTGTGTCTCAGATACAGTCAGTCGCGGAATGCCGGCATCACCTCAGTGGCGAGCAATTCCAGCCCCCGCATGATATGCTCATGAGACATGCCTGGGAAGTACATGCGGCAGATCAGATGATCGACGCCGAATGTCTCCTGGAATCGCTTAATCGTGGCAACGCATTGCTCTGGACCTCCGATGATGAAGCGGTCGTGACCCAACTCCTCCAACCGATCGACCGGCGCGTTGTCCTCTGCCCCGATCAGCGGATGCGACCAGCCACCGCCGTATTCATCGCGATAGTTCACCAGCAGGTGCTTCTCAGCCAGCTCGCGCGCCTGTTCGGCGGTCTCGGCGATCACCACCTCACGCGTGAGCGGCCTGGGAAAGCGCCGCGGATCCTTGCCCATGTCCGCCAGGTGTTGGTGGTAGGTTGCCGTGGCGTCGAGGAGCTTCTGCAAGTTGGCAGTGGGCCCGGGCACCCAGGCATCGCCCAGTTCGGCTGCGCGTTTGAGGGCCAGCTCACCCCAGCCACCTAACCAGAGCGGAACGTGCGGCTGCGCGATGGGCTTTGGCTCGATCCGGGCGTGCTCTACGTGATAGTAGCGCCCTTCGAAGGTCACGTCGTCTTCGGTCCATAGCTGCTTGATCAGGTTGATTGCCTCGGCGTAGCGGGCGCCACGCCTCTCCAGCGGCACGTTATAGAGCGCGAACTCATCCGGCCGATAGCCGATCGCCACGCCCAGGATGAAACGACCGCCGGAGATCACATCGAGCATCGCCGCGTCCTCCGCCGCACGGACTGGGTGGTAGAACGGCAGCACGACCACATCAGTCCCGAGGAGCAGCTTCGAGGTGCGGGTGGCATAGCCGGCCAGGCAGAGCAGCGGTGCGGGCCAATAGTGATCCTTGACGCCGTGGTGCTCTTCGAGCCAGACCGAGTCGAACCCCAGCTCCTCGGCGTAGCAGACCTCGCGCAAGGACTGTTCGAAGAGGCGTCCGCCCTCGCTTGGAATAAAGCCGAATCTCATATAGGCCCATCCTGTTTTCTGAGTCGCCGGACCAGGGTACGGATCGCCTGCGACACAAGCGGCACCAGGCCGCGCGGGGCCAGCACGGCGATCAGCGCCAGGGCGATCCCAAGCGTCAGGTTGCGATAAGCCTCGGCCGCACGCAGCACCTCGGGAAGGGCGGTGAGGAGGGCAGTGCCAACGATCGGCCCCCAAAAGGTCCCCCAGCCGCCCAAGACGATCATGGCCAGCAGGTTGATCATGACCCCAAATGTGAGCAGCGAAGGCGAGGCGGCGCCCTGATAGTGGGTCATAAACCCGCCGGCCAGACCGGTAAAGCAGGCGCTGAAGGCGAACAGGAACAGCTTGAAGCGGAATCGGTCCACACCGCGGCTCACGGCGTAGTCCTCGGAGTCGCGCAAGGCGCGAAAGGCCATGCCGATCGGCGAGTGCAGGATGCGCCAGATCGCGTACGTCGCGATCGCGAAGAGCGTCAGCCCGAAGTAATAGTAGAGCAGGATCTCCCAGCCCCCGCCGAACTGTTCGAAGGGCAGCTTCGGCACATCCCGCAAACCATACCCGCCGCCGCTGACGAGCGTCGGGCCGTTCACGACGTAATTGCGCAGGAGCTCATGAAACGCGAGGGTCAGCAGGACCACGTAGGCGCCGCGCAGCCGGAGAGTCGGCAGGCCGATGATCAGCGCAGCAACCACAGCGGCGATCGGCGCCAGCCAGATGCTTATGAGCGGATTCCAGCCAAAATGCAGGGCCAGGATACCGGTCGTCCAGCCACCCACGGCGTACAGCGCCATCTGGCCAAAGGAGTAGATGCCGGAGACGCCCATGATCAGGTTCCAGCACTGGGTGACAATGCCCCAGACGAAGAAGGTGATCAGCAGGTGGGTAATAAACCTGCCGCCGGCCAGCCGTAAGGTCAGCCATGGCAGGAGCACGGCCAGCAGTAGCATCACGCCGATCATCAGCCGGTTGGGGTTCGCCCAGGGAATCGCCGATCGCTGCAGGCGCGACAATGTTGCAGGCGCTTCGCGTGTGGATAAGCCTTGATCCTGGATCATAGCCGCCGTACCTCCCCAAGCCCGAACAGACCATTCGGCCGAACCACGAGCATCACGATCATGAACAGGAACAGCCCCGGTAACGCCCAACCGGCGCCGAGATAGACCTGGAGCGCGGCCTCCAGCAGGCCGATCGTGTACGCCGCCCAGATGGTGCCCTTCACGCTCCCAAGGCCGCCGAAGATCGTCACCACCAGCGCCTTGACCATCGGCACAAATCCGGAGGTCGGGGCCAGGTAGAAGATCGACGAGAGCAGCACGCCGGCCAATCCAGCCAGCGCCGCGCTGATACACATCACGATCAAAAAGGCTGTTCGTGCCGGAACGCCGGCGAGCCTGGCCGCATCCATGTTCTGGGAGATCGCACGGATCGCCAGGCCATGCCGTGAGGCGCGCAGGAACACGCTCATGAGAACCAGGAACAGCACCGCTGTGGCAATGACCACCAGGGCCTGATTGCTGATCAGCACGGTGCCGATCTTGAACTGGCCCTCGACGACCGTCGGCATCTGCTTGACCTGGGGTCCATAGATCAACAACGCCCCGCTCTCCAGCACGATCGAAGCGCCAAGGGTGGCGATCAGCGAGGCGCTATCCCAGCCCTCTTTCCCCAGCAGCGGGTTGATCAGCGCGATCTGCAAGATCAATCCGACCAGCGCCGCGCCGGCCACGGCCAGCAGAAACGCCAGCAATAGCGGCAGCTGAAGTTGGTCGATGATCGTCCAGGCCAGGTAGCCGCCGACCAGGTACAACGACCCATGGGCCAGGTTGAGCATCCGCAAGGAGCCCCAGATCAAGGTCAGCCCGAGCGCCATCAATCCATAGACCGAACCGTAGAGGATGCCGCTATAGATCGCCTGAAACAACTGTTCCATCGAGCCTTTCCTTCTCAGCCCAGGTAGGCCGCCAGCAACGCCTCATTTTGCAGCAACTCGTCGGCCGTCCCTTCCCGCACCAGGGTGCCGGCCTCCAGTAGATAGACCCGGTCGGCCAGCCCGGCGATCTGGTTGGCGTTCTCCTCGACCAGCAGGATGGACAGCCCGGTCCGCCTGATCTCGCGGATCGTCTCATACACCTGCTCGATCACCAGTGGGGCAAGGCCCAGCGAGGGCTCGTCGATCATGAAAATGCGGGCCTTGCCCATCAGCCCACGCCCCAGCGCCAGCATGCGCCGCTCGCCACCCGACAGGCTGCGCGCAAGCTGTTTTTTCCGTTCGGCGAGGCGCGGGAACAGCGCAAAGACCTGCTCTAGTTTTTTGTTCCGCTCGCGCCAGGCATCCGACCGGTACGCGCCCATCAGCAGGTTCTCCAGAACGGTCATCTCCGGAAACAGCAGGTCGCCTTGAGGAATATGAACGACTCCGGCAGCCACGATCGCTTCCGGCTCCAGCCGAGTGATCTCGCGGCCCTCCAGCGCTACACGACCGCCGGTCGGTCGGATGAGCCCGGAGATCGCGCGCAGCAGGGTCGTCTTCCCGTGCCCGTTTGGGCCGAGGATGACCACCGCCTCGCCATCCTGGACGTGCAAGGAGATCGAGTGCAGCACCTGCGAACCGCCATAGCCAGCTTGAAGATCGCTCACCTGTAGCATCAGCCCACACTTTGCCCGCGCAGGGCAGTCAATCGGCTCCCCTGGCCGCCCAAATAGACTTCGACCACGCGCTTGTCCCGCAGGACTTCGGAAGGCGGGCCTTCGACGATCTTTTCGCCGTGATGCAGGACCAGCATCCGGTTGGCCAGCGCCTGAACCGCCTTCATCACATGTTCGATCAACAGCACACTGATCCCGGCGCGGTTGATCTTCAGCACCAACTGGACCATCTCCTCGCGCTCTGCGCGCGTCAGGCCGCCGACGGGTTCGTCCAGCAGCAGCAACTTCGGCTGAGTTGCCAAGGCGGTGGCGAACATCAGCCGCTTGCGCTCGAACACGGAAAGCAGCGCCGGCGGCCACCCTTGCTTGTCGAGCAGACCACAGAACTCCAGCGCATCCAGGGCCGCCTCAAGTGCCTCCGGTCGGAAGCGCAGGGTGGGGGTGCCGCCACCCCGCGCGCCAAAGATGCTCCCAATCAGAACGTTGTTCAGTATCGTTTGGGTGTCGAATGAGACGGTGGTCTGGAACGTGCGTGCGATTCCATGCCGGCAGATTCGGTCAGGCCTGAGTCGCTGGATCTCGTGGCCGTCGAACCGGATGATCCCGCGCGTGGTGGGCCAGATCCCCGATATCGTATCGAACAGCGTGGTTTTGCCGGCACCGTTCGGTCCGACGATCGCGAAAATCTCGCCCTGCTCCACGGCGAACGAGAGATCTTTGACCGCCAGCAGACCACCGTATGCCTTGGTGACCTCCATGCACTCCAGAATCACAGCCATCGGCCTGGTCCTCGCTATCCCTTGATCCAGGGTGGTAACTGGAACGTTCCATCGTTGTACGGCGCCGGCGAGACCACTTTGTGCTGCTTGTCCTGCAGCTGCACGATGATATGCGGCTGGCCCAGCGACGGGTCGCTGGTTTGGCCAGGGTAAGCCCGACCGGCATGGTTTTCGAACGATATCGAACCGGTCACGCCACGGTGGATCATGCGCTCGGTCATCGTCGCGATCTTCTTGTAGTCCTTCGGATCGCCGGCGAGGGCGCATGATTTCGCCCAGACCCAGACCTCGTCGTAGCAGCCGCCCGCGTTGGCCCAGCCCGGCGCCTGGCCGAACTTGGCCTGATAGCGCTTGCGGAAGTCCTGACCGATCGGGTCGGTCAGCAGACCAAGGACGGTAGCCCAGATAATGCCATTCGCCGCGTCGCCGGCCAGGTTCAGATACTCTGGGACCGAGGGGCCATATTGCTGGTACACCAGCGAGGGGATCGGATTTGCCGCGAGCTGCTTAGCCATTGCCGCGTCGTCGGCTGGGTTGTAGTCGGTGGTGAAGAGGATCGCCGGCGGGCTGCCACGCACCTTAGAGAGCAGCGCACCCCAGTCCGATACGTTGCCGACGGTGAAGGACTCCTTCGACGTGACGGTCCAGCCCAGCTCCTTGATCTTCGATTCGAAGTTCTGGGCGATCCACGAGTCGTAGGTATCGTCGCCGGACAGGATCGCGGCGGTCTTGTCCTTTGGCGTGTACGCGCCGGATTTCACCAGATTATCCAGCCAGAGCGCGAAACCGCCGCCGTACCAGGTGTCGTTGGGGTCGTTCTGGAAGATCGACCAGTACTTGTTGGGATCCTTCTTGTATCGATCGGTCCAGGCCTCTTGGGTGTTCACGTTGTAGTAGAGCGTCCCGGATTTAGCCACGATGTCGAACTCGGGCCCCGAGGCCAGATGATACCCGGAGAAGATCACATCCGCTTTCTCGACATCGACGGCGCGCTGGAAGGCCGTGGTGATCTGCTCGGCGTTCGAGTCGACGTCGTCGACTTCGATGTACTTCAGCTTGCGCCCCAGCAGCCCACCCAGCTCGTTGATCTCGTCGACCGCCATGACCACACCGTTGCGCATCTCTTTGCCGTCGGCGGCGATGAAGCCGCTGACCGGAAAGATCCCCACGACGCGAATATCCTCTCCACCCGTGGCGCCGGCCGCAGGAGCTGCCGTGCCGGCCGCAGGTGCGGCTGGCGCCTCCGGGCTGCAAGCTGCTACGGCCCCGGCGACGACACTCCCGGCGCCGACAGCGGCCATGGAGCGGAGCATGCTGCGGCGAGACATGTTTTGCCTTGACATCTGTACCCTCCTCTGGGGATCATTGGTGGGGTGAGGGTGGGCCAGTGGATTCGACACACTTCCCCCCACGACCTCACCCGGCTTCAGCTCTCCATCGCTCCTCAACTCCTCACCCTGCGCGGCCCGCCACCGCTCAGTCCAGCGCGACCCGCACTGGCTGGCCGGCCCTGGCGGCGGATTCGTCGATCGCATAGCAGATCGCCATGGACTTGTAGGTGTCGTGAATCGAGGCATGCGACTCCGTGTTGCGCTCGATGCACTCCATGAAGTGATTGATCTCCGGCACGAAGGGGTGATGGGCGACATCGCCGCTATCCGGCTCGATCGTCGGGAACGTCCAGTAGTTCAAAGCGCCGGGGTAGTGTTTCGACGAGTAGACCTTGTTGTTGCGGATCGACCCTGCGGTGCCGAAGAGCTGGCAGTTGAAGATATACGGCGTGTCGGCGTCGAGGATCGACGATAGCTTGCCCACACCGCCGTTGGCGAACCTCACCGAAGCGACCGTCACTGGATCATACTCGTACTCCATGTTGAGCTTCGGGCCGGTCGAGAAAGCCGTCACCTCGACGATCTCCCCTCCAAGAAAGC
>WNFZ01004201.1_pt1 | contig 13417 bp, 15 predicted proteins | sample 5400081 | NCBI WGS metagenome assembly WNFZ01 (sample SAMN13153365, study PRJNA577476) | soil metagenome | isolation source: 80 cm soil or saprolite under grassland replicate 1 | place: USA:California | collected 2016-06-15
GATTTTCAAACCTTTATATATTAATTTAGATAGTATTTTAGGTTTAATTGATAAATCTAGGAAATTCTAATTTGCTGCCAAAAAAAAATGATTGAATATGATAAAGAGATTGCGGCGGGTATCTATGTGTATGCTGTGGAAGAATTAGGAAAACTTCAAGTTATAAAAAACTCAAATCATACCAATAATGAATACATAATTGATTATTATGATGAGTTCAACGAACATAACGTAAAATTTCCAAAGGCGTTCGAATATTTTAAAGAAGTTGGTCATCCTGAATGTATCTATCTTGGTAAAGGTTTCAGTCCTTTCTCATTTACTGGGAAGAGTTTTATGCTCGCATCGATAGCAGAAACACAAGCCAGACTGGGAATCTTTTATACTGATTTTAAATATGATAAAGTAAAAGACTCCGCTATAAAACTAAAGCAAATTCCTAAAGTAGATGAAAATAAACTAAAGGCGGCAATTGCAGGATTTGAAGATATTATCAAATCATACAGTTGACTAATTTCCATATCGCACATCGCATTCAATAGCAGCGCCATATATCGGCACTGACATGTGACAATTATGGACGTTTAAGTTGTCAGGCTTTTCTTGCCTCATAGTGAAGTAATACTTCCCCACTGTCAAACGGTATTGATTTAACCATATTGAATTTTTGAATCTCATTCAAGTCTTTAAATATAGTCATACCGTTTCCGATTGCCACAGGATTTATAAACAAATAAAATTCGTCTATTAGTTTTTCTTTAATCAAGGAAGAATCGAATGAGGCACCACCATAAACAACCATGTCTTTGCCGTCTCGGCTCTTTAACTTGATGATTTCGTCTGTAAGGTCACCTGTAGCTATGTCTGTATTTATCCACTTTGATTTGTTCAATGTTTTGGTGAAAACAACTTTTGGGATTTCTATCATTTTTTTAGCAAACGCATACCAAGGGTCATCAGGTTTGTTTTTTATCACATCCGACCAGTAAGAAATAAAGACATCAGTCATTTTTCGTCCTAGGAGAATGGTATCAATGGATTCAATAAATTCGTTTTCGTATTTAATGATTTTGTCATCTAGCAACCCAACCATCCAGTCCATTTCACCATTAGGTCCTGCAATGCAGCCGTCTATGGACATTTGCACGTGTAGTTTTAATTTTCTTAAACCACTTTTGTTATTTACCACTATTTACAGTAACGAGCTTGGATTCCTATAACTGTTGTGACCTACACGACATTTTTGATACATGTTATCCTAAGGCTAGTAACGATTACAGAAGCTATTATTTGTTACCTGTAGGAAACATTGTCATAACTCAAGGTCCACACAATGGTTGGCTAATTTGTCTTTCATACGCATGGGTAAACCATGCGTTTCAAGAAATGGTCCACATTATTATCATACATACTCTTGCAAACGGACTGGACGGTAGAGTATATCTCGGCTATAAGAGCTCCATATTCTTCAATAGACATCGATGGCCTTAAGGCAAAAACTCATTTTTCCCAAACTATCTAACAATTTGCGTTATATTTCTGAATTCAAGTTCGTTGACTTATAACCGTATTCCTTTGCTATTGATGCGGTTGCTTCATAATACTGAGATAGATATGGTTGCACTTGAACTATGGCTTGTAGAATGACCACCTTTTTACTTGGATTAGGTTCGGCGTTATATTGTGCCCACATTTCTTTTATGATAGTTTCTAACTGGTCTATTCTCTCTGGATGCTGACTTACAAACTCTCTATTTGCTATATGGGAAAGTCTTTCAAATTTCGTATCCTCAATATCCTTTTTAATTCTGTAAAACTTAGCAGCAGATATTTGAATTCCCTTTTCCCTCAAATATGAAAGGGATTCTATTTCCGTCATTCTCATTATTTTGCACCAAATTATTTCTCCTCTGATAGAATTACGCTCATTTTTATTCAATTTTTGAGCTCACCTTGATATTATTTCTATCATTTCTTATTTTGCCCATTACATTCATTTTAATCCCTCTCCTTTTGGTTTGAGAACTTTATTTTTATGATAGCGTTCACGTCTCCGTTTTAATTGAAGTTCATGTTTATTTGGCATGACTTTTACTATTGTCTGATTCCTCTGTCCTGTATCCAAGAGTCTAATTCGCCTCAATACTAATCCTCCTCGAAATGATGGTCACAGCTGCAAGATGAGCACACAAAATTACACATATTACGGGCTAAAAAGCTCATTAGATTTTCTGGAGTTATTACGGAGGTACCGGGTAGCCGTATATCTCCCATGTGACCTCTACAGTGAGAGCAATGAAGTATAATGGATGTATCTATCTCAGCCATTCGCCGTTCTCCACACTCTTACTTGTTAGGAACTCTTTACAGCTACAGCTCTCAGCCACTCCGGCGGTTCGGTATGTGCATAGTATTTTCTAGTAGGCATTCTATCACCAAGAACGGATACTAGAACTGGAGGGTCTGGGGATTAGTTCACCTTCTAATCTCGCCTCCTTTATCTATATCCGTTGATGGTTGAGACAACAGATACTGGTGGGTTAATCTTCTATCACACCCTAAACAACCCACCAGTTTTTATATTATTAGTCTAACTCATCTTCTTTTATGGTTACAATATTTCCTCTTCTTAATTCTGGTTTAATATCTTCATCTTTACTTGCCCAATTCTATCTTTTAATTTTTGCATTTGTTTTTGAAATAGAGTTCTTTTGACTTTGTTATCTAATCCTATAAATGATTTAACCGTATCAAACGGGTTATCAGATATTTCAACAAACTCTTGTAATTTACTTTCTTTCTTTGATTAATAGATAGGTACTATTTCACCACAGTCATTGCATTGTTTCCATAAATCGCTAACATGTGGAATCGGTCGCGGTCTGGTATGTTTTCCTTTCTTTTAGCGTTGAAAAGGCCACAATTGCAACATTGGACTTAAATAAAATAAGTAATTTTAACCGTCCATGAGAAGTAAATATTTTATAACTCTAATCACTTATAGATCTATAGAAATCATCTAACGTTGATTTTATTTATTATTTGGTATTCATGGGATGTTTATTAAGATATTAATTGGGAAAATATTAATGAAACTTAGGATGGGTGGTCTAGACTGGTTATGATACCTGTCTCACACACAGGTGGTCGAGAGTTCAAATCTCTCCCCATCCATTATGTTTCATTGCAATAATTTTGAAAAACAATTTGGACAATTAAGAAGTCCTTTTTCATTCTTACCATTAAGATTCTTTTTAATTCATATTTGGGATAACCGTCTTTCATATGATATTAACCAGTATGACAGTTGCCGTTTGTAATAAGGAATGGAGTAATTTACCACTCTAATTTAATTAAATTGCTAAAAATAGTTACATCCATAAAAAATATATGGTTTTGAAAAAGAAATTAGAATAGTATTGAAAAGAGAAGTCCTAAATTATCCTGATAAAAAGCACTTTTCTCCGAAATCCAACCCAAGATGGGGAAAAGAGGAAGAAACTGAGATTTTTGGTCAAAACGTGAAACTTTTTAGAAAGGGTAAGATAAGCGAAGATGATTTTCGTCGTTTTCGACTTCAACATGGAGCTTATGGATCTCGCTTACAGCAGAATTATAGTATGGTCAGGATCAAGATTCCTAGCGGTGAGATTACACCAGAACAGCTAGAGAAGATTGCAACACTGTCCGAGGCTTTCTCAATTGGTTCAGCCCACGTTTCAACTCGTCAGAATATTCAACTTCATTGGGTACAGCTTGAAGATGTAAGTGAGATTATGAGGGGTCTAGTTGAGGTAGGACTAACAACAAGAGAGGCTTGTGGCAATACGATCAGGAATGTTATGTGTAGCCACTTTGCTGGTGTCTGTCCGGACGAACAGTTTGATTCTACTCCTTATGCTAAAGCAATTGCACGATTCTTTCTCAGAAATCCTGTATGCCAAAATTTGCCAAGAAAATTCAAAATTAATTTCAATTGTTGCGCACAACATGGTCTGGTTAGAATTGCAGATATTGGTTTGATTCCTGTGAAAAAGGACGGAATTAATGGATTCAAGATATACCTAGGTGGTGGCCTCGGTGCTGCTTCGTTCATAGGACATCAGTTAGAGGAATTTACTTCTGAAAACAGACTGATTTCTACTTGTATGGCTGTAGTGAGGTTGTTTGATAGACTGGGTAATCGTGAGAATATGGCTAGGAATAGAATGAGATATCTGGTCAATGAAATGGGGTGGGAAAAATTTCATAGAATGGTCATTAAGGAAAGATCAAGTGTGGAAATGACTATTTCACTTGATACACTAAAAAGATACAAAGTGGACTCGGAAAGCCCTAGCATCAGGCAATTGTCCAATGGTAAGAAATTACCCTTAATTAATGAAAAGGTGGATATTAATAGCGACCCATATAAAAGATGGCTTCACTCCAATGTGGTGTCACAGAAACAAAATGGTTACTTTGTAGTATTTATTACGCTAGGTGCTGGTGACATAACATCCAACCAGCTTCGGTCCCTTGCAAAGACTATTCGCGATTACTCAGGTGAAGGTTGTGCAAGAAATACCCCAAATCAGAATTTTGCAGTAAGGTTCGTTAAAGCCAATGATTTACCAGAATTTTACAACGGTCTTGCTAAAATTGGACTTGCTAATCCTGGTGCTCTCACTATGTCCTCTACTGTAGGATGTTCTGGAACAACTTCATGCAATCTCGCAATTACCAATTCTCATAGACTGGCAAAAGAAATACAATCTAAATTCATAGAGCTTGGATTGGATACTGAAGATGATCTTAGGGACTCAACAATTAAGATCAGCGGTTGTCCCAATTCTTGTGGTCAACATGAGATTGCAACAATTGGATTTTATGGTGGGGCTTCAAGAATAGATGGAACTATGACTCCGACATATACGATGTTGTTTGGAGGAAGGGATGGAGAAGAGGGGATGCTTGGTAGGTCTGTAATGCGCGTGCCTGCAAAAAGAGTGATAGCTACTTTGATAAAAATAATTGAGATATACAAACAAGAACGAAGTGCAAACGAATCACTTGCAATGTGGATAGGTAGATTGATTAATGGAGTAGTTAATGGCAAAGGTCAAATAAAGAACTTGGATGATATAAAAACAGCTTTGGTGCAGACTATCTCATTACCGAGTCCAAATGACGATCCAGAATCATATATGGATTATGGTAACGATATTAAATTCAGTGCAAAGACAGCACGAGGGGAATGTGCAGCTTGAAATATACTGTCAAGGAAAAAAGAACTAAAAACATATTATCAAGAAACCATACACTTAGCAATTCGCAAGATATCATTACAAGTGCTGATATTCTTAGAACATTGATTAGGAGAAACTCAGTTAGGGTGGTAGATGTCAGGAAAGAGGACGAGTATAAAAAAGAACATATAAAAACGGCAGTATCAATTCCACTTGCGACAGTACTTGAAAATGATTCCTCAGAGAGAATAGTCCAATTGCTCGAACAATCTGGAATTTCTGACAAGACGCCAGTAGTTGTATACGATGATACCTTTGGTGCGCTTGCTGCGAGAGTTGCTTGGACATTCCAGTACGTGGGACATTCAAATACATCGTTACTTGAATTAACCTTTGCCAAGTGGAAAAGTTATGGGTTTGAAACAGAAAAAAAAGTTAACGTCTTTCCACCCGCCAAACATTCCCTCAAAGAAAATAAGGAAATATATGCCAACTATGATGAGGTAGAGAAAGCAAAAAGTGAGCAAAATAAAATTTTAGTAGATTCGAGAGAACGTCTAAATTTTTTGAGCGAGCATATTCCTGGAGCTACTAATCTACCATATACTATGCTAGGAACAGCTGATTCAATATTAAGGGAACCTCAGGAAATTAAGAGGTTCATGGAAAACAGGGGAATATCTACAGATACAGAAGTCATCACCTATTGTGGCAGTGTAGGAACTCTGTCAGGTCTCGCATACTACGCATTGAGAATGGGCGGTGTGAAGAAAATTCGATTATATTCAAGATCATTTAAAGAATGGAAAAAATTGGGAAAGCCAATTGAAGAATTTAAAGATGCAAATTTTTGGGATCTCTCGGCAGAATAGCCAAAAATTTTTTCTTTATGGGATACGTTAACGCAGATTATTCAGATATCGTTTTTAGATATTTCAAAAGTTTTCTCGCATCACGGGCTTTTAAACTATCTCTATTTTTCAGTATATAGTCTCTAAAATTCTCAAGTTCATCATTAATTGACGGAAATTGTTCCTCTGTCAACCTTATGATATCGTCATAGTTTCTAAATGGAAAGTAAATGTTTTTTGCAATCCTGACGAATCTTTTTTTGGTCTGTTTGGTGATAATTCCTTTTTTATACGCCAAAAACAAATTGAACCTGATGTCAATCAAAGCCTCGGACTGGAGAATATTTTTATCCCGAACGAATGTTACTGCTACTTCATCATCAGCGTTTAGGATACCATTTTTAAATAACTGAAAAATCTTGCCGATCCCTTTCATTCCAAATTTTTCTAATTCAACGGCCCTTAATGCACCTAGACTGGATGCGCCTATTAGTTCAATATTTTTTCTTGTGGCAAGATGATACACTTCAATTGGTGAAGGAGGATAGTCGTGCAGGAATACTCCATCTATAAATCCAACATATTTTTTTTCATCTGAAGTATGTGATAATCTCAAAAAATCACCTTTTTTTGCAGGATCCCTATAATCTGCTTCTAGAATCCTGCTTGCCTCGTCTCTATTTAAGGTAGGCCCCAGATATACAATTGGTTTGTTCATATTGTAAATGATTCTTTTCCTCTTTTTCCAATAACTGCTCTAGTTATCTTAAATGTTTCTAGTCCCGGGACAATTGTTCTTACCACAGGTATCATTATTTGAGGGTTTGTGAGATCTACTACTATTGCCTTTGTCAACCCATTTGAATTTAATCTTGAAAGAATAAGTTTGATGTCATCCAAAATATCATCATTTACATAAGATTTTATTTCTGAGAACTGGATAGTATTTTTTGATTTCATAAATTGCCATGTCTTTTTTTCATCACTGTTACTATTCCCATAAGAGATTTTTCTGAGATCATCTCTTGCGCCTTGAATATTTGCAGCTCGAGTTTGCGAAACTTCGGTGATTGCTCTGAGCAAGGCAATTCTTGCATCTGGATGAGTTCCATGACCTTCTGCAAGATACCCGTAATCTTCAGATATCCACTCAATACTACTTGCATTAAATGTTGGTATTCCAATTGGGGATGTTATGTCTTTAATTATAAGTGGTATTTTGGCGTCATTGAACTTTTTTACTAACTTTGAAGCGGGTTTAAAATCTATATTTGAAATATCAACATCTGGAAATTTTGAATCGTCATCTACGAATTCTGTACTATCTATAGGATCTATTTCCACTCCATTGTCTGAAAGATATTTTGTCATTGTTCTTAGAGTATTGTAAGGTAGTGCACTTGCATTCAACTCTGCCAAGCTTGTAGCATCCCTTTCAATAACTTCACATAGCGAGTGGCATATTGCTTCCTCCAACACGTTGCCCGATGCAAGACCGTTAGTATGATGATATGCAAATGGATTTACTGCAGGTGGTTTTGGAGAATACTTAAATAGTGCCAATGGTGTGGGAACCAGGATCTGTTCATTATTTATCAAGTCATAACCTGGCAGGAAATCCATGATCATTTCCTCATCGTATTCAAATAACATTGGTTCAACCACATTAGAAGGATGTAGTGTCTTTGACACTTTTGATACATCTTTGTAACTTCCTTGAATCATCTTTTTTTGATTGCTAGATGGTAAAGAACAATACCTTTCAACACTCTCCATCAAAGCACTTGCCTTTGCTTCCAACCTTGTAGACCCCTTTCCACTATAGACCCAAATATAATCTTCTGTTCCTGGCAAAACTGCAGAAAAATTCGGTATTCCAAGAATATCCATATCTGTAATATCTGCAAGCCTTGTGATTCCAATATTACTAGAAACTGGAAGAACAGTGCTAAGAGTTTCTTCTACTGATTTTATTCTGGATGATACTTTACCTCTCAACTTCTTCTGGCTTCTGAGCAATATTGGCTCAAGTTCCATAGTAGATTTGAATAATTTGGTATCAATATCAATTTTTCTAAAATTAGAAATATACGAAAATAGTATTAACTAGACATCTTGAAATATACAGATAATGATTCGAAAGTAATTAGTGAAATAGTTCATTTGGCCCATTCTGATCCAGAGTTTAGAATTGAATTTTTTAAAAATCCTAAAAAAATATTGGATCAGTTCAATGTCTCTGATTATGCAAAAATGTTGATTTTGAAATTCTTTAATGGAATGAAAAATTAGATTCAAGTTGAAACATTTTGATTATTATTCTTCTGGATACAAACAGGAAATTTCTAGCTATTTAATAGATAAATAAATGTACCCCGTTTCTGACCCACAACTAGTCATTGATAGCCATACATTCAAATGTACATCTCCTAGTGCACTCTCTTCCGGGGCTACTTCGTCAATTTATTCATTTGACGAGTATATACCTTATGATTCTTCCTTTATTTAAAAGATATCTTACATATCGTTACCTGATTTTGTCATTATTTATCTATACATTATAGTCGTGGGTCCTACGTTTGGGTCTGTATCCTTCCAAGATTTTGTATGGAACTTCCATACCTTATCAAAATCCTTTAAATGAGTTAAGCGAGACTAATCAAGATTGTTCAAATGTGATAGTTTGTACTGCTTTAGGACGCTGTAAATTAGATTTAGGTTTTGGTTATGTTTATACTTAAACCTCCCTACTCTAAAATTTAAAACTAAGTATAAAGTAACTGATGGGAACATTGGGTTGATGGTAATGACAAGAAACAACCGACCCACCAGTTGCCTGTGTTTAAGCACCGCAACTTAGCCCCTCGTACTATATAATAACTTGGATACAAAGAAACATAAAAATCGATCAAGAACAATTTACCTTTCTATAATTATTCTAAGTAAATCTAATCTTTTAAGTGTTCAATTGAATAAATCTCTTAACTCTAACTAAACGCTTGAAAGATTACAATATTAAATAATACTCATTTATTTGGAATTATTGGTAGAGTTTTGTTTTGTTTGTAAATTTTAGCATTTTCTACATACGTTTTTGAGCCGTCTGGTTTCTTCCATTCTAAAGATATTTCGTAATATTTCATGCCTTTGAAATTATCAATAGAGGACGTCATCATAAATGTAGATTTATGATCTGGTTTAAGAGTACGAACATGGGGGATAGGTAAATTGGGTTCCTATAATACCATTATCTTTATCAAAAACAGTTAATGTGACTATTATGGATTTGGCAGTAACATTTCCTTTATTTTGAATCTGTCCTTCTAGAACACGATAACCAAATGATGCATTGTTTAATTTCTGACGTAGTAAAACTATTCCAGTAAAATTAGAATTCTCCGATGAAGTAGTATTTGATGAGAAATTGGAAGAATTTGTTGCATTGCTTTTAGTCTGAAAATTCTCGAAAAATTGACCATACGCAAACTCAGCCTTCTGGAACACCATTCCAGCAATGAATAACATGAATGTCATAGTTATTGTAAAAAGTAAGGTTTTGAAGCCCAATATATCACTGCTATTCCCTAGGGGAACAGAAAAGTTTTTCGTACTGAATTAGAATTTTCCATTTACCGACCATTACGACAAGTCCCGTCACTAAAGTAGCCGAAACTAGAGCAAATGTTATCATGGTCCACTTTTCAAATTCATAGTTAAGACTCAATTTATTTGGCAACCACATCAACATGCTTTGAGATTAAGTCTAAAAGGATATACCATAAGACGAATTGTGTTGCGTTCTAACCATATTATAATTTGTTGTCCATGATATCTCATCAAACAACTCCAAAAACTGCATCCTGGTGGGTCAGTTCATTACCTTGCTTTCATAGGCCTACCAGTTTTTAATAATCTAAAGAATAAAAATTAAAGACTTAAGTAATACGAATACCAAAAGAAATCTATTCATGTTATTTAGGCTTAGCCTTAATGTCTACTAACAAGAGGATTGTTAGCATAGTAGATGATGACATCTATATTGCTAAACTGTTTCATGAGGCTTTGTCCGAAAATATTGATAGAATTTCAGTTTTCTCTTTCAACGATCCCATCATGGCGTTTGAGCACTTTGTTGAGAACAAAGAGAACTGTGTTTTAGTTATTTCTGATCTAAGAATGCCAGGTCTAAATGGATTAGAATTACTCAAAAAAGTAAAGACATCGAATCCTAAAGTGAGAACGATATTGATGAGTGCTTATAATTTTGAGGAAGAAGAATTGTACCAGAGTTATATGATAGAGGCAGTGATAAACTCGACTATTGAAAAACCTGTCACGATGAATAGGCTATACCAAATAGTAAGAGATCAATTGAATGCTTATCAATGAGCGTCTCACCAAAAATGATTTCCTTGTATTAAATTGCTCTTCAATTCCGTATGGAATACTCGGAAGAAATAGAAGCGAATTTTTTATTTCTCTTCTATTTTTGATCTATAAAACTGTTCAATTGGTGGGAGGAAAAGTTGGCCTCCTAATTGGGCCCATCGGTTTTAGACACTTTTATTGTTTGATGTACATTGTTTCATAACTGTTAACGCATACGGCATTCTCTGGTGGATCTGAGGTCTCTTCTACTATCTGTTTGCCTCAGACCGACCAGTTTTTTAATAATCTAAAGAATCTTCTATTATTTTGACAATATTCCCTTTCTTTAACTGTCGTTTGATGTCCTCATCTTTCTCTTTTTCGATTCTGTCTAGCAGTCTCTGTGCTTCTCTTTGAAATCTATTTAGTTTCTTCTTGTTACCAAGACCAACAACAGATATACCTTGATCAAATTGATTATCTGAAACTTCAACAAAGTCTTGCAGCATTGATTCTCTTTATGCTTCATCTCTGCACCAAACTTATCATAAATCATTTTTGTGACAGCATTTCTGTAGAGGTTTCCATAATCGGAACTATGAAAGATATTAGGTTTCAATGCGTCACCTTCTCCGTCAAGCGAAACTTCGATTAATGTCCAAAGCTGTCCTGTGGATATTACTATTCCTCTTTTCTTACATTTTTCGCACAAATTTTTGCCCGAGTGTTGAGTCGGGCTGAATATTTACTATTTCCATTGAATGATGAAAGATTAATTTAATAATGATTGTCATGAGTGATTATTGTCTATCGGAAAGATACTAGTTGCAGTAGATGGTTCTAATCCATCCTTCAACGCCAGCAATTATGCGATTGACTTGGCTAAAAGATATGACGCAGAATTGATTGTATTAAATATCGTCTCTCCTGTCCCATATAGTCAATTCGAGTATGCAAATATTGGAAGGATGAAGGAAATTGAAACGATAGAAAAGGAAAAAGCACAGTAGAAATTAGACAAGGTGAAACAAAAGGCGACAGAAAAGAAAGTGAGCGTCAAGACCGATGTTCTTATTAAATATACATCAGTCGTAAAAGAGATTGTAGAGTACGCAGAGAAGATGAAGATAGATATGATTGTTATTGGGAGTAGAGGTGTGACTGGGTTTAAAAAACTGCTGCTGGGTAGTGTTGCTAGCGGAGTAGTAACATATTCACATTGTCCCGTATTAGTAGTGAAATGACTAACCCTCTGTTATCCAACTGTTATAATATTCCTTTGTAGATCCTCTTTAATTCTAGTTAATTTTATTATTGGGATTTACAAGAAGTTTCAAAATATCTATATAATATAGTAATTTTATTTTTCTGCGTGCTTTCTCTTAATTCTAATTAAATAAAAGATAAAAATAGATAATAGCAATTGTGGGAATAAAACATTCTTTTGATTGTTTGGTGCTATGATTATTATTCTGAACATGGGATAAAAAAGTTAAAATGCAATAATTCCATTATTAAAATATTGAAAAAAAATAATTTTATCAAACCAAAGTTGGTCTTGGGCTTGCTTATCAGTGTCCTAGTTTTGAGCATCAATATCAATTATTTCTCCAAAGTAGCAGCAGAATCTGGGATAGGGAAGGACGTCTTTAAAGTAGTAGTGAGTCTATTTGGAATAACAAATTCAACAAAAGATATCGTCACGATAGTTAATGTTGATGACCAGACTAAGGTGAAAGTGTACAATCCAGAAAATCCAGAAACGGGGGGATTGGATAAAGTGAGTTACACGATAACATTTCCTAATTTGAATGTGGAGGATGGAAAGCCGTATAAGGTGTGTACGGTTAGTGTAGAAGATTTTAAGCTGAAGTGCAATGAAGGCAACAACTCTCCTCTGAATAGACCAGAATTTGTGGATATACATGTGTCAGGAAAAGGATCAAGTGGAGAAAATAAATCAAGACAGGATTGAAAAAGAGTATTAAACTTGAATCAAAATTAAAAGACTTTGCAGAAACTTCAGATAACCCATTTGATAATCAAAAGTCTATTACTGGACTAGGTAACAAGATAGCAAAAACACCAACTCAAAAAAGAAGACAGAAATTAAAAGACCGAATAGATAAAGGTCTTAATGCTTTTTCTTCTTGTTCTACTCCTTTGCTGATATCTAGGAGTTTTTCACTAATTCTTTTTCTCTCATTTTCATTGAAAGTTGCTGCTTTTTGATTCTTCTTTAGATCTACACTTTGAACAGTTGCACGGCACATGAGCGGTTGCAGGATCCAATTTACCAAGATCGGTCACTCCAGTAGGACCACCTAACTTTCTTCCTAACCATTTCATATATTCATAGTCTGAGTTTACTAATTGATCATATGTATACTGGCCATTTCTGAATGAATTACCCATCGCTGAATCTTTAAACTTACCGTACCAAAGTTCTAATTTTTTGCTTTAATGGTCCTTGTCTTAGGTGACATTTGTATATCAAGGCAATATTCAAGTGATAACCCTCTCGTTTCATGCGCTAAATATAAGAATCCTTATTGGAATAAGCCGAGCAAGAAAAAGTAGATAATTATTTAATATCCGTTTTAGGAAACCGTAACAGGTATTTTGACCGCCTTTGAGCCTTCTTCATGTAGTTCTATGGCCTCTTTTCCATAGGCATGGAATGAATAGATAGATTCATCCTTGCATTTTACTCCCACATGGCAATATTCTACTCCATTAGAAAGTCTATAAGCTAGAAATTTTTACTACTTGAGCTCCATTATTCAATCCAATCATCTTGCGAAGTGCATCAGTACTGCTATTAAGCACTGGTGTACTTAGTTCTTTATCACCACTCTTTCTGTATAACAACAATGAAAGCAACGATGCTTATGAATATAAGATCTAGTCAACATCGGTTATGATAAGTATACGATTCAGCTGATTTATCATAAGTACAGCTTATAGAAA
>WNFZ01010991.1_pt1 | contig 13413 bp, 12 predicted proteins | sample 5400081 | NCBI WGS metagenome assembly WNFZ01 (sample SAMN13153365, study PRJNA577476) | soil metagenome | isolation source: 80 cm soil or saprolite under grassland replicate 1 | place: USA:California | collected 2016-06-15
CACGTTGGGGTCCCCCTTCTTGATGACGTCCTCACCCTCGGAGATGATGCCCATGATCGCCTCGCATTTTTCGCCGCGGGCGGGCTTGTCGATTTCGCTGAACACCTGCTCGAGCCGCTGCACCTGGCCTTCGGTTTCGTGCTGATGCTTTTCGAGGGCTCTTTTCAGCTCGGACGTTTCGGCCGCCTTCACCATTTTCGGCAGCGCTTTGAGGATCTGCTTCTCGGCGTAATAGATGTCCTTCAGGAGGTGAAGGAAGAGGTCGTTCATCGTCTTCATGATCTTCTCCATCGACAGCAGCACGCTCTTGCCTAAACGGGCCGCCCTTGGGAAAGTTCACCCGGATCGAAGCGGGGCCCTCCGAGAGCTGCACACTCCACCGCCCGTTACCCCCGACGCGGCTTCCCGCCCTATCAGCGCAACGCCGGCGCGGATCGACGGCACCAATCGCTGCTGTTGGGCTGAGCAGGGACGGCGGTCAGAGATTGGGAATCACGGGTCGGACGTCGGAAGCCGGTGGCCAGAAGTCAGAAGTCAATGGTGAGGGGTTTCCTGATGACCGGCCTCCGGTCTCTGGTTCCTGGATTGACGCGCGGCCGGTTCGGCGAACCAGACGTCCCTGCTGCTCCAGAAATGCTCCTGCCCGCATAACGGACAGAGCATCCTGGTGCCGACTTTGGGCAGCCGGTCGACCCCGTCGGTCTCGATCCCGGTCGCAACGATCTTTCCGCTGCTCGGGCACTTGACCATCAAGAACGTCATCGGGTCCTCCCTCCCTGGACCGGACCCCGTCCCGCGGCGGATTGAATGCGCAGCGGCGCACGCGGTCAAGCGGATTGCATCGCTCTTGGCAGCAGCGCAGTAGGGTGTTTGCGAGCGACGGATCAGAATCCCGAGCAGCGCCGTTCGCGCGCGCGCCGGCCTTGTGCAGCGCAATCAAGATTCCAATCGGCCTAGGGCCCGCCCATCGGGCCCGGAACTTGCGCCCACTTTGGTTGTTGCGCTCTCGCGAAGAGATGCTCGCAGAAGGGGTGCCATGCGAACCAGAGTGCTTCGCCGCCTCGCCTTGATCGGTCTGCCGCAACGGACGACCGCCCCATGCTGGTGGCGTCAGGTGCGGCGCTCGCCGTCGGCCTGGCTTTGCTGGTGCTCGAGCCGATCCTGACCTGACGTCGGGAATTTGGCGCTCGGATCGTTCCGCACGCCTGCGTTGCGCTCCCACGATCGCAGCGGGATCGATTCCACCCTTTCACCGAAATTAGCCGCCAGATGACAAATGATTCTCCACGCGAACGCTTCATAATGATCCCGGATAATGATCCGGATAATGATCCCGGCGCGGCATAATGATCCCGGCGCGGCCCAATCGCGGGGGTTCGCGCGGCCAAGCGTTAGCCGCGACTTCGATATCGGCGGCAGAATTCCCGCCGCGAGATGGCCGCCTCGACCACCGGCCGGTGCTCCAACAACACGCGCTTGGCGCCGCCGGGATGAAACGCCAGCAGGATCAGTTTTCGATAGAACGTGTCCAGGGACCGGTGCAGCCCCGGCGGCAATTCCCGAAGACTCGCGCCGAAATCGGTGACTTGACGCCGCAGAATGGTGCTTCCCACCAGGGCGACTTCGTCCCGCGGCTCCAGCATCGGCACCAGGGAATGAAACTCCTGCGCGACGACGGCTCGCCAATGCGCCGTAAGCAGCAGCTGCATGAACCGGTCGCCCGCAATATGAAACTCCAGCACCGGATCATCCGGGTCCAGCCGCACGCCGTCATCGAGCACCCACGGCTGTTCCGGCAGCCAGGATATGTCCTGGAATTTTTCGATACGCCACAGCCGCACAACGCCGTTCCGGCTTTTGAGGATCGGTGAGCCGCGCCTTCGTTCGAGGTTCCGGCTCATGAGCCGGCAGACGGCAAGGACGAGAAAGCGTGCGAGCCCGGATCCGAGCAGGCCCCATCCGACGCGCTTTGCCAGCGCGGGCGACGCTCCGGTCGGGACGGCGGCCCCCGGCGCGTCGCTCGGCAGGGATTCCTGGGTGCGCATCTGGCTGATCCCCGAGGCCCTCGACTGGAGATCCCCTGGCTTGCCGTCGGCGGCGACATGGCCGGCTCTCAACGGCGGCATCGAAGCAATAGACCGTTCGCGGTCTTGGTCAAGAAATTTGCGCAACGAAGGAAACATTCGGTGTTGACGAGGAGCCACGTGTCGAGTTCCCGACAGACGACAAATGCACGGCCGTCAAGATTCGGCCATGCGCGCACTGCGGTGCGGGAGCGAAGGACCGGAACTTTAGCCCGTGATTCGGAGTTGATGTTGTCTGAGACAACACATTCCGAGACGCATGTTTGCTACGGGCTATTCCGTGTGCGTTCGGGTCGGTACGCTGATGAAGTTTTTGCTCGAGAACATCGTTACGAAGCTGCTGCTGCTGACGATTTTGTTGAAGATGGCGCGAACATCTCCATCCGTCGACATGCGATCGTCAAAGGCCGGTTCGCGACTTGCTCGGCTCAAATCCCGGCATTTTGCCAACCAGGCAAGCTGATGCAGCGGCGCTGAGACCTATCCGATAGAGGCTCGGGCGCGGCTGGGACAAGTGCCCGGTGGAATGCGCCTCAGTGCACGAGAGCTCGGAGCCTTTGCTCCGATGCGTGCCTTGCGGGGCGCGTTGGCGCCCGCACGCCGGAAGGGAAATGGTCAGCGCGGCTGATCGCGTTGCATGACCAAGAGATCTTCGGCTTCCAAGAGCGCGCGGAGCGCATTGGCCGCATCGCGCGCATCCTCGCGGGTGCGCACCGCCTCGAGCCGATAGAGCACGCCGTCCCATTCCCGGCTGTTGCGTTCCTTGGCGATGCCGCGGGCGAACTCGGCGGCTTCGTCGATCGACCGCAAGGTGCGTCCACGATCCATGCGTACGTGAAGCTCGGGTTCGATGGGGAAATCGCTCATGCGGTTGTGGACCTTTCGGTTGCGAACCTTTCGATTTGCTAGCTGCGACATGCCTGGGGTGCTGAAAGAATCGCGGACGCGCGTTCGTTCCCTCAACGGCGCAAATCTGGTGAATATCCGTTCATATCCGTGGATTCCCCATCGTAAAGTTCGGAACAAAAGGCGCGCCTATTGGGTTTCTCCGGCAAACACCAAGGCACGGGGTATTCCAAAGAGGAAAGGAGAACTGCGCATGAAGACCACATTGTGGGTCACGACTGCGGCGGCAGCGCTGATTGCAGGCGCGACCTTCGCAGGTGCACAAACCGGCAAGTCCGAGGGCGGCGCCGGCTCCGGTGCGGGCCAGATGAGCCAGGGCCAGGGTTCGGCTCAGAAGGGTGCTGCCTCCGAGCAGAAGGGCGCCGAACAGAAAGGCGCGCAGAAGGGCGCCGAACAGAAGGGCGCCGAGCAGAAAGGCGCGCAGAAGGGCGCGCAGAAGGGCGCCGAGCAAAAGGGCGCCAAGCCCGGCATGGCCCAGGGCAAGGAGGAGCGCACCGAGAAGAAGGGCGCTGAGGGCAAGGCCGAGCGCTCGACCCAGGCTGGCGAGAAGGCGCAGGGCCCGAAGGCGCAGCAGGGCAAGCAGCCCGGCATGGCCCAGGAGAAGGGCGGCGCTCAGACCGGTCAGTCGACCACCGGCCAGCAGAAGCCGAGCACGCAGACTCAGACCCAGCAGGGCACCAGCAAGGGTACGACCTCCGGGTCGACTTCGAGCTCGAGCACGACGTCGACCTCGGTTCAGCTCTCGCAGGAGCAGCGGACCAAGGTCCACAGCATCGTCGTGAAGGAGTCGAGTGCGCGCGTCGACAGCGTGGACTTCTCGGTCTCGGTCGGAACCGTGGTTCCGCGGCACATCAGGCTGGTAACGCTGCCGACCGAAGTCGTGGAGATCGTTCCGCAGTTTCGCGGCTTCAAGTTCATCATCGTCCGCGATGAGATCTTGATCATCGACCCGAACACGTTCAAGATCGTGGCGGTCATTCCGGCCTAGTGCCGGACTCGAGTTCTCCGCCCGGCTCCGGCCGGGCGGATTTTTTTGTGAGGACCAGTCGCCGGATTCCGTCTCCGGCCGCCCGCGACGGGCCGCGGCTTGCGCACGAAACGCAGCCGATCCGGTAAGCTGCGGCGCCCCTAGACCGCGACCTGGGTGCCGACTTCGACCACCCGTCCGGAGGGGATCTGAAAGAAATCGGTGGCGTCGCTCGCCGTTCCGGCGAGCGCGATGAACAGCCGGTCCTGCCAGTGCGGCAGGTCGGACTGGGCGGCAGGTCGCAACGCGCGCCGCGACAGGAAGAACGACGTCGACATGATGTCGAACTGCCAGCCGAGCTTGCGGGCGATCGCGAGCGCCTTCGGCACGTTGGGGATCTCCATGAAGCCGAAGCGAAGCCGCACCCGTGAAAACGTGCTGCCGATCCGCTCGATTCGCACCCGTTCCGTCGGCGGCACATAGGGCGCGGCGACCGTTTCCACCGTGAGGATCACGTTGTACTCATGCAGGACCTTGTAATGCTTCAGGCTGTGCAGGAGCGCGGTCGGCGCGCTCTCCGCGTCGCTGGTGAGGAACACGGCGGTTCCCGGCACGCGCTTCGGGGGCTTGCGCTCCAGCATGGCGACGAGATCGGCAAGCGGCGTCTGCAGCCTGCGGGTCTTGTTCCGCAGCGCTGCGGTGCCTCTGCGCCAAGTATGCATCACGATCATGATCAGCACCGCCAAGGCCAAGGGCAGCCAGCCGCCGTCGACCACCTTGAGAAGATTGGCGCCGAAGAACACGACGTCGACGATGAAAAACGGAGCGACCAGGGCCGCGACCACGAACAGCGGCCAGTGCGAACGCTTGCGGATCACCAGGAAGGCCATGATGGTCGTCACCAGCATGGTCCCGCTGATCGCGATGCCGTAGGCCGACGCCAGGGAGAGCGAGGAGCGGAACGCGAGCACGAAGACCAGGACGAAGATGAACAGCCACGCGTTGATCTGAGGCATATAGATCTGCCCCATGTAGGTTCCGGTGTGGCGGATCTCGAGCCGCGGCAGCAGCCCGAGCTGGATCGCCTGTCGGCTCAGCGAATAAGCCCCGGTGATGACCGCTTGGCTGGCGATCACGCTTGCGGCCGTGGCAAGCCCGACCATCGGCAGCAGCGCCCATTCCGGATAGAGCAGAAAAAACGGGTTTTCGCTCGCTTGGGGGTTGGCGAGAACCAGCGCGCCCTGGCCGAGATAGTTCAACGCCAGCGCCGGGAGCACCAAGACGATCCAAGCTGTTTGGATCGGTGCACGGCCGAAATGCCCGAGATCGGCGTAGAGCGCCTCGGCGCCGGTGACCGCCAGGAACACCGCCCCCAAGGTGAGGAGACCGATCTGGCCGTGGCCGGCGAGAAAGAAGAGGCCGCGCATCGGATTGAAAGCGCGCAGGACCTGCAAATTATCGAACACGTGCGCGGCGCCGGCCACCCCGATGGCGAGGAACCAGAGGGTTATGATCGGGCCGAACAGGGCGGCGACCTTCGCGGTTCCCCGCGATTGGAACGCGAACAGCGCCACCAGGATCGCGACCGTCAACGGCAGGACGAAGTGCTCGAACGCCGGCGTGGCGAGCTTGAGGCCCTCGACGGCGGAGAGCACGGAAATCGCCGGCGTGATGAGCGCGTCGCCATAGAAGAAGCCGGCGCCGATAACGCCGAGCGCGACCATGATCGTGCCGCTTCGTAGCGAGCGTTGCCCGAGCGCCATCAGCGCCAGCACGCCGCCCTCGCCGTTGTTGTCGGCGCGCAGCAGCAACAGCACGTATTTCGCCGTGACGACGAGCAAGAGCGCCCACAGGATCAGAGACAGCGTGCCGATCACCGCCTCGGCCGTCACCGTTCCCCCGGAATCCGTTGCCGCCGAGATCGCCTTGCGGAACGCGTAGAGCGGGCTGGTTCCGATATCGCCATAGGCCACGCCGATGCTGCCGAGCGTGAGCGTGGCAAAACCCGGTCGTGCATCCGCCTTTCCGTCGCCGCGTGTGAGCCCGGTATGCAGGAAGGTGGGTCCGCTCGATGTCATTGGGGCGCCTGCTCCACGGCCTGCGGCTTGCGGGTCACCGTGCCGGCGCGGCACGGGACGAACGTGGCCCACCCTGGCGGGGTTCCCGGACGCGCTGCTCACGCTCCGGCATGCAGCTTCGGCATTGTAGCGGAATCCCGCTCGCCCGTACCCGAGGCGGCGAGAAACCGCCGCGGAGCGCCGCCTTGGCCGCGGATGAGATCACCATGGAGTTCGGCCTGCGCGATTGACTGCAGCGAACGCTTGCCGTGCTTCTTCCGGCTCGCTTGCGAATGCTATCATGATCGGTGGCGACCTCAGCGCCGGGAGGAGCATGACCGTGCACATCGTCGTATTGCCGGGCGACGGCATCGGCCCGGAAATTTCCGCCGCTTCAGTTGAGGTGCTCGCGCTCGTGAACCGCAACCTGGAGCTCGGCCTCGACCTCGAGACCCACGAGATCGGGCTCTCCCGTCTCAAGACGAGCGGGACCACCTTCCCGCCGGCGGTGCTCGAGCGCTGCCGTGCGGCGGACGGCGTCCTGCTCGGACCAGTCTCGCAATCCGAATACCCCGGGCGCGCGGAGGGCGGCATCAATGTTTCGGCCACGCTGCGAATCGCGCTCGATCTTTATGCCAACGTTCGTCCCAGTCGGTCGCGCGACGGGCTTGCCCATTACGGGCGAGCATCGATGGACCTCGTGATCGTGCGGGAGAACACCGAGGGTTTTTATGCCGACCGCAACATGCACCTGGGATCGGGAGAGTTCATGCCGACGCCCGATCTTGCGCTTTCGGTGCGCAAGATAACGGCGGCGGGTTCGCGACGCATCGCCACAGCGGCGTTCGATCTCGCCGCAACCCGCCGACGCAAGGTTACGGCCGTGCACAAGCTCAATGTCCTCAAGGTCTCGGAGGGGCTGTTCCTGCGCGAGGTGCGCAAGCTCGCGCAGGAGCATCCGGATGTGGCCTATGAGGAGCAGCTCGTCGATTCCATGGCGGCGTTGCTGGTGCGCGACGCCGGGCGTTTCGACGTGATCGTCACGACGAACATGTTCGGCGACATTCTTTCCGACGAGGCCGCGGAGCTGTCGGGCAGCCTCGGGCTCGCCGGATCGATCAACGCCGGCGATGTGCACTGCATGGCGCAGGCGCAGCACGGCTCCGCGCCGGACCTAGCCGGACGGGATCGGGCCAATCCGGTCTCCCTGGTGCTCTCCGCTGCGATGCTGCTCGAGTGGCTGGCGCGGCGGCACAAGAGCGAGCGCTTCGCCCGGGCGGCGCAGACGATCGACCGGTCCGTCGACGCGCTTCTGAAAAATCCGGCAACTCGGACCGCGGATCTCGGCGGCAAGCTCGGCACCAAGGATTTTACCGCGGCGCTGTGCGCCGACGTCGGCGGCAGGCTGCGCTGAGCTGCTCGCCGATTGCCGCAGGTGGTCGTGCGGTCAGGTTGGCCGGCATCTCCAAAAAGCATTTTGATAGAATGATTTACCGATCCGGAACCCGGATTGCAGAAGCGAGTCCCGGTCGAGCTTGCGGCCCATCTCGGCTCGCAGCTGCCGATCCTGGTGCGCGGCGCGTACTATGACCAATGGCGGCCTACGGGCAAACCCGAGCGAATCCGCACGCGCGACGAATTTTTGGCGAGAATTGCCGCGGAGCTCGAGGACACCAGACCCGTCAATGTCCCGAAGGCCGCCCAGGCGTGTCCCGAAGGCCGCCCAGGCGGTGTTCGGGGTTTTGGCTCGGCACGTCAGCCCGGGCCAGATCCTAAAAGTGGTCGAAGCGCTGCCCGCGGACGTGCGCGCTCTCTGGCCCGCCGAGGTCAGATCGGATGCCGGTCGACATGAGAACCGAGAGCCGGTTGGCCGATGACCGGCCCGGCACGTCGTATCAGGTCGTGGAGGCCAAGATAAATAAACGGATGTTCATCAAAAATCGGTCGGCCTCGTTGCTGCGCCGAGGAACAATTGTTTCCATTACTTGTTCTTTATTCAATCTTTCTATTCCTGGTTCTGTTCAGAGCAACGTCGATTCGAAAGAAAGGTATCTCAAGCGCGAGACACGTTCACGGCGATGACCATTGGAGCGTAACTCGGGGAATCCGAGACCCGTTCAGACCGGTTGGCGGCCGCCGAAACGGCCCCGATGCCGCGCCGAAAGCGGGGGCAGGCGAGACCGGAGATGAACGTGTTGGTCACGAGGCGTTCAGAGTTTTCATGGCAGCCTCGGATGCAGAGTCAAACGGAGGAAAGCCGAATGCGAACGATCTTGATTGCGATGCTTGTGGCCGCAGGCATCGGCTTCGTCGGAACATCGGGCAGTTCGGCCGCGCCTGTCACTGGCACAGGGATCCCGGATGCCGCCGCCGCGGTCGATCCCGTGGATCAGGTGCAACACTGGCGCTGGGGTAGCCGCGGGCACCACTGGCGCTGGGGCAGCCGCGGGCACCACTGGCGCTGGGGCAGCCGCGGGCACCACTGGCGCTGGGGCAGCCACGGGCACTGGCGCTGGGGCAGCCATGGACACTGGCGCTGGGGCAGCCGCTTTTAATGTCAGGCGGCAAATTGCTTGGCTGAGAGACGGCCCGGAGAGCGGCGGGTCCGTCTCTTTGCCGGCGAATCGCAGCACCCGCGTGGCGGCACTTTGGCGGACGCGCGAGCGAACCTATTGGCGCACCCTCGAGCCTTTCTTCGACGCCGCAGGCGGCGCATCGGGAACACGCTTGGCGACGTACTCGGCGACGAAGCAATTGTAATACGCTGCCGCCGGGTTCTTCTTGCTGGTCGCGCACTTATCGAAGGCGTCGAGTTCGTCCTCCGTACGATACGGCAGGTACGGAGCGATCATGTAGCGCACCGCGCCGTCCGGCGAGCCTCCGAAGCGGTCGATCCGGCCTTTCAGGCGCGGCTCGATCTCGAGAAGGATCTCGCGCAAGGTCTCGCCTTCGATGGAATTGTCGGGCAATTGGTCGAACGGCCCATCAAAGTAATTGTTCGCCCGCGCATTGCCTTCGAATACGCCGATCAGGATTTTGCGGTCGAGCCGGTGGTCCCGGTAGAAGGCGAAATCGGTGCGCTTGCCGATAATAATGCGATCGGTGCGACGACTCGGGACGAATTCGTCGGCGACTTTCACGGTCTCGTCGAGGATGTAGTGAAAGATCTTCAGCCTCGCGTTGTAGACGAGGAAGAAGCGAATGGCCGATTCGTCGAAGATCGGCCCGAGGAACTTCTCGTCGGGTCCGATGGCGTTCGCCGGCGGTTTCACCTGCGACAGATCGTTGAGCACGAAAACGACGCTCTTGGGGCCGTGGGAAACCCGATAGACCAGACGTTCGACCTTTTCCACCGTGACGCCCTGTGAGGCGTCGAAAATGATATGGGTGACCGGACTTTCGTCTCGCCATTCCGACAGCTCCTCGTAATACGCAAATATCACCTTGCCTTCGTCGCGGTTGCTCGCGTCCAGCCGGATATTGCCGGCGTAGCGCTTGGCGTTGTGAAGGAAGCTGAAATAGTAATAGTTCTCGGTCGGATAGACCTTCACTCGATCGGGAAGGCTGTTCAGCACGAAAGCGAACACGGCAATCGGATCATTGATCGCAAGTGTGGTCGTGCGCGTGACTTCCTCGACATAGGCCTGGTTGGTCTCCAGTCGCGGAAGCTCCTGGCTCTGCGCCGTTGCCGTCCCGACCATGGCGATGACCACCGCGACGACGACGAAGATACCGCCCGCGCGGGCGCTCGTGCGGCGAAGGCTCACAATCGGCATGATTACCGCTCCGCTGTTCATCTTGGTCACCGCTCGGCGCACAAATTCGTTCCGCAGGGCGAACTTGCGGGTGATTTCGTAAGATACTTGGTTGGACAAACCGGCGATATTGCTTTCCGGCTGGACCAGGCCGCCGACGATGCCCAAGCACAGGATCGATGACGTTCAACTTGGCTCGCTGAATGGAACCTGAACGGCGTGACCTGCCGATCTGCCTCGGTGGGAGCTCCTAAAATGCGGTACCTTTCAGTCCTATGGGCGGGTTGCCCGGGCCGCCCACGTCTTGCGGACGGGGATTCGGATCGTGGATGCCCGGCACAGGCCTGGGCATTACCGGGTCAAGGGCCGGGGAGAGCCGGTTCGATTTCAATCCGGCACGAGAGGTGATGCTCCGCCGCCACAGCCACCTGGAATCTGTCGCCGATCCGATGAATTTTCCTCCCAGTCGGGCCCGGAAAGGTTAGTGTCGGCTCGACCTTTCGGGGAGCGGAATCATGTCGGTGTATGTTTGGCAGGATGGTCGACTGCTCGGCTTCGATGCCGTCGAATGGATGACGTGGTTGGCGGCGGTCACCGGAATTGCCTTGCTCACGCTGGCAATCTAGCACGGTAAAATTCACCGATAGACGGCGCTGGCCGTGATAGCCGGCACGGGCGCAAGCCCGCCCGCCGATCATGCCGCGGCCGTGAGCGACAACAAAATGGGCTGGATATGTTCTCCTGGCTGCGAAGCGCTGCCAACGCCGCGCAGGCTCTAAAGACAACGGCGCGTTCCGAGCCCGAGCGCAGCGAAGCCGAGTTCGAAGCCAAGCGTCGAGCGCTCGGTGTCGAGGATGCGCTCAAGGAAATTCCGGGCGTCACCGCGTCGATGCTGGTCGCCTTGGGCGAGAACGGCATCAAGACGCTGGAAGAGCTCGCCGGATGCGCGGTTGACGATCTTTACGGCTGGACGGAGCCCATGGACGATGGGTCCACGACGCACGCCGGCGCGCTCGATGGCTTCGGGCTGTCCCGTGAAGAATGCGGGGCCATGATCATCAAGGCCCGGGTGAAGGCCGGGTGGATCGAGGAAACCGCGGCGCGACCGGTGAAATAGTCCGGCCAAGATGGATCCGGATCCGCTTCATTCAAATATTTGAAGGCCGGCGGGTTTCCTTGGCTACAGCAACAGCCGCTAGGCAGCCAGGATTTCCTTGCTTACCCCAATGCGAGCCTTGGCGGCTTGGTTTCATCTCGGAGACGATTCTCGGGGAGCGAAGTTCTGTCCGGCACCGGTCCGCCGCCGGGCCGAAAACGGCGCGATGCGGAATCGAATGATTCGGTCGCCGCTGATATCGCGCGCCAGCCCGATGTCGACCGCGGGAAAGCGCGCGCCCGGATTGAAAATGCGGGAGCGTAGCACCTGACCCAATGCGCGCGGGTAACCGCGTGCGAGGCAGCCTCACGACGGATTCACCGTGATGGTGCGGAACTAAACCGACCTCCGGCATGTTGGCAGGATGAAACGGCAAGCGTGACCGCGCTGCTGTCCGCGAATTCTAAATTCCGCCAACTCCAACCTGTGTGAGACTGTCATGTCAGACGTTTCCGGAAGACTGAAGGATGCCTCGAGCACCGCCAAGGACAAGGCCGACGAGACCGTGGAAAGCATGCGTTCCGGCACGGTCAAAGCCGTCGATCAGGCTGCCGATACCATGCGCTCGAAGACCGCCGAGGCTATGGAGGCAGGCATGGAAGCCGTCGATCAGGTTCGCGACGCGTCTTCCTCCCTTGGCGACGCGCTCAAAACCTCGATCGAGCGGCAGCCCTTTACCGCGATCTCGCTTGCCGCGGCCGCCGGTTTCCTGTTCGGGATGATGTTCTTGCGCCGCCGCGATTGAGCCGTGGTGCCGGTACGTCCGTAGTCCGGGCGAAAACTGCAGCGAAGTCCGGGACCCGCGTCTGCTTCGGTTTGTGAAGGCCTGTGCGCCGGTGGGAGCGATGCCGGTGTTGCGTGGCACCAGGGCGTTCATCGCGCCATTTCGATTTCCTCCCGGCGCAAATATTCCAGCGTCAGATCTCTCAGGTGATCGAGGATCCACGCCGCCATTTTCTCCTCCTCGTCCAGCGATTGCCGCAGCGAAGCCTGCGCCTCCGGCGAGCCGAGCTGCTCCGCGAGCACCAGCAGCGATTTGTAGGCGGCGATCTCGTAATGCTCGAAGGCGTAATCGGCAAAACTGCTCTTGATGATCTCGTCGCCGGCGAGTGCATGGGATCCCGCCAGCACATTGCCGAGCAAGGCCATGCCCGCGTCCTTGAGTCGGGAGCGGTCCTGATTCATCGAGCCGAGACATTCCTCGAGCCGTCGCAGCTGCCGTCCGGTCTCCTCCAGATGCTGCCCGATGCGTGCGCACACCTGGGGATAGCGCGTCAGACGCTCGCATTGACGCTCCAGCAGTTGCTGGGCCTGCCGCTCCATCGCGTGGGCATTCTGCAGGCCGATGATGAAGATCGAGCGCGCGTGGGGGGAGGCCATGGCGATTGTGCTCCGATGCAATGCGTGCCGACGTGAAACACGTCGGCCCTGAAAAGCGAAAATGCCGGCGAATGGAACTGGTTCCCGACGACCCGGTTGGGGTCACACCAACCCATCCAGGAGGGCAGTGCGATGCGAAATCTTGTTACGCGCGGCAAGCTCCCGTTGCTGTCGAGCGTGGCCGCCATTGCCATCGTGGGCGGCGCAGCTTGCCTCGATGCCTCAACCGCGCCGGCCTCGGCCCAGACCGAAACCCGCGTTTCGACCTCGATCGATTTCCATGCCGTGCTGCAACCGTACGGCAGGTGGCAGCACCATCAGCGCTGGGGCGAGGTGTGGCTGCCTGCGAGCCGGCCGCGCGACTGGCGTCCCTATACGCACGGACACTGGGGCTACACCGAGGAATGGGGTTGGTACTGGATCTCGGCGCAGGATGAGCAGGACTGGGGCTGGGTGGCGTTCCATTACGGCCGTTGGGTGTTCGACCCGGAAATGGGCTGGATTTGGATACCGCGCCATGAATGGGGGCCGGCCTGGGTCGATTGGCGCCGAGGTGGGCGTCATATCGGGTGGGCGCCGCTCCCGCCCGAGGAGATCCTGGTCGAGATCGAGCCGAGACCGGATGTTTGGATCTTCGTCCGCGATCGCGATTTCATCGCGCCGCGGATCAGCGAAGTGGTCCTGGAACGCCGCGAGTATGATGTGTTCATCCGCGAGACCGTCGTGGTGAACCGGACGATCATCGAGGAGCGTCAGCGCATTGCAATCAATCCCGGAATCGAGCCGACCTTCATTGCGGCGGCGGTCGGCCGTCCGCTGCGCCCCGTCGAGGTCCGCCCGCCGGTACTGGCCGGGACGGTCGGCGTCCAGAATGCGATCGAGGTTCGCACGACCGAACGCCAGAGCGTCCGCGAAACGGTAATCGAGAAACAACAAGCGGCGATTCAGCCCGCCCGGAATGTACCGCCGCCAACGCCGCTCAGACCCGGCGAGAAGGGCCGGCTCGGCGAGAATCCGCCGGCTGCCGCCCGCCAGGCGCAACAGCCGGGTCAGCCGAGTGCCGGGCCCGGCACGGTTGGGCAGGAACGCCAACCCGGAGCACCGGCCG
>WNFZ01023375.1_pt1 | contig 13413 bp, 15 predicted proteins | sample 5400081 | NCBI WGS metagenome assembly WNFZ01 (sample SAMN13153365, study PRJNA577476) | soil metagenome | isolation source: 80 cm soil or saprolite under grassland replicate 1 | place: USA:California | collected 2016-06-15
AGAATGATAATTTTTTTGATGCATCAAATTGACAATTTAACGATAGATTGAGTTGACCCTTAATTGTTTGGATACCCCTGTTAGATTACCTATACCAATCATACGTCTGCGTACATTGCGAATTCATGAGGATGTGGTCGTACGGCCAGCTCCATGTGCTCTTTTCCTGCATGTTCGATTATACTAGCGATCACTTCCTTACCAAATATTGGTTCCAAAAACTTAGAGTCACTCTGCAATTCTTCACATGCTTCCCTTAAGCTGGCAGGAAGTTGTTGAATGCCTAATTCTCTTCTTTCTTCCTCCGTCATCTTAAAGATATCAGCATTGACTGGATCGCCTATAGACAACTTTCTTTTTATACCATCTAGCCCCGCAGCAACAATAGCTGAAAATGCAAGATATGGATTGCACGAGGGGTCAGGGGCCCTGAATTCTATTCGCTTCATGTTTGCAAATTTTTTACCTTTATAATGAGCGGGAATTCTAATTATAGCTGACCTATTGCCCGTACTCCAAGCAATATATACTGGGGCTTCATACCCAGGAACTAATCTTCGATACGAATTTGTGGTAGGAGCCACTATTACGGCTAAAGCTTTGGCATGATCAATTATACCGCCGCCAAAATATCGTCCGATTTCAGACAATTCAGCATACTGGTCGGTTGCATCATAGAATAGATTACGTTGTTTATTCCAAAGACTTACATTGACATGCATTCCCGATCCGTTATCCAAGGCAATTGGCTTAGGCATCATTGTTGCAATCATATTGTGTTTCTTAGCTATGTTTTTGACGATATACTTGTAACTTTGTGCCGAATCAGCCGCATTAACGAGACTATCATAGCGAATATCTATTTCACATTGACCAGCGGTCGCAACTTCATGATGATGAGCGTCACATATTATGCCAAATTTGTTACTCAACACATCTACGCATTCGTTTCGATATTGCATTAGTGTATCTCCGGGTGCGCTTGGTAAATAACCCTCTTTGAGTCTAAGCGCATATCCGACGTTGTCAGTTGACCATGGCGCTTCTCTAGATGTTATTTCATAGCTCTGCCCACGAGAAGGAGTTAGCGTATTAACTGAAAGCTTGTCAAATACAAAAAACTCTACTTCAGGACCCCAATATGATACTTCGTACCCTTGATCCTTGGCATATTTTTCAGCTTCTTTTGCAATGGCCCTAGGATCTTTCGGGTAAGATCCTCGAGTTATCCCTCCGCTCAAAATATCGCAAATTAGTCTAGCGGTAGGATATTCTTCGATCCATGGGATCGTAGCATAAGTAGAGGAATCGGGACGGATAATTAAATCAGATTCTTGTATTTCAGTAAAACCTTTAATTGAAGAACCATCGAGTTTGGGTAATCCATCCTCAAAATCCTCTATTCTAAAGGTATTTGAAGCTATTGTAGTGTGATGAAATCTGCCGAATAGACCCGTAAATTGTAAATCAAGAAATTTAATCCCATCTCGCTCGAGTCTTTGCATAACCTCTTCGTTGGTGTACGATAAGGGTTCTATTCTTCCGCTAAGAACTCTATATGGCAACTAGAATCTTATTTCTTTATTGTACTCCTCTAATTAAGTTTTAAAATAAGTTTCATGTGTTTTTGAGATTGTTTACAGAATAGCTGATAAAAAAGTTATATTTTGTGAAGCATGAGAGTTAAGTGACAGTAAGTAACACTCAGGTTGATCACTGGTGAAAAGTGCAGACGAGGGGGAAAGGTCAGATATAGATGAGCATCCCGAGATGATAGATTTGAATTTCATATCAAATCTTCTACTTAAGGAAGTTCAAATTCCTACGTTACAATATTTATTGCCAGATACATTTAAAATGATTGCTAGATTCATCAGAAACTTATCGCTGCAAAATTACGAAAATATAGAATCAAAAATTAGGGATGAACTAATTCGGCTAGCATCACTTGCAACTAGACTTTTAATCGAAGTACGCTGTCAAAAATTAGTCTTCGAAATTGACGATCATTTAGACTTACCTGCCATTTTCGCAACTGAACAATACTCTAAATTGACCGAAGAAGAAAAGTATGTTCTGGAAGCGAATCTAGACGCATTTAGAAAGAAAGAATCATTGGTGCTTGCCTCTACAGAGGGGCGCGAGAAAATGCTGAAAATTTTTTCAAAATTGGTTCATTCGAGAAAAGTAATAGTAAAGTTTCTTAAACCGATTGAACAGTTTATGGGTGTCGATATGAACAAGTATGGTCCATTCCTGAAGGAAGATGTTGCGGTATTGCCATTTGAAAATGCGAGATCGCTTATTGAAAACGGAACTGCTAGAGAAATTTATAATGATTTGCCATCTAAATAGATGCAAATCTAGATATTATTCTATGCGTAATCATAACTTAAGTAATCTTGCCACATAATGGAGTTGATATAGATCAATTCATTCTTTTTACAATTTATCCAACCGCAGTTTTTTTTGCTGTCGGATTTGTGGCGAAAAAGCGAAACCTTTCTGACGTATTCAAATACATTCTTCAGGGACTAACCTGCATAGTTTTTTCTATCATTTATTTCGTTGGAGTGCCTAGAGGCGGCGCAGATGGCCTTGCCATCATATTAGCAATGTTTGGGATATTGCTATTATTTATGGCCAGAAAGCAGAAGATTCAACCGGCTACTTCCGAAGACCAAGCAAGGACAGCATAAACAATTTTATAATTTTTTCTTATCTGTTTCTATTAAACCTCAAAATTGTCTAGTGTTGCATACCAATTCCATGTAAGACATTCCAATAAATCAGCAACATTTTTTCCATATTTAGGATCTAGTAATAAGACACTTGGCGATCAAATGATACCAAGAGAAATAACCTAATATTAGGTAACTATACTTATGACGTAGATTCGTGTTTTCTTCTTTTGTATTCAATTAAGCCCATCAATTGATAGCCATACTCTAAATTGTGTTTGACATGGTTAATCCCGTGCGATCCATGCGGTACGAACTTACCATCCAGTACATTTTCGATATATGTCCTAGCTTTCCTAATTGAAATTGTTGCATGTTGAAGCTGCCTGTCTGTTAGTTTTTTTCCAATTTCTTTTTCTACTTCACGGCTGAATTCATTAGATCCCACTAATTTAGAATACTTCTGTAACTTGTGGTAATTCAAGCCTAAGTCTGTGATTTTTTTATAGTCCTGCTCAGATAGATTCATCAATAACTCTTCTAACTCCTTTTTCTTTCTTCGAGTCAAAATACTAAGGCTGTTAATGAGATCTTTCCGACTTGCCTTAGGAAGAATTTCGGCTCTTGGTTCTTTCTCCACTAAGATCTGTTCCCTTGTGAACAATGGACGATATATTAAGAACTAACCTAGGATAATTATTTTTCAGCATGTCATTTGATGCATCATAATTTTCCATAATATCTTTGTAGATACTCAGAATCGCATCGTCCACCAATCGGTTTATGGGTTGAGACCCATTTGTAATTTCAGGTTCTCTTCTAGGTTCCAAGCCCTTGCAACCAATCGTCAAAAAATCACATAGCTCTGATTTTGAGAGAATATAATCGTTCGCCTCAGTAGAAGTAACAATTGCTTTCATTACATTGAGCCAGAGATCTTTAGAAGTAGATACATTCGGGTATGCCTTCTTCATAATATCTAAAGCCCCTTTCTTTATTTTCGTATCAACAATCCTTAATTCCTCAAAGGCTCGGGTTAGTATTTTATCTACTGATGGACTTTTAATATCAGCAGAAAGATTGTTAATATTAGTCAATGAATGTTCACTTATAGCACTAATCCTAATATTAATGATAATATTTAGAGAATATCTGAGTTTTGTAATCTGTTTCAGTAAAATTAAATATTACAATTGTATAGGCAATATTCTGAAAAGTTTCGGCTTTCCATATTTAAGATGCCCCTTAAATTAAATAACCTTCTTGCCAGAGCAAATTTAGGAAACTATTCCCGAGCAGGAGCCGCTAACCTAAATACAGAAAGAGGTACTTCTGGCTTTGCTTATTCCTTACTAATTATTTCAAATACGGTGCAAATTAATCATGTACCACGGAAGTATTTGCTACAGCAAGCCTAGCACAGAATCCCATTACACCCCCAAATACTATGTGTAATGCCAATGATCCAAAAAAGATTGTACTAGAAAGTTGGAGAAATTGCTTTGCCAGAATATACTCTTCTGAATTATGATTTACGCTACTCAACATTTTTTGGAGGGTTGGTTGCATCAAACCATAATTAAGAGGCAAGAATAAAACTGCCCAAACTACCACTCCAGCTAGGATACCGGTTGCTAATCCCTTTATTAGAGAATTGATGTTTAAAATCTTGATTTGCTTAGAAATAGTACTGTATGCTATTCCAATTATCACTGCAGTTACCAAATACAATGTAAATCCAAGATACACCGCATACGACGAAGGGATTCCAAATGCCAACCCGACCATCTTATAGAGCGATCCAGGTGGTAAACTCAATTCGGAATCAATAGCCAGAAATAAACCAAAAATTGCCCAAGCGGCTGTAAGACCTGCTATCATGCCCGACGGACGACGAATGACCACTGGAGACGAAGGTTGCATAACTATCAATATATACACTCTCGAATATTTAGATTTTATGTGATTTGCTCTGTAGTAACTTCTCATTAGAAATCTTAGTTCGTGTTCTATAGACGATTACACATGATCAGGCATCTAGCTTATTGCAATAATTTGGATCTCAACTAGACATATTTAGTGATTATGATCCACAAGTTCAAATTGGATAACAGTTAACTAGAAAGGGCATTCCTCTTTATCCAACATTGGAACTACTTTAACTTAATTTTACCGCCATGCTTTTTTACTTCTGCGATGATGTCCTTTGATACCTTTTTTAATACTTCTTCAACATCCGATTTTCTTTTGCCCTTTGAAATTATCTGAATTTTCATCAAAGGAACACTTTCATGTAAATGCCCCTGCGGGTGGGTTTTTAAGTATAATAGCTCTGGCGGAAATCTATTTACCAATTTGGTCAAAGTCCGGGCTAATGTAGCTTCCCCGACACCTTCCACATAATAATAACGTTGTTGTGCTTCGAATTTTCCTACTTCCTTTTTGATTTTAACTAATATGCTCGCAGAAAATATTGCTTTCATTTCAGCTGGTACTCCAGGCAAACACACAATTCTGGTTTTTTTAATGCTAATTTGGACTGCTGGGGCATTTCCGATAGGATTTAGGATTGGTATTGATCCCTCCGGAATCAACGCCATTTTCAATCGGGCGCTGGTTAATTTCACTCTTTGTCGACGTTTCTTATAACTGTCCTTTATCATCTGTACTGCAGTAGAATCTAAAACGAGCTTTCTTCCCAAACTTCTGCCAACACCCCTTAAAGTCATGTCATCGTAAGTAGGACCAAGACCACCACATGTAATCAACCAATCAGGCTTCCTTTCTAAACAGTTCTTAATTGCGTAATCGATTTCTTTTACGTCATCTCGAACAGACAACACTCTTGTTACTAATCCACCTATTCTCGTTATCTTTTTGCACATCCAATTAGCATTTGTATTCAGTGTAATACCTGATAAGAGTTCATTACCTATACATACTATTTCGACTTTACTCATACCCTTCCACAGCTAACCTATGGATATTTTAGTCCAAAACGTGTTTATTACGATTATTCCCTCTCATTTGGGATCAGGGTCCTCTGAGCTCTAAGTTTTGATGCAAGCCACAAATTTGGGAAGCGAACATTATGTATCCTGCCACATTCGAGGAACGTCGGTATGGATAGAAATTGTTTGTATCTTTAGGCATTAATTCATACTTAATCTTACTTGCTTCCTCCTTAGAAATTGGAGCACGAACAAATGCGTCTTTTAATATATCTTTCCAAGGAAGTTGAGGTAATGCCCCTTTTTTCAGAGCTAAAATTGAAATTACCCGAACGCTGTTTTCCTTGTCGAGAATAATTGAATAAGCATAATCATCGGAAGGCCCAAAAGGGTCTGTCGTAGTATATGGATCAATGTCAATATGTGCTCGCAGTCTTCTTTTAAAGACAAATGCCATCCTGCTCATTAGAGCGAGATCAGATACTGAAAGTTTGCTCAACATGTCAAGAGTTGGAAGTTTGGTATCAAGGCTTGAAAGCATAGACAACGGTAGCAATCTTGATTATATAATTTTTGATACTAAATTGATCTTTCAGAAAAACCAATAAATTAGAACCTGGTAAACTAAGTTTTGCCGGGGTACCCAAGCTAGGTAAGTAGAATTTGACCCTAAGAGGGGTCAGCCTCGAGATCTCAGGGAAAAAGAAAACTAAGGGAAAGCTGATGTCCGCAAGGACTCGTGGGTTCGAGTCCCACTCCCGGCGGTACAATCTCTGTTTTCAATCAAGTCTCATGGTCATAGGACGACCTGTCATTTCATTGGCATAAGGGCCTTGGTAATTTCATTCCCTTGATACACGAATTATGAAATTTGACAAAAACGACATTGAGAAGATGGAGTTTATAATTAATTTTAATACAAAAATTCTTATTGGTCGCCTAGGGATATCGAAAGATATTTGTAAATAGTCATAAACACTGGTTAAAAGGATTTCGCATTCCATTTACCAATAACGAATATCCATCACGGCTAAGGTCCACCGATCCGTGTATTGGAACCAAAAAAAGATACTTGGGTGGGCGACTAAACGCCTATTTCCTTTGCAATAGCTACAATCTTCTTTCCATCACTAGTTAGACTATTGTAGACCTTATTTTTTACATTCTTTCTGTCCACGAGTCCCCTTTTATGAGCCTTCAGAAGCAATTTGTGTCCGTATCCATACGCTCCAAGCTTGGTCAGTAATTCTCTCGTAGGGTATCTCCTTGCCGGCCCTATGGTCTTCAGTAACTTGACCAATGCTTTCTCCTCTACCAGTATTTTCAGTAATCTTGCATCTTTCATACAATAGTTCTAAACATATAAGTATATAATTGTTATTCTTTACTAGAAACATAGATATCGATCCCTTTATATATATTTAAGAAAGAGTCAGCGATTCCCCGGCATGGTATTTAAATTTACGATGTTACCATAGTATCTGAAGAAGTCATTTGAAGAAGACCTCAAGTCCTTTTTCTTGAATCAATATAATATAAATGAAATTGTTCGTGGGCTGTCTGTGGATGTGTGGATCTGAGGATATGTTGATTACATGTTTCTAATATTCAGAGCTTACCCGATACAGATTAGATATTTAATGTTACTATCTGTTAATATTCGAGCCACGGTTAATATGAGAGTGAGTATTGTCTGGGTTAGTCTTGGTTAGTCTTGGTTATTCCAAAAGTGCTAAGTCGACCATATCTCATCCATTGTTTCATATTGATAAGAGGATTCCTATCTGTCTATATCCTGCTCCTAAGGAGATACATTACCGCTCTTGGGCCGTAGGTCTTATTAGTATCTCATTCACATTTACATGGTTGGGTGCACCTATAGCAAATAAAACAGCATTTGCTATGTCTTCTGACTGCAATATTTCCATGTTCTTCGTAGCTTCAATAAATTTGGCCATCGACTTGTCAGTTATTGTCTCCAATAGGTCGGTGGAAACTGCTCCAGGTTCAATGCATGTAACTCGGATGTTATACTTTGGACTTACTTCCTTTCTTAATCCTTCGCTAAAAGCCGTGATGGCATGTTTTGTCGCACAGTAAACAGTTCCTCCAGCAAATACTACTCTTCCCGCAACTGATGACATGTTGACTATATGTCCTGATTTTTGGTTCAACATGTATGGCAGTACAGCCGAGGTACAATAAAGAACCCCTTTGAGATTTACGTCAATCATCTGTTCCCATTCTTCTACTTTTCCATTCTGAAAATAGCTTAGTGGCATTAAGCCAGCGTTGTTAATTAGAAAGTCAACTTTGCCCCATTTCCTAATTATGGCATCAACAAATGAATCACAATCTGTTTTCTTGGTTACATCAAGCTTTTGAACAAAAATTCTTGATTTTTCTTGGTGATTTGCTTTTTTAACTCTTGAACGACATAAATCAAGCTAATACCATAATAACCGCTTATCTTCCTTTTCCAATATAATTTAACATTTGAGGAAGTTGACACACCTTCTTTTTCTCGTTAGGTCGCTTATTGTTCCATATTAATGTTGTACAATTGTCATTGGATAGACGAAAATTATGTCTCAAATCTATTAAAAATCTATTAAAAATTAATAAATAGTCCAAAATTGAGTATATTTCGTGATTATGATTGAGATAAAAGGGGGTTTGAGGAATCAAAAAGATTGTTCCATGGTATTGAAAATAGCGTAAAACTGAGAAGGCCTTAACAGCCTATTGCAATACCTTATTAACTCATGCCTCTGCTTTGCGCGGGTTTTCAAGTACCAGTTCTACACGGTGACCTTCTTGGCTTAGAATCGAAGCTCAAGAACGGAAAGAACTGGTCGTGTTTGAGGAGGGTCATTAAGGTATTCTAGACTTCATTCCTATTCTTACAAGGGTCTCATTTCAGAAGATAATAATGGAAGTAGACTTACGGTCAAGTCAGCAAAAAACTGGCTGTTATAACATGTGATTAAATTACACCAAGTTGATCCTTTGACTTTAATAACGATCAGAAAATTCGTATTAACCTCATAATTTGATCAGCCCAAAGGTCTTCGATGTTACTGCTATATTAAACAAGAATCCATGTAGTATTTATTTATGTTAAGAACGATTATTGTTTCCTGAAAATTACCAAAAGCGCAATAGACCAATTCATTTTATCGAATGGTTTTGTGAAACCGAGGGGCTCGAATTTGGCAATTACTACTTAAAATGGTATGATAAATCTTATTGGGTCCGTCAAAAAGAAATACCTGAATTAAAAAGATTCCTGAAAAATATAACTCGCCATTTATCTGTGATTTATCATTTGCTAAATAGTTTGGAGAATAAAAGACCCAAAGACAAATATTGTGCATATAGGCAACTATCTCCAGACATACACCTTTCTCATAGCAATAGAAATAGGCTAATTAGATATGATTTGCATATGATGTTAGATGGTTCTACGTTCATTGATAGAACAGAAAAAATTGAAATTAGCCTTATACTCCCTGGTCTAACCTTGTTTTATTAATCTGGCTTGAGTAAGATTAGGTCGCAAACCAAAAGATACTTCTGAACTTTTCCTGCTAAAGATAGGTCATAATGGCGCATAAAAACAAAATATTAAGCTATCTTGCGGTAGGAAATGCTGCCGAAGACTGTGCTTTTCAATTCTCCTTGTGAATTAAAAGTTATTTCGCATTCTCTACGTCTAAATTGAGACTGACCTCATTTGAAAGACATCGTTATGTCCTAACTCTATAGACAAGTAAAGGCTGAGGCCCTAATCAATAAGTTACAAAAATCCTTAACAGCATTAATGGAGCAAGTTCATTCGACAATAAATACGGCACCTTCGACAAAATCATACCGTGATTGTTATCAGTACCTAGTCGTGTGAGTATGATAACTTGACGAAGGAACGTGTTTATAATCTATAATTATTCTTATTTCGATTATGGCTTCAAGATCACCTATTAATCGCAATCCCAAATTAAAAGATAGATATACCACTCATCGGGTGAAGATAGATGAAGATATCATATCCTTGACGACTTCTCTTTTGAGCTATGATACCAGGACAGCATACGCGGTCCTCGGGGCGCAGTTAGCGCAAATTGAGCGTCCTTTCCATGCATTTCAAACGATCAAGATGTTGGGATTTGGCGCAGGTCTAGATGTCCCAAGGATTTCTATGGACTATGTATTAGAAGGGTATGACTTTCTAAGGACATTCTGGCCTAAAATGGTACTCCCCATTTGTAGTTGGTGGCAACATAACAAAGGGAAAGAAGGAAAAGAGCTGATGAAAGAGGTTTGTGCTATTATCACTTACCTGTTGCCACTGCCCTATAATTTGATTCAAGGGGTAATATCGATCATAGCAGTCATAGTTGTAAAAAATGGATTAGACAAATTATGCGCAAATAAGAAGGGCCGACCCCCGGAACCATAGTGGTCATTAAAGCTTCAAGCCTTTTATAGATACTGACATACAGGTAACAATACGGGATGTTTCATCGAATTGAATAGACTTGGGCGTCACAGCGGAAGCGGGAACAATTGTAGCAGTTTTTGGAGGTCAAAGTTACTAAAAGAAACTCCTGCGAGTCTCTGAGAAGAGTATAATATGAAGATTGGGGACGTGAGCACACTTAAGAAGCAAGAGTGACTCTACTGGAAGGTTCTGTAAAATCAGTTATTAAGACAAGAACCGGAGACAGATTAGCGATTAAAATTGCAAAAGTTGGAGAGGATTATGCTACGGTAGAAGCTTTAGATCAGATTGTAAAGAATGAAGATTCATGGGAGGAAATGGGTACGAATGAAATGAACGAGTACGATCTAAAAAGTGACTCGGAGCTTACAAGAAACCAGAAAAAGGATTGTCGTTCATAATGGTTTGCAGGGGTATATGTTTGAGACATAAAGCAATAAAGCCGGCCGGGAAAGAAAGGGGTCGCTATATTACAGGTCAAAAGCGTTGTCAAGTCTGCGGCATTTTCATAATGTGGCCGGGATACTTTTGTCCCTGTTGTGGCTATAGATTGAGAACGAGACCGCGAAATTTCAAGTATAAATCGAAATTGAGAGCAGCAAACAACTTTAAACATCGAAACCTCCTTACAGTTCAAAAATAGTAAACGATAAATATGCTTCCGGAAAAAAATTTGCAAAATGCGTTACTGCTTTTTATATCAGATAAAATGGGGTGAAGCCAATCCGGGGTCTAGAAGGTTCCAATTATCGTTTTTGGTCCTTTGTTAACTGTTTAAATCTTACATCTTTGTGTCATTCTTTTCTCCATTCACATATACCCCGGGAAAAATTTCGCCACAATTTTTGCATTTTAACATAAGCATTGGCACTTATCTTCAACCAACTTATATTAGATGCCCTCATCCTTATAACTACTGATGCTAATTCCTTGGAGTTCAGTACAAACTGACGACAAATCCTATGCGACACGAGATTCATTAATATTATAGATTGGAAAGTGACTAATTCTTTGATATAAGTTGACTTGCGCCAATCTTGTGACTATAGTAATAGATTATTTTTCTTATGTTCCTTGTATCGTCTAGAGAACTCTTTATCGATCTCTTCATTTTTAATCACTTCACCCCTTCGCCCTGGTGTCTTCATTGCCTGTTGATTGACCTGTTTCCTCTCCTCGTCTAATTCACTGTATCCAATATGGATGTCATAGATTCGCTGTTTCTTGTTACGTAACTCTTGAGCATATCTCTCTCTAAAATCTGATTCATCACTTAAATAGATAGAATTAATTGATTCCATTCTTCGTTATCACATCCTTTCTATTCGCCATACTTATAAGAATGCATTGTTAAGAATTTCCTAATTTGATTGGTTTATGGCTTAATGAAGAATTTGCTGAGTTAATTTGTTAACCAATCAATCATATTATCGCGATCAACTTGGTAATAAACGGTATAATAACCTAGAATAAGACTATCATCGGTATTTATTATGCAAACAATAATTATTTTTCCAATTTTAATGCTACTTGGAATTAATGTCTCTAACCCTTACAATGCTTATTAGTTTTCTCAGATAAGTGAATTGCTCCACACACCATCATATTTAGAATATTCAGATGGCTCTCTAAAATGCGCTTGAATCTCATCCAACCTTTCCAATGACCCATCACGAGTCCTAATCTCCGAGAAAGACGGTTCGGTTCTTATTGATTGCAAAAATGAATAAACCTGTTGATTTGTAACTCCATGCTTTATATCATATTCAATTCTTTTACATACCTTACCTATGCTTCCGTACTTCTTGTTTAACCTTCTTTCCCACCGGGATGGATTTTCGGATAGACCTGTAACAAATTTAACAAGAGTTCGTTCCATGTGTTTAACATGCCACTCGCGCATGGGAAAATTATTTTGTTCCAATTCCAAGTACTTGAACTATGGCGTGGTATATAATTTAATTCATTAGGTGAAAATGAAAGAACTCTAATCAATAAATCCACTTTGGAGTTCAGGAATAATCTATTTCGGTTTGCGATTTTCATCACTTTTAGTCCATTGAGATTACAGAATTCATTTATACTCCTATTATCTTATTTTATTTCATGCCAATATTTATGGACGTTCATAAGGTCCCTTTTGCAGAGGAACACCTGAAAGAATTATGTCAAGCACCAAGAGATGAATTCGGTGTCAGTCATGTTAACTTACTTTACAATAAAGAAGCTAATGTTTGTTTTTGCTTGCTTGATGCACCTGACAAAGAGGCTGTCGAAAAACATCATGAAAAGGCTAACGTCAAGTGTGAGTGGATTACTGAAGTAACGTTGGCTAGCGACTTTAAAACTCCACAGTAACATTAGTTGTGACCCAACATTGGCTCTAGCGTCCCTATTTCTATTGCAGAGATACTCTACACTGCAACGGAAGCTTGGTGGTCCCTTATTCCAACATCAGATTTTCCGAATTGTTCTGCCATTCGCTTGTACATGTTTAATTCTTGCGTTGATAAGGGCCTAATCTTTTTCATTGCTTCCTCGAAGTGACGCATATGTATTTCTAATTCTTTAACATGACTGTCGGCTTCCTTTGGATCTTTATACTTGGATATGTGTTCTCTCATTGAAAGCATTACAGCAGCGGATGAAAGGGATGCTATATCGGCACCAGTATATCCCTCTGTATGATCAGCCAATTGTTCTATATTGACGTCACTTGCCAATGGTTTCTTTTTCGTATGGATTTTCAATATCTGTAATCTGGATTCCTTATCAGGGGGAGGAACGTAGAGTAACCTGTCAAATCTACCGGGTCTTAACAATGCAGTATCTATAATGTCTTGTCTGTTTGTCGCGCCAATTACTATCACATTGGTTAGAATTTCCAGACCGTCTAACTCTGTCAGTAATTGGCTTATTACTCTTTCAGTAACATGCGAATTGCCTAAATCTGCTCCTCTCGTAGGTGCTATCGCATCAATCTCGTCAAAGAAAATTATGCATGGAGCTGCTTGTCGCGCTTTTCTAAATACTTCCCTAACTCCTTTCTCAGATTCCCCCACCCACTTGCTAAGTAATTCTGGACCTTTTATGCTTATGAAATTAGCTTCGCTTTCGTTAGCAGCGGCTTTGGCCATTAACGTTTTTCCTGTACCTGGTGGACCATAAAGCAAGATACCTTTTGGAGGAGTTGCGTCAGCATGTGTAAAGATGTTCTGATATTTTAATGGCCATTCGACCGCCTCCTGCACTTCTTGCTTAACGTTTGGCACTCCTCCAA
>WNFZ01004206.1_pt1 | contig 13409 bp, 8 predicted proteins | sample 5400081 | NCBI WGS metagenome assembly WNFZ01 (sample SAMN13153365, study PRJNA577476) | soil metagenome | isolation source: 80 cm soil or saprolite under grassland replicate 1 | place: USA:California | collected 2016-06-15
CGATCATTGTCTGCGGCGATGTCGCGATTGGTGGAATGAATTTGAATGGTTTCCCATTTCGACAAGACAGCGGCATTGCGTTACTTGGGCTTAATTCTGCGGGCCAGCCCTGGATTACCTGGGCGACCGGCCCGCACGGCATAGGGTCTTACGGCGCAGCGAACGTTCCGAATAGCAAGCAGAATGAACCGCCGGCAGAAAATCTGGAACCGGCCGCACTGTTCACAAAATCGGCGCTACCCACCGTGGACGACGTCGTCGTGTTTGGCAGCGGCCCCGGGACTGATGTGCTTCAAGGGGTGGTCGATAGCACGGCAGTCTTCAAGGTACTTCGCGGTGAGCTCTGAAAGCCAGGCTTCATCGCGCTCACAATTCTGCCCCACAGTCGGCTGGATTCTCAGACATTTCCGACGAACAAATAACTCCAATATTGATTTTCTCGCCGAGTTAAGAGACACTTGGCGCTCAGACCAATGCAGCTCCTCAGCGCATTTTCACGACCGCAGACCGTTCCGGCTGTTCCAGTCACAGCGCCGAAAAAAACGCTTTGGATTCTCAATAGTTGGCGCGACCTGATTCTGTACGTCGGCACACCGCTTTTTCTGTTGCCGATGTTTTTGCTGGCGCAGGCGCGCTGGAGCGCACAAGACATTTACATTTTCGTGGCTGCGTTTGGCGCCATGGGCCATCATCTGCCGGGAATGATCCGCGCGTACGGCGATCGCGCTTTGTTCAGACGTTTTCGCTGGCGCTTCATCTTCGCGCCGATTTTTTTGCTCTCGGTTTGCGTCGCTTTTTACTGGTGGGACCTCAAGGGCATAATTCTGATCGTTTTCTTCTGGGGTGTTTGGCATGGGATGATGCAGACCTACGGTTTCTGTCGAATCTACGACGCGAAAACAGGCTCCTTCGCTGCGCTAACGCGCCGGCTCGACTTCGCGACCTGTGCAATTTGGTTTGCAGCGGCGGTGCTGCTTTCGCCGCAACGCATGGCCGACACGCTCGAAATGTATTACGCCAGTGGCGGATCATTCATTCAGCCCTGGCTCCTGCACAACGCGCAGCAAGTCGTCCTGGCCATCGCCATTGCAGTAGCCGTTTTGTTCCTGTTCAATTTCTCCCGGATGTGGGCGGAAGGAAAACGCCCCAATCCGGTGAAGCTGGCGCTGCTGGTCACGAGCATTGTTTTCTGGTGGTATTGCAATAACGGCGTCACCAACATTCTTGCGGGCATCGCGCTGTTCGAAGTGTTTCACGATGTGCAGTACCTTTCGCTGGTCTGGATTTACAATCGCAGCCGCGTGGAAAAAGACAGCTCGATCGGCGGCTTCATGCGGTTTGTTTTTCGCCGGAGCGGTTCGTTGATTGGGCTCTACATCGGGCTGGTTTTTGCCTACGGTTCCCTTGGCTATTTCAATACCCGTCTCGAAGTCGAGACGATAAAGCGTGTGCTCACCGGCGTAGTGGCGGCGTCGGGTCTTCTTCATTTTTATTACGACGGATTCATCTGGAAAGTGCGCGATCGCTCCACGCGCGAGCATCTCGGTTTGGCCGGAGGAACCGCAACTGCGACATCACGCGAATTTCTGCCTGGTTGGGTGCTGCATGGATTAAAATGGGTAGCGGTATTTGTGATTCCACTCGGTGCGCTTTGGATTGGGCAAACGTGGAGCAAAACGCCGGAAGTGGAACGAGAAGCATGGATCGCGTCCGATTTGCCGAATAGTGCCCGCGCCCATTGGAAGTATGGCTTTAGCTTGCACAACGCGGATCGTCTCGATGACGCAGCAGAGCAATACCGCATTGCGCTCCATCTCGATCCGAATCAGAAGGAAGTGCATTTTGGCCTTGGCCAGGTTCTGGCCGCGCAATCGCAATTGAGTGAAGGACGCACCGAACTGGAGGAAGCTTTGCGCAGCGATCCGCGCAACGGCGAAGTTCATTCCGAATATGGATGCGTTCTGGAACGCCTCGGCCAGAAAGACGAAGCCGGCGCCGAACACGCAACCGCCACGCGGCTGGCGCCGAAATCCGGGCGGGTTCATTATGAATACGCGATGTTCCTTTTCCGGGACGGCAAGATGGATCAAGCGATCCCGGAATTTCAAGCTGCACTCAAACACAACCCGAACCACCCCGAAGCGCATTATCATCTCGGCAGAGCGCTCTTTGTGAAAGGCGACTTTGAAGGCGCTAGAATTCATTATGTGGAAACTGCGCGCCTCGATCCCAAGGCGCCGGTTCACAACGGCCTGGGCGCTGTTTATTTCCGATTGGGGCAAACTTCGGAAGCGATCGCCCAGTTTAAGGAGGCGCTGCGTTTACATCCTGATGACGCAGAAGCCGCGGAAAACCTTCGCTTCGCGCTGCCCACGGGCACACCCAGCGATTCCGCGCCGCGCTGAAACCGATCATCGCCTGCTTGTCACGTCGAGCCGCGAAATGACAACAAAGCGATCCTTCCGCCCGCGGCCTTGCTCCGGCCGCAATGAGTCAATTAGTGGCCTATCACGCGAACAGACGGGTCCTGCCGCAATATGTCCGCCGCTGTACCGCGGCCTGTCTGGTTGATCTGACGCCGATCCCATTCGGATAACGCACTAAAGCTTGGCGTCCCGATTGGGCTGATCTTGATTTTCTGCGGAATCCGGGAACCCAATACCCAAACGTACGCATAGCGCTCGCCCTGCGGTGGCACCTGCTCATGCCGCTGCGGGCCCGCGAATGCAGCGCTTGCGACAACGGACGCTATCACCAAAACGACCGCTGACTTTATCATGCCTGATATTTTCATAATTTTGAGAACCTCTCTCTAAGTATTCATCCGATTTAACCCTGAGGACAAGGGCAAGTTTCGGACAGGATTCATCTTGCCCGCAAATCACCAGCCTTCGCCTGCTAAGGCGCGGCAGGCCCGAATTAACGGGAAAAAAAAGCAGCTTCAATTCTTTGATTCCATTTGCGTGATTTGCGTGATTCTCGGGTCAGTTTCAAAGGGCTGAAGTAATACGAAAAATTTGACGATTTTCCTCATGCGCTGAAGTTTCTCGCCTCGTTTCCTTCTTGTATGAAACGCTATCTCGCTTTCATCATTGTTGGTGTGGTCGCATTGACCGCCCTCGCTGGCAGCCCGCTGCTCTGTCAAACACTGCAGCCGCATCGCCTGAATATCTCCGCGGATCAAACGACCTCTGCAAGGGACCCGGCGAAATCCGTTCATATTCGTGGCAACCCGGACGCTCCGGTTACACTGGAGGAATTCGGTGATTTCGAATGCTCGTCCTGCAAGAACGTCGCCACGTTTCTCGATAAGGCGATCAAAGAGTATCATCCGCATGTGCGGTTAATCTTTCGCAGTTTTCCGCTCGCCATGCACCAGGACGCCCGCGATGCCGCCCTCGCTGCCGAAGCAGCAGGTCTGCAAGGCCGCTACTGGGAAATGCACGACATGTTGTTCCGGGAACAGGCCGTTTGGAGCAGCGCTACCGACCCGGGACTGCTGTTTGATACCTACGCGGAAACGCTCGGACTCGATCTCAACCAGTTTAGAAAAGACGTGAAGAGCGACAAAGTCCGGGAGCGTCTCGAGTCCGATCAAGCCCGCGCCAAGTCGCTGGGAGTCAAAGTCGTACCAACACTCTTTATCGATAAACGTGTAGTGGAAAAGAAGGATGGCACCCCTGATGGAGTGCACAGACTGATCGATGAAGCAGTGAAAGCAAAAACTTCGCCATCGGAGAAAAAGTGACCGCGTAGCGATTTCGAGCGATTCTCTAGACCATCGCGGCGATCGTTTCGTTAGTGGCGATTCTCGGTCCTGAACCGGAAATTTACTTTTATGCGCATCAGTATTCCGCCACTAGCTACATTTGCACCTTATGAACTTATGGAGCCTCAGAGGTTTGCTGGGCGAATGCAGCGCGAAATAATGCGGGAAGTAGAGGCCGCGCGGCCAAAATATCTAGTCGTTGTCGCGGTTGCGACGTCCTGGTTAAGGTGGCCGAATTCTGAGACCGAAATCTTCGCATGGATTGACAGATACACGGCGGAGAAGTTCCGATTGGATGGGCTTGTCAATGTCGTATCGCGGGAACGCACCGACTATTATCTTCCACTATCCGTCGACCCGAGATCAATCCAACTTTCACCATTCTATGTTCTGGTTTTCGAGCGAAAAACGTAGTTACAGGTTTTTTGCGAGTTAATGGCTGCGCAAAGCTCGCCACAGGCTAAGTCACCCGCGCACCGCCAGGCTTTGGGGGTTTGTGTTTTCCTGGTCGCCATTACGTGGCTGGTATTTGGCCAAACTGTCCGCTACGACTTCGTCAACTTCGATGACGATACCTACGTTTATGCGAATCCGAGCATCACCAGTGGATTGACGGTTCATGGCGTCATCCGCGCATTTAGCGGGAAGCACTCCGACAACTGGCATCCGCTGACGACCATATCGCACATACTGGACTGCCATTTGTGGGGGCTCCGCGCCGGCGGCCATCACTTTACAAATATTGTCCTCCACACGATCGCAGTCGTCTTGTTGTTTCTCGTATTGCAGCAGATGACCGGCGCAATCTGGCAGAGCGCATTCGTCGCCGCACTTTTTGCGATCCATCCGCTTCGGGTCGAATCAGTCGCCTGGATTTCCGAGCGTAAGGATGTGTTGAGCGCCGTTTTCTTCATGCTCACTCTCGGCGCCTACGTCCGCTATGCCAGGTCTCCCTCGATTGGCCGATACTTGACGATGTCTGTTCTGTTCGCGCTCGGTCTCATGTCCAAGCCGATGCTGGTGACCGTGCCTTTCGTTCTATTACTGCTCGATTATTGGCCGCTAAGGCGTTTCGCCGGGCATTCATCAGCGCAGCGACTGATTTTAGAAAAGATTCCACTGTTTGCGCTCTCCGCTGCTGCGGGGGTGGCAACGCTTTGGGCACAGCAATCAAGTGTGGTGCCCGTCCAGCGATTGCCTCTCGTTCCGCGAATCGGCAATGGGCTCGTCTCGTGCGTGATTTACATGAAGCAAATGATTTGGCCTGCGCGGCTGGCAGCTTTTTATATCCATCCGGAAGGCAAGCTGCCCGGCTGGGAAATCGGGCTGGCCGTTCTCCTTCTCGTCGGGATTAGCGCAGGGGCGATTGCGCTGCGGCACAAACGTCCTTACTTAGTTACAGGTTGGTTTTGGTATCTGGCGATGCTCCTGCCTGTGATCGGATTGATGCAAGTTGGCTCACAGGCGCACGCCGACCGATACACTTACCTCTCGCAGATCGGTCTCTACTTGTTGCTGGCGTGGGGGATTACCGATGCCTTGGCTTCCCGGCTTCAGCGTAGAATTGTAGCAGTGATGGCTTCCGTCGCCGTTATCGCATTGGCTTGGCGCGCGTACATCCAAGCTTCCTCCTGGCGTAACGGTGAGTCGCTCTGGAGGCACGCTCTCGCCGTGACCTCGGGGAATTTTGTCGCGCACAATGGGCTCGGGCATTTCCTGCTCAGCCACGGCCGCGTGGACGAAGCAATCGAGCAGTTGCAGCTAGCCCTGAATATCGATCCCAACTTTCCTCCGGCACAAAAGAATCTGAGCGCAGCTTTGACGGAAAAAGGACGCACTGATGAAGCGATTGCCCATTTGCAAACACTTCTTAAAAAATATCCGAAGGACGCCCAGGTGCATTACAACTTGGGAAACGCGTTGCTGAAAAAAGGCGATTCGCAGAGCGCCATCGCGGCTTACGAAAAGGCATTATCGATCCAGGTTCGTTATCTCGCTGCACACTACAACCTGGGAATCGCCCTCGATCAGAATGGCCGAATAGACGAGGCCATCGCTCACTATCAAGAAGCAGTACAAGAGCGGCCGAACTATCCAGAGGCATATTACCTGTTGGGAAATGATTTGTTGCGAAAAGCTCGTATTGACGATGCCATCGCGGCCTACGAACAAGCGCTGAAAAGCCGCCCCACGTATCCAGAGGTTGAAAACAACATCGGTCTGGCGCTTCTGCAAAAAGGCCGCCCGAGCGAAGCGATTGCGCACTGGCAAAACGCGCTCGCCATCAAGTCGGATTCGGTTGATTCCTTGAATAATCTGGGCTGGACCCTGGCGACTTTTCCCGAGGCTTGGATTCGAAACGGGACCCAAGCGTTGACATTGGCTCAACGAGCGAATGAATTATCCGGTAATAAAAACCCGGCGGTCTTGCGGACTTTGGCCGCTGCTTATGCCGAGAACGGCCGATTTACCGAAGCCAGGGTAATAGCTGAAAGAGGACTTCAATTAGCTAACGCACAGGACAACCCGGGCTTGGCCAATATTTTTGAAGGCGATATTGCTCTGTATCGATCAAACACGCCCGTTCGCACAGCGACGCAGCCAGGTCGTACCCGCTCTCCCTAATCTCGCGGCCTGTTTTGCATGTCTAGGAGGCTGATGGGTAAACAGCCCGCCGCGCTTCGGCACAGCAGGGCGCTATCGCTGTCTGAAAAGCTGCTGCGGCCGTATGCAGCTGCTTTAGTCACCGGCCCTGCGGGCCGGGTCAGACAAACAGCGAACCGACGGCTCACGGGGCCGTGGCTACAATCCGCAACCGCGGAACTCAATCTGCGTAACTGCCCGGGATTCGGGGCCGTCTACCATTCCATCTTCGTCGTCATCCCCGAGTCGCGCCGATGACGAGGGACCTCACAGATGCGCACGCGATCACGCAAATCACACATAGCGCAACTTGAAGACCAATGTGTCTTTGCAAGGTCCCTCGCTCCGCTCGGGATGACACGTTGGGAATGCCACGACTGTCGCCTTCCGTTGAACGCCCGGCGTACAGCAAAAGAGGCAGCCCCGATTCGGGACTGCCTCTTTGTAAACTGCGCTCTGCGATACTTAGAACTTCTTGATCATCCGGACGTACCAGAACCGCCCCAGGTTATCATAGAGGCTGCCCGGATAGCCGATGGAATTGCCAAACTCAAATGAAAAGGACTTTGGCGGGTCTTCCCCGAAGATATTGCTTACACCCACGGTGAGCGTGGTGTTGTTCAAGATATTTTTCCAGCACGGCATGACGTAAGGAACCGGCGGCGCTTCCTTCTCCTTGCCTACCACTTCCTTGCCGCCCTTGGAATACCCCGGCACCGGCGCCGCTTCCACCGGAGGCGTGAAGATCAAGCTGTAGGAAAGCTGCGCGTCTGTGAACCAGGTCGGATGCACCCAGTGCCGCTTCCAGACTCCATCAAACTGCTTGGCCAAGATCTGTTCCCAGTAGCCATCCAGCGTATGCACGGTAACGTTCAAATCCAAGTTGTGCCAGCTCCAGTCGACGGTCGTGTCCCCTTTCCATTTCAGCCAGGCCTGGGGATTGGTTACGTCCCCGAAAAAGCTGCCAACAAACCACTCGGAACTGGAGCTACCGGCTACCTGACGTGGCCGCGAGAAAGGGAAATTGATGACCATCTCGTTCAGATAAGTCCACCGGGTTAGGAGCGAGAATGTGCCGAAGCCTGTCTCGATCTGGTGCTGAAGACCGAGGTCAACACCGTTGGTTCGGGTACGCCCGCCGTTTATGTAGGGGGCATTCACGCCGGAGAAAGTGCCGTCCGGGGTGAATAAAGCCCTCTCCTCGGTGACCGGTGGCACCGCGGGAGTCACGGTAGCCGGGATCAACCCCGCGTTATAGAGGTTGAGGATTGAGTTGGGAGAACGGTACATGGCAACCCCGCTGCGCTCCACATCCCAGAAATCAACCGTCAACGTCAACGTTCCGTACTTGGCCGGAATCCACTTTGGCGTGTAAACTAGGCCTCCAGTCCAGGTACGGTCATGTTCCGGGTGGATGCCTGGGTTGGGTCGTTGCTCGATGGTCGCTTCCGGATTGGTGACGTCCTGGAAGGTTGGGTTCGAAGGGTCGCAAGGAGTGCTAATAAATCCATTAGCGCCAGGAGCGCATGTGGTGCCCCCAATTGGCCCCAGACCGAACCTTGTAGGTCCATACAACTGGACCATGGATGGCTCGAGGAAGCCTTCGCCCCAGGTGCTGCGCAGGGTCAGGCTCTCGTCAAACGGTTGCCAGCGCACCCCCACCTTGGGCACGGCCGCATTCGTGTCGTTATTCAGCCACTCCGAGTACCGGACTCCGGCTGAGAACTCCAATGAGTAGAATCCAGGTATGTTGAATTTGGGACTGAACACCGGAATGAGCGTTTCCGCATAAATTCCCCACGATTTGCGTCCAGCCTTAACAACTTCTAGCATGCCGACGCCGGCGTTCTCTCCGAGGCGGTTTTGATCATCCGGATCGACCTGGTAACTTTCCCGGCTAAACACACCGCCAAAGGCGAGCCCAACGCCGCCTGCGGGCAAATCAAACAGGTCCGTAGTGTAAATGTTCAAGTCCAACGTGGCTAGTTTCGACGTAAGCAGGTCCCTGGTGTTAAGCTGCGCGAAAGTAAGCAACGGCTGATTGGTCGCAGGTGATGGGACATGTTGCCAATCGCCAAACGGATTGTACGGCACCGTCTGTCCGATAAAATTCCCCGAGTTAGGATCAAATAGCGAGTCGTTTGCGTTCAGAATCCGCTCAAACCGGTTAACATTGACGCTTCGGAACCGGGCAATCTGCTCGATTTGGCTGTACATGAACGCTCCATCGTAGCCCCATGTTCCGTTAAAGAGCTTGTCGCCTTTTACACCGACCGTGAAACGTTCGGCGACGTTTTCGTTGTCGATCAGGCGGTTGCCGAAATCGAAAAAGCGCGCCCGAGTGCCGCCCGAGATGATCTGCTCAAATGGGTTGAACGGGTTAAAGGCACCCGCAGGCGCGCCAACTTCGGCATAAGTCGGGCCGCCAAATGGCGGCTCTCCGGTGAAAGCCTCTCTTGGCGGGACGTAGAGCGATATCTGACCCGGCGTCTCGAAATTGCCCGTGGCGATTGGCGCAAGTTCGTCGTGCGTCTTGGCATCCACATAAAAGAAGTCGCCAAAAATCCGCAACTGATCGTCACAGATCTTGGTCTCGAACGCCGCATACCCGCCCCAGCGCTCCTGCTTGGGATATGAGCTTGAATACAGGTTAAAGTTAAAGCCCGGTAGAATGCTACCCCTCACCCGGCGCCTGTAATATATGTAATCAGATGCGGGAGTTAATCCGTTGGAAAAATCCGGCGCCGTGCCGAACTCTAGCGGGTTGCTGGTAGGGAATGGGGTCCCGCCCGCTTCTATAATTGCGGCTTGCGTCAACTGAAGATTCCACGGCACCGAGTTTGAACTCAAGAACGGCGGGACAAGCGAGTTTCCACGGTCATGATTGAACATGTCGTGATGCTTGTAGTAAAAAATATTGCCGGTGATACTGGTCGTGTCGTTGCCTACCCCAAAGAGGATGTCCCCCTTATACTCCGCTGCATCTTTATCGAGCGTGTTGCCGTACTGGATGGTCACCTGAGCGCCGCGATAATCTTTATAGAGGTTGAAGTTCACCACGCCTGCAACCGCATCCGAGCCGTAGGTGGTCGAAGCGCCGTCCTTCAAAATGTCGATGCTCTGGACCGCCGTAATGGGAATGGTAGTTAGATCGACGAAACCATATCCAGAGAGGGCGGATCCCGGGAACGCAGCAACGCGGCGACGGTCAATCATCACTAGTGTGGCACCAGGATCCAAACCACGCAGCGAGAGCGCGGCAGTACCGGATGGACCGGACTGGCTGGTTCCGTTGTTCTGGACTGGAATATTGGACCCGCCAATCACCGGCTGCCTCTGGAGCAGTTGTTCCGTGGTGGTGCCTGCGCCTGATTTGTTAATCAGGTCGCGGTTGATACTGAACACCGGGTTCGGACCGACCTCTTCCGCGGTCGGAATTAGCGAACCGGTCACGATCACGCGCTCGACCTCCGCAGCGGGAGCCGGTGCTGCACCAGCGCCCGGCGGCGGCGGTGGCGGCGCGGCCTGAGCAAATGCGTTCGATGCTACAATGAATGGAAATCCGACGCTCGCCACGAGTGCGATGCGCACGAATCCGAACTTATTTAGCACGTTTTTTATCATTAGTTTCTCCATTGGTTTGGTTAGGTTTAGGTGGCTTTATAAAACTTTTTAAGGCCTGACAAGCTTTTTTTTCAAATTTTTTTGAACGCTTAGACAGGCCTATTTGTCTCGCCAGCATCCGGTCTAAATGAAGGGCGAGGACAGTGGCAAGCTTTTTTTTCAAATTTTTTCGATTTTTTTGAGCAGCAAACGCGAACCTTTACTGAGCCGATTTTCGTGCTCTCTCATCCGATGTGAGGGTCCGTCGCCTTCAGCGCGGCTCGGATGACGGTTATTTTTTCTCGAAGACTTCCACGGCCTTCCACGCTTCGTCGGGCGGAGCTTGTTCGTAATCGAGCGAGCGATTGAGATACATCTTGGCCAGCAGATCGTCGGGATAAAATTCCAGGAAACGGGAAAACAGGATCTTCGCCTCAGTAAAATCCCGGGCGCGAAATTTCTCCAGCCCTTCTTCGTACGTTTCGAGCCATTTTAGAAACTCTGGATCGACCTCTTCATCGCGGGCACCAACGAAAGTAAAAACATCAACTGGTTTGGTTTTGCCTTTCACCTGGACCCGGGCAACAGAGCGAAGATGAAATTCCTCCCGCACTAATTCGGCAGCGGTCGCGCCAACCAAAATATCGACGCCATAGATTCGGGTAAGACCTTCGAGGCGCGACGCCAGGTTCACTGAGTCACCGATCACAGTCGGGTCCATTCGCTCCTGCGACCCAATATTGCCAACAATCACTTCGCCTTGATTGATGCCGATCCCCATGCCGAGGCCCATGCGGCCTTCGTCGCGCCATTTCTGATTGAGTTGTCTTAGCTCTCGCCGCATCCCCAGTGCAGCGCGCGCGCAGTTTTTTGCGTCTTGCGCCATGCCTAGGCTGCGCACATTGCCCCATACAGCCATGATCGCGTCGCCGATAAATTTATCGAGGGTGCCGCCACCGCCGAAAATGACGGAAGTCATTCGGGTGAGATACTCATTGAGCTGGGCGACCAATGCTTCGGGATCAGCTTTTTCGGCTAACGTGGTGAAACCAATCAAGTCCGAGAACAGGATTGTCACCGGCACGCGCACGCCACGGAGGGTGCTGTAGTAGCTGTCTGGGTTTTCGAGGATTTCCCTGACTAGATTTTTCGAGACGTAGCGTTCCAGTGTCCGCCGGGTGCGCAATTTCTCCAACCGCTCCAAGGCGTATTCGAACCCAAGCGAAAATGATCCGCTGAGTACAAGAGCGCTCAGCACGGGCACGGTGAGCAGCAACAGCCCGGTCTTATCGTAAAACAATCGGGCCGTTCCAAGATACGTAGCCGTGATTACAATGAGCGCTCCAACGCAAAGCAACGGCCTGCGCAAGAAGGCAACAAGCGACCAAGCAATGAGTCCTGCTGTGCCCACGAGCGCCAGTTCAACCTTCAGCGGCGTAGGCTGCAAAAACTCGTGGCCGATCGCGGCAGCCATGGCTTGCAAATGAAGCCCAGGGCCCGATGTCATTGGGCTCATCGGCGTGTCGAAAAAGTCGTGCGACACCTGCGCCGACGCCCCGACGATCACCACCTTATCTTTAAAAAACGCGCCATCCGCATAATTGGCGTGCCAAAGTTCCGGATCAAAAACTTCGTAGAGCGGCCGCGGCGGGAATGCATCCGAATCGGTGAAGCGAATCATATGCCCGCGAAAATCGCGCGGTATGTCGTTTCCGTGGCCGATTTTGGTCAGACCGCGAGCGGAAAGAGATTCATAAATTTCTTCGCTCGGGTGCGGAGGCAAACCTGCGAGCTGACGATCGGTCACGCGGTAAGCTAGCGCGCGAATTTTATCGTCGATCGGATCGGCCCAGAAATTTACGAAGCCGACCCGGTCATCTTGAAGCTGGGGCGGCGGTATGAGCGTGTTGTTTGGCGTAATGAGCGGCTTGTCGGCATTTTGCATGTCGAAGTTGGCGCCGAGGACAACTTTGTCACGGTAACGATCAACTGCAGCATGAAATTCCGGGTCACCATCATAGGGCGGGCTGAAGATCATGTCGAACATCACCAGGCGCGCGCCTGCCGCGAACAGCCGATCGAGCAAAAGCGCCCAGACTTCCCGCGACCACGGGAATGGCCGTTCGGTCATCAGTTGAAACGCTCGATTGCTTGCAATTTCTTCAGCCGTCAGCGGCGGCAATTGCAATGTGCTTTGATCAAGTCCCAAAAAGACGAAATCGCTAGGCGGGATAGTCTTGCGGCCTTCGCGCCGAAGCAAATCTTCAAAGCTTTGTTCACCGCGCCACGGTGCCGAGAGAAACGGCGCTGCTGAGAAAAAATGGCCGACAAAAATCAGCCCGGTCCAGAAAAAGCAAATCAACGCCAGGACCAACAAGCGACGACGACCAAGCCAGTGCATGCGCGCGCAATGTAGCACTAAAACGTTAAAGCGTTAAAGCATTGAAGCGTAAAATGGCATTGCCATTCTGCGCGAAGTGAAGAATCTCTGATCAGTTCTTTCCGTAAGCTAAGTGGCAATCTGAGATGTTTCACTTCGCTCAACATGACAGGTGGTCGGATTTAGGCATTTCTTGTGCGTTCGTCATGCCATTGGAGTGCGAGCCTACCCGATGACTGCTAACTCCGAGCTCCTCTGTCCCCGGTGTAACGTGCCGCTAGAAGAAGTTCGCACGCCGCACGGCGTTTTTTGGGCTTGCGAGAATTGCGCGGAACGTGCGCTGACCGTTGAATTGCTGCGTCGCACTTTCACGCCGGAGTCGATCAACCCGCTCTGGCTTCATGCAATCAGCGGCAAAGGAAAAAGCGAGCGCCTCTGTCCTTCCTGCAGAAACCCGATGCTCGAGGTGGCGTTGTCCGGGAGCGCGCAGGTCGCTGTGGATGTTTGCCAGCATTGTCATTTCGTCTGGTTTGATGCCCACGAGATGGACACCCTCGCACCACGACAATCGCCGGTGTCGGTATCCGAGCTGCCGCAAAAGGCGCGCGAATTAATCGCCATCGAAAAAGTAAAACAGATCGCCGAAGAAGCGCGCGGCACCGATTTCGACAGCGCGCCGCCGGATGAAGCATGGAAACAAATCGCAGGCTTCTTTGGATTACCGGTTGAATTCGAAGCACCGGAAGAGGAGCGAAAACCATGGGCAACCTGGTTACTTTCCGCGGCAGTCATTTGCGTGAGCCTATTGGCGTTTCCGCATCTTCGAGACGTGGTCCAACGCTTCGGATTAATTCCGGCACAAGCAACGCGGCTCGATGGTCTCACCTTCGTCACATCGTTTTTTCTACATGCCGGCATCATTCATCTGGTCGGGAACATGTATTTCTTGCTCGTCTTTGGCGACAACGTGGAAGATTTTCTGAGACCGCTTCGCTATCTCACGCTCATTGCGCT
>WNFZ01004207.1_pt1 | contig 13404 bp, 12 predicted proteins | sample 5400081 | NCBI WGS metagenome assembly WNFZ01 (sample SAMN13153365, study PRJNA577476) | soil metagenome | isolation source: 80 cm soil or saprolite under grassland replicate 1 | place: USA:California | collected 2016-06-15
CGCCGACGATTTTGTGCATGTGCCGGCAGCCTCCTCGCTCAATGTTGGGGCAGGCGGTGGCTTTACCATCGAAGGTTGGATCAATCCTTGCGACCTGTCGCAGTTGCGGCCGATCGCGGAGTGGAACAGCGGGAACATCGGCGCGCACTTCTGGTCCGGGGTGGACACGGCGGCCCCTGGGGATGGCGACCGATCCCTGTTCGGCAACCTCATCGACACTTTTGGGGAGGCTCACATCATCAGAACCCCAAGTAGTTTGCTGCGGATCGGTGTCTGGCAGCATGTGGCTATCAGTTACGACAAGTCGAGCGGCCGAGCGGCCATTTACTACAACGGCGGTGTTGCGGCGCAGACCAACCTGGGCGCCTTGACGCCATTGACCAGCGGCGACCTCTATCTTGGCTTTCGACCGGCGGGTCCATTTTCAGGGATATTGTGGGCTGGGGGAATGGACGAAATGAGCCTTTATGGACGCGCTTTGGCTGCGTCAGAGATTGAGGCTGTTTACCACGCGGGCCACTCAGGTAAATGCTCAACGCTGCCGCCGCCCCCGCCTCCACCGGGCACGAACTGCGTTCCCGTCCCGGCTGGTCTAGTAGGCTGGTGGCCATTCGAAGGCGACGCTCATGACATGGCCGGTGACAAGAACGGCGTCCTTGAGGGATCACTGGGCTTCGGCCCTGGCGAGGTCGGGCAAGCGCTGGGATTGGACGGCGTCGACGATTGCCTGCGCGTGCCCGCGGCTGCCTCGCTCGATGTCGGCGCTGGCGCCGGCTTCACCCTCGAGTGCTGGATCAATCCCTCCGATCTCTCGCACCTGCGACCCATCGCGGAGTGGAACAGCGGTGTCGTCGGGGCACAGCTCTGGGCGGCAGTGGAGACGGGAACAACGGGAGATGCCGACCGGTCACTGTTCGGAAACCTTATCGACACTTCTGGAGTGGCTCACATCATCACCAGCCCCGGCAGTTTGTTGCGCACAGGTGTCTGGCAGCATGTGGCTATCAGTTACGACAAGTCGAGCGGGCGAGCGGCCATTTACTACAACGGCGGCATTGCGGCGCAAACCAACCTGGGCACTTTCACGCCCCTGACCAGCGGCGACCTCTATTTTGGGGTTCGTCCCTTTGGTCCGTTCTCTGGGATATTCTGGGCTGGTGGGATGGATGAAATGAGCCTTTATGGTCGCGCTTTGGCCGCGTCCGAGATCGAAGCGGTATACCACGCGGGCGATTCAGGCAAATGCCCAACGCCGCCTCCTCCTCCGCCACCGCCCGGCACCAACTGCGTTGCGGCCCCGGCCGGTCTGGTGAGTTGGTGGCCGTTCGAAGGCAACGCTCATGACGTGGCCGATGGCAACAGCGGCGACCTTCAGGGATCGCCAAGCTTTGGCAGGGGCGAGGTGCGGCAGGCTTTGGAGTTTGATGGCGCCGTCGATTTTGTGCATGTGCCGGCAGCCTCCTCGCTCAATGTTGGGACACGCGGGGGCTTTACCATCGAAGGTTGGATCAATCCTTCCGACCTGTCGCAGTTGCGGCCGATCGCGGAGTGGAACAGCGGGAACATCGGAGCGCACTTCTGGTCCGGTGTGGACACGGCGGCGCCTGGAGATGGCGACCGATCCCTATTCGGCAACCTCATCGACACTTTTGGGGAGGCTCACATCATTAGAACTCCAAGTAGTTTGCTGCGGACCGGTGTCTGGCAGCACGTGGCCATCACGTATGACAAGCCGAGCGGCCGAGCAGCCATTTATTACAACGGCGGTGTTGCGGCGCAGACCAACCTGGGCACGTTGACGCCATTGACCAGCGGCGACCTCTATTTTGGTTTTCGACCCGCGGGTCCATTTTCAGGGATATTGTGGGCTGGGGGAATGGACGAAATGAGCCTCTATGGTCGGGCGTTGGCAGCGTCAGAGATTGAAGCGGTTTACCACGCGGGCGATTCAGGCAAGTGCCCAACCCCGCCGCCGCCGCCTCCTCCTCCTCCTCCGCCACCGCCGCCACCCGGCACCAACTGCGTCCCGGCCCCGGCCGGTCTGGTGGGTTGGTGGCCGTTTGATGGCACCGGGGACGATTTAGTCGGCGGTGATTCCGCTACGCTGTTTGGCAATCCACTTTTCAGCAACGGTAAAGTGGGCCAGGCTTTGCGTTTCGATGGCGCAGAGGACTACGGTCGAGCTGAGGCTTCGTTGAGGCTGGATGCTGGAGGAAGAGGCGGGTTGACCGTTGAAGGTTGGATCAATCCCGCGGACATTTCGCAACTTCGTCCAATCCTGGAATGGAACGATGAAGCAGGTGGGATTGGCGCCCACTTCTGGATCTCCGTGGACACTGCGGCGCCTGGCGATGGACGAGGCGATCTGTTCGCGAACCTGGTCGACACTTCGGGAGTTTATCATCAAGTGCGAACCGAGGCAGATGTGGTGAGGGCCGACATTTTCCAGCATGTGGCGCTCACCTATGACAAGGAAGCCGGGGTAGCGGCGATTTATCTGAATGGCAACAGAGTGGCGCGGACCAATCTTGGTACGTTTGCGCCCCAGACGGGGTCACCTCTGTTCTTCGGCGTCCGGCCATCTGGACCGTTCTCAGGAATTTATTTTGCCGGCCTGATGGACGAGATCAGCGGCTATGACCGTGCGCTGTCCGCCTCGGAACTCGAGGCCATCGTCCGCGCAGGCGCTTCCGGCAAATGCAAGTCAGCGATCCCGAAGATCGATCATGTCCCGGTCGCCCAGTCCGGGTCGGTCTCTGTCAATGAGAACGGCTCTGTAGTTATCACTCTCAATGTTTCGGACGCTGATGGCGACCCGCTCAATTTCCGCATTTCTCCGCCTTCCCACGGGACGCTGAGCGGCGCAGCACCTAACGTGACCTATCGCCCGGCGGCCAATTATAACGGGCCAGACGGCTTTAGCTTTAAGGTCAGCGATGGCGTGACGGAATCAGGCATTGCCTTCATCAGCATCCGTGTCAATCCCGCAAGCAGCGCGCCCGTGGCCAGGTTGACCATCACGCCACTGCTCCAGCTTTCATCGGGCCAAACGAATCTGCTGATCGTGGCCCCCAACAACAGCAACGCGGTGGTGCTGTTGGACGGATCGCTTTCCTCCGCACCTGATAATCATGTGCTGGGTTACCTCTGGTTCGAGCAGGGAAATGCCGTCGCGCTGGCGACTGGGGTGGTGGCGATCCTTACCTTTGACCTCGGCACTCACACTGTCATACTTCTGATTAGCGATGGTTCCGCCAGCAGCCAGGATGCTGTCACATTTGAGGTTGTTACTCCCGGCGAGGCCGTCGCAGACTTGCTGACGATCGTCAGCGACACCGATCTTCCGCGAAAAATCAAACTTGGCCTCTGCGCCAGCTTGCATGTCGCCGAAGCGTCCCTCGACCGAAACAGGCTGGCGGCGGCGATTGACCAACTTCGCGCCTTCCAGAACAAGATCCGTGCCCAACTGGCTCAAATCTCCCCAGTGAACGCGGCCCTGCTGATTCAAGTGACGCAGAAAATCATCGATGCCGTGCAATCTCCGTAGATTCTGCATCGTGGCGCGCTTCAAGAGATCGGCACGAAACATCCGACTTCAGCAGGCGCCGGGCCAGGACAACTCGTTTGCCGGATCTGTTCCGAAGATTTGGCCACTTTCCATGAACCTCCCGTATGTAGTCCCGGCTTTAGCCGGCCAGTGCCGCCTAAAGGCGGGACTACGAACGGTCCCAGGTTCATGGTCCCAAGGCGCGGTCAAGAAACCGTCGAGGCTTCCCATGCGCGCCCGCGCGCGCGTTGACACTGCCCGCTGAGGTAGCCGCTTCAAACTCAGCTCTCCCGGGCGTCCATGTTCCATCTCAAGCGTGACATCTGGTTGGCCAACTCCTATTATTTGCAGGATGATTAAAGCTGGTATCCAACGCCTCCTGAACTTGATGGGGCTTCAGTTGGTGAGAAATGCGACGAACTTCAGTGCCGAAGAGTTGGCCACGATGGGGAAGGTTAAGGGCCAGACGGGGACGGGCCCAGGCCGCCTCGTCGGATTGATGGATGCCGTAAAGCACATTGTGGCGAACAAACTTGATGGCGCCTTCGTTGAATGTGGCGTTTGGCGCGGGGGGAGCGCAATGGCCGCAGCCTATACTCTATTGGAATTAGGCGATACCTCGCGGGAACTTTACCTCTTCGACACGTTCGAGGGCATGTCTCCCCCTACTGAGGAGGACGTGATGTTCGATGGTACGCACGCCAGAGAAGTCTTGTCGACATCGGAGCGGAAGGAAGAATTGGTTAACTACTGGTGCTTCGCCAGCCTGGAAACTGTGCGAAAGAATATTCTCTCCACCGGTTATCCTGAGAACAAAATCCACCTGATCAAAGGCAAAGTCGAAGACACACTCCCAGAACACGCCCCCGGGCGAATTGCATTGTTGCGCTTGGATACAGACTGGTACGAATCGACTCGCCACGAACTGATCCACCTTTACCCGCGCCTTTGCCCGAACGGGGTCCTCATCATTGACGATTACGGCCACTGGAAGGGAGCCCAACGGGCCGTGGACGATTATTTTGCGAAGCAGTCAATCCGTCCGTTTCTGGGCCGTCTCGATTATTCAGGACGCCTGGTCATCAAACCTGCGTCCTGACCCCGCCTTCTCAGATTCACTTCCACGAGACGGTTTCATATTCGAAGATTCTTCCCGGGCGAGTCGTTTTCCCTCGACTCAAAACCCCGGGGGCGCACGAGGCGGGCTCGATCGCAGGGGTAAGTGAAGTTCGAATTTTCCGCGTCGATCAATCGCTCGACAGCGGTTTCGGAAATTCCTAGAGTCAAAGCATGCAGGCAGCTCAGGAACCAGCGCGCGGAGCTCGGTCGCCCGGCTTTGCCGGGTGAGTTTTGCGCGCTTATGCTCGTGCCACTAGTCTGTCCCTCTTGCCGGAAGAAAATCGTCGCCGACGGCTTGAATTGGAAGTGTCCGGCCTGCCAACGCGCGTTCACGAATAATCAAGGCGTTCTCTCCTTTCTCACGCCGGCGGAACGGTTCAACGAAAGCGTCTACGAGGAAAAGCAAGTCGACGCCTGGACCGGTTCCGCGCGGCTCCGCAACAAGATCCGCGCGAGCCGGTGGCTGACAATGCTCAACCGGATCCGCGTCAGGTTCTCCCTTTCGGGGCGGCGCGACCGGATTTTCTGGACGGAGCTGCAAGGACGCAGGCGGCGGGACTTGATGATTCTCGACATCGGCTGTGGCGGTGGGCGTCATTATTTCTGCGCCTACGGCAAGGTCATCGGGGTCGATCCGGTTTTGCCGCTGCTGCTGATGGCCCGGCAGATCTACGATGAGGTGTATCAGTCGAGCGGCTACAACCTGCCGTTCGCGGACGAGAGTTTCGATTACGTTGTTTCCAGTGACGTGCTGGGGCACATCGGCGCCGAGAACAAGGATCAACTCTTTGCCGAGATCCATCGCGTGCTCAAGCCGGGGGGGCGCACCATCCATTGCATCGAGGCAGATTCCACCAGCCCTTGGTACCGGTTTGCCCATCAATACCCTGATTTGTTTCATCTTCATTTTGTGGATAAGCCCGGGCACATCGGCATGGAGTTGCCCTCGAAATGGCGGGAGCGATTCCTCAAACATGGCTTCAAGGAGATCACTTTCAAGAAGCTGGCCAGCCGCATCCAGGAGCCGGGTACGATCGCGGCATTGTTTGACAACGAATATAAGGCCAAAAGCCGAATGATGCGCAGTTTCGTTGCGGTGGACCGACTCCTGGCGAAAAGCTTCGCGGTGAAGGAGGCGCTGAACTTCTTCCTAGAACCGATGGCCAGGCTTGATGATTGGCTCGCTCCATTCGATCACGCTTCGGGCGTTCTGGTTGTTTACGAAAAACCGACAAACGCCGGCCCCACCCATCGCTGATGCGCAAGAATAGTCCCACTCCCAAGCTGAACGCCGGGCCAGGGCCCAAAGCCTGCCTTTGTGGAACAGGATACTCAATGGACCCGGTCCGCGCCTAACTCAACCATGTCTCTCCGTCACTTCCTCAAGCACACGGCCGCCGGGCGCCTGGCGCTGATCCCCTTTCGCTTTGCGCTCATCGCCCTGCCTTACGGATTGCGCCAGTTCGCCGCGATGGTTCGTTGGTCATTCACCTCGAAGGAGCACTACAATCACACCTACCACCTGACGGATCTGAACCGGCAATACCTGGCCAGCTACATCGCGGTGATTTCCGGGCATGAGACTTCCCTGATCCAGGATTACATCCACGAACTCGAGCAGGACGCCGCCCTGCGGACGCTCCTGCGCGAGCGCACGCTGGCCAGCCCGGATCGACACAACTCGGATGTCGAGCCGCGCTATGGACGGCGCCTCGGCTGGTATGCCCTGGTGCGCGCGACCAAACCGCGCGTCATCGTCGAAACCGGCGTCGACCGCGGCCTCGGCACCGTCGTCATCGCCGCCGCGTTACGGCGCAATGCCACCGAAGGTTATCCCGGCCTGGTCTATGCGACCGACATCGTCCCCACCTGCGGTCATCTCTTCGCGGAACCCTACAAGTCCTACGGAAAGATCCTGCTGGGCGACTCCGTCGAGTTGCTTAAAAAGTTCCCGGAGCCGGTGGACATCTTTCTTCACGACAGCGACCATCGTCCGGAATATGAGTGGGCCGAATTCCTCGCCATCGAACCGAAACTTCATCCCGGCTCGATCGTGATGAGCGACAATTCGCAGCAAACCTGCAAGATGTTCGAGTTCGCCCAGCGCCTCGGAAAGAGTTTCCTCTACTTCCAGGATCAACCGAAAGGGCATTGGTGGCCCGGCGACGGCATCGGCGCCGCCTTCGTGCCCGGAACGAAAACCTTCTTCCCGGAAAAGTAACCATTTAGTGGTGAAGGAGGACCACCCCGGCCCTCTCCCCCGGGGAGAGGGAGAACTATATTCCGCGGTGGGACAGCATCGAGCGAATCGGCGGTTGGAGCGTCTTGAGCGCGGCAATGGCAAGAGCAGCACCAGAGTTATCAAGACGCGTCGCCACGATCTCGCTCTCCACGGGGGCTCATCTTTACCCATAACTTTTCCGCTGGACACCGTGGGTATCAAGGTTGCCATCCTTGCGGCCCAATGGTCCGTCAGAACCCAGCTCACAGTGATGAGCGAAGCGAGGTCCTCAGTGCGGTGGGCCCGAGAACCGGTTGACGCGTTGCCCGCGTAGATATCCGTGGTATCCGTGACATCCGTGGTCGCCTCAGACTGTTGGTTTCCCAGAACGAGCAGATTGAACATCGCCATCGTTGCGTCAAGGATGCGCTAAGGGAGGTCGTCCAGTTGGGCCAGCAGAGGTTGACCACGGATGACGCGGATTTCACGGATAACGACAGAGGCGGGCGACGGGGATGAGCCGCCGGCGACGTGGCAACTGACACTGGCCTGAACGGCCCATCCCCGTTCCCTCCACCCATTGGCCGTCCACGGTTCATCGGTCAGCAATCTCGCGCTGCGGTTCTCGGCGATCGCGGGCGGCCGACCGATCCAATCAACCGCGTCCTGGCCAAGTGCTCTCTGCGTCTTTGCGCCACTGCGTCTCGGCGTTGGCACCGACGCCGTGAAAACGCAAAGACGCAAAGACGCAAAGGCGCAAGGCATCACATTGGCTCGCGCTGGCCGCCGAGTCAGATGCTCTCGGAATTGAGTGGCTGTCCCTCTGCGGAGTAAAGTTGCTTCACCAGCTTGAGGTAGCCCGATTGCAATTCGTCCACGCTCTCCGCTCAATGGGGCGGATTGGCCGGCCGCGGACGGGTCATCTGGAAAGTGCCGTGGTCGTACTTGGACTCGTAGCTGGAAAAGAAATTGGTCGCCGTGGCGAATCCTCGATAGCGGTAAATGCCGCCGGCATACCAGCCAAGATCGGCTTCGCCTTCGAAATGACATTTCCTGTCCCTCAATTGCGCGGCGAGCCGGACAGTGTAACTGAAACTGAATCGGAACAGCTTCTTGTATTGCGCGTGGAACCGGGCGGAAAAAACGCCATTTGTCTCTTGGGCAACCAGGCAGCGCAATTGGTCATGGTGAGCGGTGACCTCGCTGCGCCAGCTCCCTTCCCATGGGCCGGCCATCGTGTTCGTGGGGTAAACTGTCTGGCTGGCCTGCCGCCAGGCCGACTCGAAGCTGGAGCAGCCGGCGGCCAGCAAAGCGAGCATCAATCCAGGAACCGACGCGGAGAGGAAGCGCAGCAGGCACAGCTTCATGGCCGGCGAGACTAGTTCGAACTATTTGGTCCCGCCAGGGTATTTGAGCTTTGTTTTCGAGAGAGGCTTTGGTTAATTGCGCGGAATGCAAAAACGTCGGGCGCAAGTGCAACGCATGACCAAAGAGACCCGGATCTGGCTCAAACTGGAGATCGACGGACGAGGCCGATCCTTGATCAAGACCGGTCTTCCTTTTTTCGACCACATGCTGACGCTCTTCGCCAAGCACGCGGTGGTGAACCTGACGCTGCGTTGCCAAGGCGACCTGGAAGTGGACGCGCATCACACGGTCGAGGATTGTGGCATTGCGCTGGGCCAGGCGTTTCGCAGCGCACTGGGCGAGAAGCGAGGCATTCGCCGCTACGGGACCGGTTTCGACCCACGCAATCCCCTGTGCGGTGAAGCCTACGTGCCGATGGACGAATGTCTGGCCCGTTGTGTGGTTGATTTCAGCGGTCGACCACATTTGGTTTGGCGCGGCCTGGACAAGCTGCAGTTCAGGCGGGTCAGCCCGGCGGAAAAGGGGCAGGACATGTCGAGCGCATTTCGATTCGGACTCGCGCGGGAATTCTTTCAGGGGTTCGCCAACGAGGCGCGTTGCACGCTGCATTTGGAGTTGCTCTACGGGGAGGAACCGCACCATGTGGTGGAGGGATTATTCAAGGCGTTTGCCAAGGCCGTAGATCTTGCTTGCCAATTAGATCCGAGAATTGCGCGGGACCTGCCCTCGACCAAGGGCACATTATGAGTTCTACTGAATAAGCCCTGATCGACCCCCGTCCAACAATGGCGTCGCACCCGGAAAAGCCCGATGTTCCCGATGAGAAGTTGGTGCGTCGCGCGCAGCGAGGCGACATGGTTGCCTTCGAAGGGCTGGTGGCCCGGCACCGGGATAAGATTTACGCGCGGGCCTTTAGCATGATGCGCAATGAAGACGAAGCGGTCGATCTTTCACAGGAAGCGTGGGTCAAAGGGTGGCAACGCCTCAAGCAGTTTCAGGGCGAATCAAGTTTTGTCACCTGGATGACGAGAATAGTAATAAACCTCTGCCTGGACCAACTGCGAAAGCAGAAGCGGCAACGGGCCGAATCAATCGAACAGCTCGATGAGGAACTCGGGGGCGTGGAACGGCAGATGCCGATGGTGACAGTCAACCCGACCGAGGGATTGGAACGAAGCGAGTTGAGGGCGAGAATCGACCGGGCGCTCAACCAATTGTCCTACGAACACAGGACGGTTTTGATTTTGCACGAATTTGAAGATTTGGAGTATAAAGAGATTGCGAAACGAATGGAATGCTCCATCGGAACGGTGATGTCGCGCTTGTTCTATGCGCGGCGCAAGATGGCCAATCTGATGGCGAGTTATAAACGAGAGGAACTGAGTTAAAATGAACGCGGAACGACAGTTGAAGCTGCAAGCCTGGGTGGACGGCGAGCTCCCGGAGGGAGAGGCTCGTCAGGTGGCAGACTTCGTCAAAGGCGACCAGGAAGCCCAGGCGATGGTCGGCGAACTGCGGATGGCCAAGACCATCCTCGCGCAGAACGAACCGGAAGTGAAGTTGCCGGAGTCGGGCGAATTTTACTGGAGCAAAATCAAGCGAGAGATCGAGCGTCTGGAAAAGGCCGAGGCGCCGTCGCGCCCGGTGCCATGGATTTTCTCCTGGCGCCGACTGTTGGCCCCGCTTTCCGGCATGGCCCTGATCGCTTTTCTCTCGGTTGTCTCGCTCAATCTGGTCCATGACAACGAGGGAGACGAGAGTCTCAAACATCTGGTCGAGGTCGAGAACCTCTCCGAACATGTCGGTTCCATTTCCTACAGGTCTCAATCGGAGAACATGTTCGTGGTCTACCTCTACAATAAAGAGCAGGAGACAGAGAAGGACCCGGAGCTCGAACCGATGGATGAGACGGTCATCCAATGAGCCAACGCCTGTTTTCCCGCCAAGCGGGGGGGTGGTTGCTGGCTTTTCTTCTCCTCAGCGCCACGGCCCCACCCACCAATGCCGCGGAGCTTAAGCTCGAAGCCAAGCTGATTTGGGCAACGAACGACGACAAGTCGCCCGACCCCAACCATAAACCGGTCGATGCCGCCACGGCTGAGAAGCTGCGCAAGGTCTTCAAATGGAAAAGCTATTTTGTGGTCAATCGACTGGTCAAAGTGGTCCCGTCGCGCGGCAGCAATCGCTTCGAGTTAAGCAAGCAGTGCACGGTTGAGATTCGGGAACTGGAAGGCCCGCGCGTCGAAGTCAAGCTCATCGGGGATGGCAAGGAAGTGCATAAAACGACCAAGGCGCTGAGCAAAGGCGAGTGGTTCACTTACGCGGGCGACGACAAGAATGAGAGCGCCTGGTTCGTGATTATCACTGAACTGGACGAGAAATGAGCCCGGCAGACGTTTTTGAACGCGAGCTTTTAGACTAGCCACGGATGAAACACGGATGAAACACGGACGAATGCAAAAATGGCTCGGCCATTGCGAATGAATCCGTGTTTCATCGGTGTTCCATCCGTGGCTTTCAGGAACTGTTTTCGCGTTTATTTCGCGTATTTCGCGGGCCACCGGTTGTCTCTTCGCCAGTTTCTGAATCAAGTTACGCGAAGCGAAGCCAAGGTCGGCGCTAAACAGGTTCTGAGGGCATCGGGTCGCCTGCTTTTCCGCCATCGGGTCGCCCCTACTTCGCCGCCTGTTGCTGAGCCGGCGCCGCTTCGAGCGGAACAGGAACAAAGGTTCGGAGCAGTTCCCCTTTGCCGGTCTCAAACACCCTGAGTTTACCATCGTAACCGCCGGTCACGATCTGGTTGGTGAGCGGCTGATAAGCGATGGCAAAAATGGCGCCGGCGTGGCCTTTGAGAGAGGCGACGCGTTTGCCGTCGCTCGTGCTGAAGACACGCGCCTCTCCGCCCACACTGCCGACGCAAACCGAAGTTCCGTCCGGGCTGTAGGCGATGGCCTGGACGGGACCGGCCATGCGCTCGAATTCCTTGACCAGGTTCACGTCGTTGTTCGCGGCGGTGCGCCCCTGGTTTTCGGCGATCTTGTAAAGGCGCGTCACACCCTGGTCGCCGCCGTAGGCGATGAGATCCTCCTTCGGATGGCGGGCGAAGCAAAGCACTCCTTCGAGCAGCTTGTTGATGTCGTCGATGAACTGGCTGCTCCGGGCATCGATCAGTTTCATGGCCCGATCCCGGCTGCCGCTGAGAATGCGCTGTCCGTTCGTGGTCCAGGTTGTGGCAAAGACCCAGTCGCTGTGGTTGTCGAACTTGAGGACTTCCTTGCCGTCGGCGGCGGTGATAATGCGCACCGATTTGTCGGCACCGCCAAAGGCCAACCGCTCGCCGTCCGGCGACCAGGAGATGCCGTAGATGGAGTCAGGGGCCAGTTTGAAGGCTTTCGCCGGCGCGAGCGCGACGCCCCGGGTGGCCGCGTCCCAAATCTCCACTTCACCGAAGCGAGCCGGGGCGCTCCCCGCCACGGCCAGTTTCCTGCCATCGGGCGAAAACGCCAGCGCTTCGATGCGAGGCGATTCGCCGACCAGGCGGGCCAGGATGTTCGATTCGGCCCCGGCCAGCAACAGGACTTCGTGGTAGCCGGAGACGGCGAGGAGTTTCGCATCGGGCGAGAAAGTCAGGGCGGAAATGACCGGCGGCGCGGTGTAGGTGGGGGCGGCGGTGAGCTTGAAGGAACCCGCGTTGGCCGGCGTGTCGTCCCTGGCGCCTTCCTGGATCCAGCGTTCGATCCGGGCGATCTCTTCCTTGCTCAGCGGATCACCTTCCTTGGGCATCGACGGTTCATCGCCGGAAACCTCGTCGATGATGATGCTCTCCTTGGGATGGCCCGGGACGAAGCCGGATCCGTGCTTGCCCCCTTTCTTGAAGCCCTCGTAGCCGGTGAGATCGAGCTGCCCTTTGAGTTTGCCGGGATGATGGCAACCGTTGCAGCTTCGTTTGAAGATCGGGACGAGGTCGTTGTAATAGCTGACGGGTGGCTCGCCGGCGCAGGCCGGACCCGCGGCCACCCAGTCGAGCAAGAGAACAAGCAGGACGGGCCAACCAAGGAGGCTCAGGTGGTGCTTCATGCGCAGTGGGCTATTTCGTGCCCGGCGGGGTCGCCGTGGCGGGCGGGGCGTTGGTGGCGATTTGCACCGGCTCCGGTGCGGTGACGGTCAGCGCAATCGGACCGGTGCGGGCTTTGTAAGTGCGATCGTTGAAAACCCCGGTGGCGACCACGGTGAAATTCACGTTGGTGCCGGTGGGCGCCTTGTCGGTGGCCACGAGCTTGAGCGTCGTTTCAGAAGCGCCAGCCGCAATTTTCGGAAACTCGGGCTTGATACCCGCCGGCAGGCCTTCGAGGGCGAGTTCCAGCTCGCCGTTGAAACCGGCGCGACGTTCGACCTTGATCTTGGTCTCGGCCTCGCTGGCGGCGGAAGTCGAGCCTGGCGGCAGCGCCGTGACCGAAAGACGGGACAACGTGCTGGAAAGAACGAGCGGGTACTGGCTGACGCTGATCGGCATCGGTTGGGTGTACTGGGTGATCAACTGGCCGTCGGAGAGGGCTTCGCCGCGCACGATGATGGTGCGCGTGCCGACTTCGGAATCCATCTTCGGCTGGAGGGGGATCTGGCCAAGAGTTCCGCCACTTTTGATGACCGCTTCGCCGCCGGTAAAGCTTTTGGAGAGCGGGTCGCGCCCAGCCGTGAAGCCTTCGGCAAAGATCTTGATCTCCCCGTTGAACCCCTCGCGGCGCTCCGCCAACACGTCGAGCGTGGCGGATTGTCCCTGCTCGAGCGAGGCGTTCAACGTGGCCAGGTCGACGCGAAACGGAGCGGCCTGGAGCACGCTGAGATAGGCCTGCTTGACGACTTTCTCGCCCAGCAACGGCTCAGCCGTGGTCGTCACGATTCTGCCGTTGATCACGCCGCTGGCGCTGAGCCGAATCGGGAACGATCCGAGCGGGGCATCTTTGCTGGCCGAGAGGACCATGAGGCCGCTGGCCGGCCCGTTCGGGACAACGATCGGCTCGGCGAAGACGCCAGCCGGCGCGTCGGACAAGGCGAAGCGCACCGGGCCGTCGAACCCGCCATTGCGCGTGAGCTCGCAGCGAACTTTCGCGGTGCCGTCGCGCGGCAGGCGCAAGGTGTCGGGGAGAAA
>WNFZ01006014.1_pt1 | contig 13387 bp, 9 predicted proteins | sample 5400081 | NCBI WGS metagenome assembly WNFZ01 (sample SAMN13153365, study PRJNA577476) | soil metagenome | isolation source: 80 cm soil or saprolite under grassland replicate 1 | place: USA:California | collected 2016-06-15
CGCACCTCCAGGGTGCTGCGCGTTTCCCTGTTTGTAACTGCCGCCTACATAGTGCTGCTCGTGATTGCGGGCATTCGGGCGCATTCCTTGGCCCTGCTTTCAGAAGCTGGGCACAACCTCGCGGACTTCGTCGCTCTTCTACTCTCGCTGGTAGCCGTTTATCTGCAGACTCGACCTCCCAGCGCAACTCACACATACGGATATCACCGTGCCGGGGTCCTCGCCGCGCTGGTAAATGCGGCCACGCTGGTCATCATTTCGTTCTTGATCTTTTACGAGGCGATCCAGCGGATACAGCAACCGCGTCCTGTAAATGCAGGCACCATGATGTGGGTAGCGGCGGCAGGCGTCGTGATGAACGGTGTCATCGCGCTAATGCTCTATCGCACCCACCGTGACGTGAACATCCGGAGCGCTCTGCTGCACGAAATTGGCGACACGCTTTCAACCGCGGCGGTCATTGCCGGAGGCTGGGCGATTCTGGTGACAGGCCAGGCTTGGATTGATTCCGCGCTGTCGCTCGGGATTGGCGCGCTGATTCTTTGGTCGAGCTTCGGCATCATGCGCGAAACCCTGAATATTCTTCTCGAAGGCATGCCTCGCGGGATTAAACTTCTCGAAGTTGAAAACGCCATTCGCAAAGTGGACGGCGTGAATGACGTTCACGACCTGCACGTTTGGAGCCTTGGATCAGAAACCAACGCGCTCTCCTGCCATATCTCGATCGCGGATATTCCGCCGTCCGCAAGCGAACGTATCCTTCGCGACGTAAGAGAACGCCTGCACCACGAATTCAGCATTGACCACACCACCATTCAGTTCGAGCACGCGGTCTGCGAAGTCGCCCACGGATGCGTGATTCCGGTAAAGGCAGAGCATACGCACTGAGTCGCTACCACCGGTCCTGAGCTCCGTGAAGGATGCGCAGGATCTCGATGCTGTCTTCCTTTATCCAATACCGCTGCGCGGCTGAGTCCGGCCCGTTGTACCGGTAGTGCCCAACACCTTCCAGTCGAACAGTTCGTCTTCCATCTGTGGGCCGCGGCCGATGTTGTGGACGATCATATGAGCCTAAGAGTGTGTCCCTGCGGGTCTCGGGTCATACTCTTCCCAGCACTTACGAGGCTGTTACGAAACTCGATGGTGATCACGGTCTAGTTTCGTGAACAGACTGTCACGCTCCTTTTCGGTAGGTCTGCCATCATTCTGATAAACTTGCGTTCTTCATGCCGGTGGCAAACGCACCCATTCCCCAAACATCCTCGATTGTGACGCCGTCGCAGCGCGGAGCGCTTCTCGTGGTGGGCATTGCGCTGAGCAGTTTTTCCGCTCTGTTGCTGGAACTGGCGCTGACCCGGTTGTTTTCGGTTGTCCTTTTTTATCATTTCGCGTTTCTCGCGATTTCAATTGCATTGCTGGGTCTCGGCGCTGGCGGGGTGTTCGCTCATGTCCGTAAGCAGAAATTGGAAGCACATGACTTGCACAGCGTTGCGACCGCGTGCTGCTGTCTGAACGCGATTGCAATCCCGATCGTGCTCGAGATTGTGCTGCACGTTCCCGTTTCCTTGCAGCTAACGGGCGGCAACTTTCTTCGCCTGACTGCGATCTACATCGCCTCGGCTGTACCCTTTTTCCTGACGGGCGTGCAGTTCTCGGTCATTTTTGCGCGTGAGTTTGCTCGTATTCCGCGTCTTTATGGCGCCGACCTCGCCGGAGGTTCACTGGCGTGCCTTGCAATTGTTCCGCTGCTGAACTGGATCGGCGGCCCAAACGCAATTCTGTTTTCGGCCTTGATCTCGGCGATTGCGGCGGTGAACTGGAGCCCCACCAGGAAGGCGAAGAATGTTTCCTTTGCGCTCGTCGCCCTGATGCTACTGGGAATTGGCATGAACCTTTCGGGACGATTGGCCGACATCACCTGGGCCAAAGGCGAACGCCGCCAGAACGTGGAATTCGCGCGTTGGAACGCATTGTCCCGGGTCGAGGTTGACCGCGCTCCTGATGGTGCACGTGTCATCGTGATCGACGCGGACGCCAACACTTTCATCATGAACGCGGATCCGCAGCACTTCGGCACCGCGGACTGGCAGCGCCAGCTGATGTCAGCGCCTCCCGCGACGGTCAACGTTCTGCGGCCTCATGGATCATACGCGATCATTGGTCCGGGCGGCGGCGTGGACGTTCTGCGCGCGGTCGCCAACGGCAGCCCGAACGTCACAGGCATAGAAATCAATCCGATCATCGCTACCACGATCATGCGCGGGCGTTATGCCGATTTCGCCTATCACCTTTATCAGCGCCCCGAAGTCCACATGCATGTCGGAGACGGACGCTCATTCATCCGCAACGCGACCGAGCAGTACGACGTGGTGCAGATGACGCTCGTGGACACTTGGGCTTCCACCGCAGCGGGCGCCTTTGCGCTCAGCGAAAACAGCCTCTATACCTCGGAAGCCTTTCAGGAATACTTTGACCACCTCAAACCTGACGGCATCATCGCCATCACGCGCTGGGAGTTCCGTCAGCCTCGTGAGGCACTCCGCGCAGTTTCGGTGGGCATGGACGCGATGCACCGTATGGGCATTCCGTATACCGCAAGCCACTTCATCGTCGTGTCTGAGGGAGAACTGGACGAAGACGGCATCAACGTCGCCGTGCTGGCGAAGAAGAGCGCGTTCACTCCGGATGAGGAAAGCGTGGTTCAGCAATACGTGCGGCAGCATCCGCCTTTGCAAGTGCTGTACAGCCCCTCACAGCAGGGATCGAATGCCTTCTCGGAATTGATCCGCAGCAACGATCCTGCCGCTTTCAGCCGCAGCTATCAGTTCAATGTCTCTCCGGTTAGCGACAATAAACCGTTTTTCTTTTTTACCCTGAAGACACGAGACCTTCTGCGTTCCGTCGAGGACAGCGGCGCCATCGATTGGAAGGTAAACCTTGGCATTGCGGTCTTGTGCATGCTGCTGTTGATTTCTATAGCAGCGGTCCTCTTGTTTCTGCTGGTGCCGCTGCTCATCGGGGACCGCCGGCACCGCCACCGCCACTCATCACCGTTCTATTTTGTAGCGGTCGGCCTGGGATACATTCTGGTTGAGGTTTCGTTTATCCAGCGCTTCGTATTGTTCCTTGGCCATCCTACTTACGCACTGACCGTCGTAGTTTTCCTGATGCTGCTCTCCAGCGGCACAGGAAGCTTCGTTTCGCGAAAGTGGCTGTCAGACGCCAACCGCGTATGGATGCCTCTGGTAGTGATCGTGACAGCGTTGCTTGTGTATGCCGCCGTACTTCCTCCACTGCTGAATGCATCTGTCGGGGTCGCATTCGCCTTGAAGCTTGCGATCAGCGCTGCGCTTCTTGTGCCGCTTGGGTTTGCCATGGGCATGCCGTTTCCGACCGGACTCAGAGCGGTCGCCGGGACAGGAGAAAACGTCTCCGCCGGGGGTTCAGTGGAGTGGGCCTGGGCATTAAACGCGGCAGCCAGCGTCTTGGGATCGGTTCTGGCAATCGTCATTGCGATGGAATTCGGCCTGACCACAACACTGATCTGCGGCGCTTTGACATACGGATTCGGATTGGTGCTGAGGCCGCGACTGACGGACCAAAGAGGTTCCGCTTAAGCACTTCCGCATTCTGCTATCATCTGGAAAACTGGGCCTGCACCTATGTTTGCGCGATGCAGGGCGATGCACAGTCAAATAATCCGGCTTTCTGCGGCACTGCACGGGAGGACCGTTGCCTAGCCAGAAGCAGTTGAAGTGGTCGCAACTCAAAGTTGGGGTCGTCGTAATTGTGGCGAGTATCACTCTTGCCACACTAATCGTCCTGATGAGCGGCGGCGGCTTGTTCACCAGCAAGATCATCCTGAAATCTTATTTCCCGGATGCGAGCGGTCTCGCAATTGGCGCGCCAGTGCGGCTGAGCGGCGTCGATATTGGAAGCGTGACACGGGTTCGCGTTGTCCCCGGCAATCCGCTCGCTCCCGTAGAAGTCACCATGAAGGTAACCAGGAAATATGACTTCTTCCTGCGGAAAGACTCCGAGACGATTCTTTCTACGGCAGGAGTGCTGGGCCAAACCTACATCAATATCGACAGCTCACACGCGAAAGGTCCACAGGTGGAAGACGGTGACGTGCTCAAGAGCAAAGAACAGGCTGGATACGACGACGTGATTCGGGCGGCCAACAGCAGCCTGCAGAACATGGACGTTCTCCTCAAGCGATTGGACCGTATCGTCTCCTTCGTCGAGAGCGGCCAGGGTTCAGTGGGCAAGCTGATTTATGATCCTTCGCTCTATAACCGGGTGAACGCAACCATCGCCGAATTTCAAAAACTGGTGAATGAGATTTCCGAGGGTCAGGGCAGTCTTGGGAAACTGATCAGCGACGACGAGCTTTACCAGAAAGCAAATGCCTCCATCGATAAAATCAATCAGTTGATTGACGAAGTCAACGCAGGTAACGGCACCATCGGAAAGTTCCTGAAAGATCCTTCGCTATACAACAACGCGAACCAAAGCGTCGCGAATATCAAACAGCTTACGGACGATGTCAACGCTGGCAAAGGCGCGCTCGGCAAGCTGGCCAAAGATCAGGAATTTGCCAACAAGCTGCAGAATACCATGGACCGCCTGTCAGAAATGGTAGACCGGTTGAATGCTGGAGAAGGCTCTGCTGGAAAGTTCCTGCGCGATCCGGCGCTCTACAACAACACCAACCAACTGCTGACCGACACTCAGGATTTGATCAAGGCCATTCGGCAGAATCCGAAGAAGTATCTGACAATACATTTGAAAGTGTTTTAGAGGCAGTTGGCAGTTGGCAGTTGGCAGTTGGCAGTTGGCAGTTCGAGTCACTCAGAACTGGCAACCGAGAACTGCCTTACCGTTTCAGCAAATCCGACGGCTCGTGCACGTCATGCACTCGGAAGTATTGCGCCAGCGCGGAATGCTTCTTCTTCACTTCCTCAAACATTGCATACGCAACGTTGCGGTAGGAGAAGTGTCCAGCCGGGCCGGTGCGCAGCTCTGAAATATAGACCGCTTCGGCAAAATCCATTTTGAAGAGCGTGCGCTTGCGGAAGCCCAGCGGAATTAAGTATTGGCTGTTCTCTGCCGCCTCGGCCGTGCTGCTCGCCGCTAGTTTCCGAACTGCCTGAGTAGCTTGATCCATCGCCTGGGTGTACGAGTCCAGTGCGCCTGCAGGCTGCAGTTCGGCAGGGACGTCGTATCCATGCTGAATCGTGAACTGCTGCTCAATCTGGATGCAGCGGCGGTGACGATGCATGTCGCGGAAGCCGCCAATGTCCATCAGGATGTCGAACCGGAACTGCTGGCCGGCGCGGAACGCCCGCAACGCTTCATCATGACGGCCGCGATGGCGCAGACCGGCGTCGATGAATTCGCGGCGTCGGATTTCACTAACGCTCTCGACCGATCGCCGCATCTGGCGGTAAGGATACCCGCAGTGTTCGTACAGCAGCGTAGTCGCGAGTTCTATTTCTACAGGCTCATCGTCGAGTAAATCGACTGAAGGCGCCGCATCAGGCGAGGCCCCGCCCATCAACTCTGATGCCATCTGGCCTAGTTCGCGGCGGGTCTCGATCTCGTACGCATTCGGATCGGCATACTTCACCAGCGTGGAGGCGACGCGGACTTCTTTCAGGAGTTCAGCTTCGGCACGCGCGCCAAGCTCCGGCGATACAGCGCGAATATCCTCAACCAATTTTCGCGCAGACTCATGATTCACGTTATACGCAGCCGACAGAGCAGCACGCTTCAGCAACTCCCCTAACCGCCGCACTTCCGCATGCGTGTGCGAAAGCAAATGTGAAACCTGGTTTTCCAGCGTGCGCGCATTCACGATTTCGCCCAATGATGTGTTGGTCGCGAGCGGTAACAGATAGCGGGAAATATCAAACGCGCGTGCGCGCAGTGTCCGCTCATAAGCGTCCTGCTTCATCTCTGCCGGCTTGGGCGTGATCTCGACGAGATACTGAAACGTGGTTTCAGAGACCGATTCATATGTCGAGAACAGGTTCCTGATTGTCCGGAAGTACAAATCACGAGCTGGCTCGTCCGAGCCGAAGTCGGGCGTGTAATAGCCGCTTTTGCGGAAATCCTGATAACGCGTGGAGCGTTCCTGCCCGTCCCAACGCTGCTCATCTGCAACAACAATCGCCGCCAGAATAGAAAGCTTTTCGATCGCCAGCGCGATGTGGGCAAGGTCCGCAATGGAGCGGTGTCCGTACTGAAAATAGAATGTGTTGAGAAACTTCTCCGCCTTCTGCTGGCTGATTTCTTTCAGCGACTCCTTCATCGAGAGCGCCGAACGCGAATATTTCGCCATGGCATAGGCCAGCACCTCGGGCTCTGCACCGAATACGGCATACACTTCGGTTGGAGAATCGGACGCGGCTCCGCTTCCGTTCACCGGAACAGCACTGGACACGACTTCAGCCATGGGCGACCTCAAGGGAAAAGTGAAAGAGAGTGAATCTTAAATCGTGTTTGGTGTTCAAGTCCAAAAACGTTCACCACGCGTTGATCCGTGTTCATCCGAGGAAAAGAAGTTGCGTTTCCTCACTGGTGAATTATCGCAGCTTCAGCGTCGTCAGTGCGAACAGCGCGAAGATCAGAGACGCAATCCGCCGAGGCCGACAACGCGGTCGAAACCCCGCGAATGGGAGCCCTACAGCGTGTGCATGTACGCCAGCATGTCGTCGAGCTGCTGCTGCGTCAACACGTTGCCGTAGCCTCCCATCTTGTTTCTGCCAATGCGAATGATTTCCCCCACGCGGGCGTCATTCGCAGGGATTCCACTGATGGGGAGGTACTGGTTCTTGAAAACGCCTTTCAATCCAGGTCCCTGCCGCCCATGAGAAGAATAGGGAGCGTGACAACGGTCGCAGTATTCGTCATAGACGCGGCGCCCGGCAGCCTGTTGCGGGTTCAAGCCAAGTTCGGTGTCGCTCTTTCTACGCTCAACTTCGCAGCCTGTAAGGAGAAACAGCGCCAGTGCTACGCACGACCAAACCGTGGTTGTGGTCAACAGGCGAAATCGGAAAGAGAATTTGTCAGGCATCTTCGGTGTGGCTTTAAAATAGCAGAAGCAAACGGTATGGTTCCAACCCGCACGATCGCGCTCAAAAGAGTTTACGACGAACCGGCTGGCTCGGACGGCTTCCGGATTCTCGTAGACCGGTTGTGGCCGCGCCGCCTGACCAAGCAGGAAGCGCGAATCGATACCTGGCTGCGCGACCTTGCCCCGTCGAACGAGCTGCGGAAGTGGTTTCATGCGCATCCGGAACGGTGGCAGGATTTCCGGCAAAGGTATCTCACAGAGCTGAGAACGCCATCAGCGGTCGTCGCCCTCCAAAAGCTCTACGATGTTCTCGATCAGGAGAAGGTGGTTTCCCTCCTCTTCGCTTCAAAGCAAACGGAGCGAAACAATGCCACGGTGCTCAAGGAGATTGTGGAAGGAGTGAAGAAGCCACCGAAGGGCACCGGAGCAGGGGCGCGAGCACAAGTGCGCAAGCGAGCCAGGGGATAACTACTTTCAGTCGATAACTACTTTGCAGAGTTCACAGCGGCCGTGATGATGCTGTCAATAATGTCGTTGACGCGCTTCCCCGGCAGGCTGTAATTGTTGGCCAGAATGGCAAAGGCGATCTCCTCACCTTTCGCGGTCACGGCATAACCGGAGAGTGTCTTCACCCCGCCCAGCGAACCGGTCTTCGCATAGACGTGGGCCCGAGGATCCAGATCCTTGAAGCGGTCGGCCAACGATCCATCCACCCCTGCTACGGGTAACGAGTCGTGAAATTCCCTCCCCCAGGGCTGAGTTACGGCATAACTGAGCAGACTGACGACGGCGTGGGGCGTGACCAGGTTCTGGCGAGAGAGTCCGGATCCATCGAAGAAGACGTAGTCATCGCCGGAAATGCCCGAGTTGTTCAGGAATCCGTGGAGCACCTCAAGCCCTCCCTGCACGGTTCCACCCGTACCCTTCTCGCGGCCCAACAGCCGCAACAGGATTTCGGCATGCAGGTTCTGGCTAACCTTGTTAATGACTTCAACATCCTCAGAGAGCGGAGGGGACTGGTATTCGGCGAGCACAAGTGGTCCCGCCGGTGAGGTCAGCGAGTGCTCGTCTCCCCCGCGACTGGACGCAATCACCACGCTGGTAAAGGTCGAAAGGCTTGCCAGATCGGTGTGCCGTGTGCGCTGCTTGCCATAGACAGCAACACCTCGAACCTCGAGCAAGTGCCGGAAGACGTTGGCGGCGAATTCCGCGGGGTCCTCGATCGACAGACCTTCATTCACTCCGGCGTCGTCCATGGGCATCGTGCCCCACAGAGTCAGAGTCGTCGAACCTGGCTCGCGATTAATATAAATCTTGCGGCCCGTTCCAGCGGGCGTGGTCAGCAGGCGGTTGTCGATGGTGTAGTAGTCGGCAAAGGGCGTAACACTGACAAAAGCTTTGTCCCCAGCGCGTGCACCAGGAAGAATCTGAACAAAAATCACGTTGTCATTGACGGTCAGCGCCGAAACCGGGGCGCCGTCGGGCCATACCAGCTCATCCTGGCTCCAGCCCTCGCCGTACCGCTCAAACGCGAAGTAGGAGTCGTCGGCGACGATGTCACCGTCCACGTACTTGACGCCTTTTTGCACCAATTCGTCGGCAAGCTTTTCGAGCACGCGAATCGGATCGGCGTTGCGCTGGGTTCGCGTGTTGTACGGCAATTCGCGGCCCGAAAGGTTCGGATCTCCGCGCCCGACCAACAACAGGTCCCCTGTCAGGCGCCCATACTTATCGAGGGAACCGCTGGTTTCAAGCGTGGTGCGGAACTTGTATTCCGGCCCGATCAAAGCCAGTGCAGCCGCTGTGGTGAACAGTTTTGTGTTCGAAGCGGGCGTAAACATCTTGTCTGCATTCAGTGAAAAAATGGGTTTGCCGGTGCGCAGCGACGCAATCTCGACTCCCAGGAAACCGCGAGAGAGATCGGGCTGCGCCAGGATGGCTTCGATCTGCTTCTTCAGGGATCCTGTCGCTTTTGGAGGAGCCGCCGAGGCCCCCAGCGACAGGAAAAGCCAGCAGATCAGGACCGCAAGTGGTGCTCTGTTCTTCAACATCTACAAACCCGATTGTAGCACCGGTACCGGAGCACCATTGCTGGTGCAGTTAGAATTACAGCATGCGCCCTGTCTTCACATGGAACCTCGGCACGCGCTCGCTGGAGTTGGGCCGGCGCACGCTGGTTATGGGAATCGTGAACGTAACGCCAGACTCGTTCTCCGACGGCGGCCACCACGAAACCGCGGGCGATGCCGTAGCGCACGCCATGCGATTGCTTGCGGAAGGTGCGGATGTCATCGACATCGGTGGGGAGTCAACCAAACCGGGCGCAAGAGTTGGATTGGACCGGCCTGCGGTGGGTGTCGAAGAAGAGTTGCGGCGCGTGTTACCAGTCATTGTCGCCCTCAAAGAGGCGAAATCCGAGGCCATCGTCTCGATCGACACCTACAAGTCCAAGGTAGCCGCAGCCGCGGTCGATGCGGGAGCTGAGATCGTCAACGACGTTTCCGGCCTGCAGTGGGACCCGAAGATGAAGAAGACTCTGGCCAGCCTGGATTGTGGAGTGGTGTTGATGCACACCAGGGGCCGACCGGACGAATGGGCCGCTTTGCCGCCAGTCGCCGACCTGGTGATGTTGGTGAAACGGGAGTTGCGTGAGCGGGCCGACGCAGCGGTCATGGCCAAGATCAGGCGGGACCGCATCGTGTTGGATCCAGGCTTCGGTTTTGGGAAACGATACGAAGAGAACCACCCCCTCTTGCGGCGGTTCCATGAATTTCACGAACTCTACTTCCCGTTGCTTGCCGGCGTTTCCCGCAAGTCTTGGATCGGGCGAGCTTTGGCCAGCAACGGCCAGGATGCGCTGGTTTCGGAGCGACTCTTCGGCACCCTGGGCGCGGAGGTCGCGCTGGCACTGAAAGGTGCTCACGTTATACGCACTCACGACGTCAAATCCTGTGTTGAGGCCCTGCGGCTGGCTGATGTCGTCGCCGGATAGTCGCCCAGAACTGAGCTACAATTCAGAAATTCTTCGTGGAGCATTGAATGAAAAACCCCGCTTATCTCGTGAGTTTGATCGTTTTCTTGGCTACTCTCTCGCGGAGTGCGGCGCCCGTCCCTGCACCGGGTCCCGAACAGGCGCAGCTCAAGCAACTACTTGCTGACGAGTGGGAATACGAGTTGCGCGAAAGTCCTGAACTCGCCACGTCGATTGGCGATTACCGATACAACGACCGCTGGAGCGATGTCTCGCTCGCGCATGTACAGCAGCAGAAGCGCGATTTGCAGCAGTGGCTGGCGAAATTCCACGCGTTCGACTCTGCAGGCCTGAACGAACAGGACAGACTGAGCCTTCAGCTGATGGTGCGCAATTTGAAGGAGCGGATCGAGGGCATCGATCTGAAGACCTACGAGATGCCGGTGGACCAGTTCAACGGCGTGCAGTTGCTGCTGGCGCAGTTCGCCGCTGTCGTTCCGACGGATTCAACAAAGCATTACGAGGATTACCTGTCACGTCTGCGCAAAATCCCAGTCGTAATCGATCAGACGATTGAAGTCCTGGCGCAGGGCAAGAAGGACAAGTTAATGCCGCCGAAGTATCTTCTGGAAAAGACGGTGGTGCAGTCCAAGAAGATCGCTGACGCGGCCGGCGAAACCAACCCTTTTTCTGAGCCGGTTAAGCAATTTCCTGACGGCGTTCCGGAAGCTGATCGCAAGCGACTGCACGACGAGATTGTCGCGGCCATTGACGAAAATGTTCGTCCGGCTTACACGAAGCTGGCGAATTATCTCGCGAAGGACTATGCCCCATTCGGGCGAACCGAACCGGGTATATGGGCATTGCCGAACGGCGAGGCTCTCTATCGGTACGACATCCGCGAGTTGACCACCACGAACATGGAACCAGAGCAGATCCATGAGCTCGGATTGAGCGAAGTGAAACGAATCGAGGGCGAGCAACTTGCGATAGGCCGGAGTTGCCCAAACTCTTCGGCTTGCTCCCCAAAACGCCTGTGGAAGTGCGCGCCATGCAGGAGTTTCGTGCTAAAGAAGCGGCCGCGGCCGATTACCAGCAAGGCACGCCGGATGGATCGCGCCCCGGAATTGTGTGGGTAAACACAAGCGATTACGCGCACCGCGACATGCTTTCGGCAGAATCCACTTCGTATCACGAAGGCATTCCCGGTCACCACATGCAGGTTTCGATCGCGCAGACTCTTCCCGAGCTCCCGGACTTCCGTCGATACTCATCCAACAGCGCTTACGCCGAAGGCTGGGCACTCTATTCGGAGCGATTAGGGAAAGACGTTGGTTTCTATAAGGACGCTTATTCCGATTATGGCCGCCTGACCGACGAGATGTGGCGCGCCATCCGTCTGGTGGTGGACACAGGAGTCCATTACAAGCACTGGACGCGCGAGCAGATGGTGGATTTCTTCCACGAACATTCATCGGTCGAGGACCCCGATGTTCAGGCAGAAGTTGACCGCTACATTGCATGGCCGGCGCAGGCGCTAGCATACAAATTGGGCCAGCTTGAGATTCTCAAGCTGCGAGACCGAGCCCAGCGTGAACTGGGAAGCAAGTACGACATTCGGGCTTTTCACGATGAGATACTGAATGGCGGAGCGCTGCCGATGGATGTACTTGACGCAAGGGTCTCGGCGTGGATTAATTCACAAAAGGCGTCTGAGGCGAGAGGAACGCACTGAGTGTCTGATGTACCGCAAGTATCAAAAACCATGGTATTCCGAACCGTTTTAGAGTGTGCGTGAGAACTCCATCTGTGACGTTGCAGTGGAAACCGGAGTGCTGAATGGGATTTGACTTTGGTTTAGGAAGGCTTCGCTGCGAACTCACTGTGCTTGCGGCTGTAGAAGCGGTAAATCCCCAGGCCGATCAGTAGCCAGCCGAAGAACCGCAGCCACGTAAGGATCGGCAACCCGGCCATGAGCAGCGCGCAAAAGACAACGCTAAGCACTGGCGCTGCGATTCCACCTGGCGCGCGGAAGCCCCGGTGCCGGCCTGGGTCGCGGTAGCGGAGAATGATCACGCCCAGGGACACCAGCACGAACGCGAATAGTGTCCCGATGTTCGACAAATCAGAAAGTGTGCCGATATCTAGAATGCCCGCCGGGATACCGACGACAAGTCCGGCGATCCAAGTGGCGGTTGAGGGCGTCCGAAAGCGCGGGTGAACATAGCTGAACAGCTTCGGAAGCAATCCGTCTCTTGACATCGAGAACCACACTCGTGCCTGCCCGAGCTGAAAGACCAGCAGCGACGAAATCATTCCCATCATCGCGCCGAACAAGACCCCCAGCCGCACCCAGCGCAACACTGGTGAGCCTGTAACCTCGGTCAGATGCTTGATGCTGTTCACGACCGGCGCCGCGTCGTCGCGGACGGAGTCCCATGGCACAATCCCGGTGAGCACAATTGCCACGCCGATGTACAGAATCGTGCACACCACCAGGGTGGCGATGATCCCGATAGGAAGATCGCGCTGCGGGTTGCGGGCCTCCTCCGCAGCCGTGGAAACGGAATCGAATCCGATGTAGGTGAAGAAAATAATCGAACCGCCGGTCAGGACCCCTGACCACCCCATGGGAGCAAAAGGATGCCACAATCCCGGATGAATGTATTGTGCTCCGGCGATGATGAATGCCAGAATCGCGGCGATCTTCAGAATCACCATGGCATTGTTGGCTTCCGCCGATTCACGGATGCCGCGCACCAGGACGACTGTGAGGAACATCACAATCAAGAACGCTGGGACATTGAACCCGAAGTGAAATCCCGGTGTGTAGAGCATCTCGCCTTGCAGTCCGGTCATACCCGAAGGCAAATATGCTGGAGAAACCCAGCGCAACCCAGGATGCCAGCCGAACCAGTCGAGCATGTTCACCAGGTGCTGCGCGAATCCGACACTGACCGCCATGTTGCTGACGGCATATTCCAGGATTAGGTCCCAGCCAATGATCCACGCGATAAGTTCGCCCATCGTCGCATAAGTGTAGGTGTAGGCGCTGCCGGCGATCGGGATCATGGAAGCCAGTTCCGCGTAGCAGAGGCCGGTAAAGGCGCAGACAATGGCCACCAGCACCAGAGATAGCGCCAACGCTGGACCCGCACCGGGGCGGCCAGTTGAAGCTGTGTGCCTGATCAGGTAGTCGAGCAGCGGGGCGTTCAGGATCGATGAAGTATCGAACTTCTGACCCGCGATCGCGGTTCCGATTACGGTGAATATGCCCGAACCGATCACGGCGCCGATGCCGAGCGCGGTGAGCGAAACCGGGCCGAGCGTCTTCT
>WNFZ01004623.1_pt1 | contig 13386 bp, 12 predicted proteins | sample 5400081 | NCBI WGS metagenome assembly WNFZ01 (sample SAMN13153365, study PRJNA577476) | soil metagenome | isolation source: 80 cm soil or saprolite under grassland replicate 1 | place: USA:California | collected 2016-06-15
TCAGGCGCCACGGGATTGATCCAGGCAAACCGTACTTGCTTTTCGTTGGCCGAATTACGCGCCAAAAAGGGATCGTCTATCTTGTCCGCGCCATTCCATACATGGACCCCGATTTTCAAGTCGTGCTTTGCGCAGGCGCACCCGATACGCCTGAGATCGCCGGCGAAATGAAAGATGCCGTCGAGAGCGCGACGAGAAAGCGCTCTGACGTCATTTGGATTGAAGAGATGGTCGACCGGAATGCAGTCATAGAACTTTATTCGCACGCGGCTGTCTTTTGTTGTCCCTCGATTTACGAGCCGTTCGGCATCATCAATCTTGAAGCGATGGCGTGTGAAACTGCGGTAGTGGCGAGCGCAGTCGGCGGAATTAAGGAAGTCGTTGTGGACGGTGAGACCGGTTTCCTGGTTCCGCTCGAGCAAATGAAAGAGAGTCCATTCGAACCGCTCGATCCGGCAAAATTTTCACGCGACCTTGCCGCAAAAATCAACGAGCTAATGAAAGATCGACATCTGCAGGAGAAATTTGGAGAAGCCGGCCGCAAACGCGCCGAAGAAAGATTCAGCTGGTCCGCAATCGCGCGAAAAACGAAGGCGCTTTATGAAACTTTGAAGCGTTAAAGCGTTTCATATGGCGCTTCTTGGCGATTCAACGATTCAACGGTTAAACATCTCTGAAACATGTTCGTCGATCGAATCAAAGTGTTTGCGCAAGCGGGCAATGGCCGCGCGGTGCGTGGGTTTTCGAGATAGGGTCATCGTGAACGAAGTGAAGGATCTCACAAAAGTGATCCGACGTTTTTCCGGCTAAGCGTAATCTTTTCTTCGATCGCAAGATCCCTCGCTTCGCTCGGGATGACAGAGCGGATGTAAGCGTTGATGTTATAACGATTCAACATCTTAACGGTTTAACGTCATTATGTTTGTCGATCGAATCAAAGTATTTGCGCAAGCGGGCAATGGTGGCCGTGGGTGCGTTAGTTTTCGGCGCGAGAAATTCGTGCCGAAAGGCGGACCCGATGGCGGTGACGGAGGGCTGGCGAGCGCCCAACACCCAACACCCAATGGCGGAACCGCAAAAATCGAAAATCGAAAATCGAAAATCGAAAATGATCCCCTTGTCGATCTTACTCGGGATGGCCAGGAATTCGTTCTGTGTCATGGCGGCGCGGGCGGGAAGGGCAACGTACATTTTAAGAGTTCGCGGAATCGCGCCCCGCGGCAATACTCCGAGGGCGAAGAAGGCGAGCAGGGGCATTTCCTCCTGGAGTTGCGCACGATGGCGGATGCTGCACTGGTTGGTTACCCGAACGCAGGCAAATCGACGTTGCTCCGTAGAATTTCGGCGGCGCAGCCCAAGGTCGCAGCGTATCCGTTTACTACGCTGCATCCGATTATTGGCGTGGTCGAATTCCCCGGTTATCGCCGGGCGACAATCGCCGACATTCCCGGTTTGATCGAAGGTGCACACCGTGGTCTTGGGCTCGGGCACGAATTTTTGCGCCACATCACGCGCTGCCGCATTTTGTTGTTCGTTGTCGACGTTGCCGGAAGTGAAGGCCGGAATCCGACTGAAGATCTGCAAAATCTTCGGCGCGAGATCGACCTATACGATCCAATTTTGTCGAAACGTCCCTGGTATGTTATCGGAAACAAAACCGATTTAGCCGAAGCGCGAGAAAATCTTGAAGCGCTGCAAAATCGATTTTCCGCTGTCGAAATTGCCGCGCTTTCAGCGCAGACAGACGAAGGTTTGGAAGACGTGCGGGTGAAATTGGAGAGATGGCTGGTAAACGCGTCGCAGCCGCAACCCATGGACCTTGCTAAAACCGACAGGACTTCCTCGGGCAATTAAAGGTGGACAAGCCCAGAATCCCTAGCGAAACTGGGCGTTCTATCATGGGGAGATTGGTTATAGCGAGCTATTGCTCCAGCTTTCTCAAATCGGAGATGTTGCACATCTACCGGCAAGTGAAGTCGCTTCGCGAAGTGGACACCTTCGTCGTGACCAAGGAAGTCAAGAATGCCCAGCGATTTCCTTTTCCTGATATAGAGGTCATTCCAAAGCGGCGCACCAACCTGCTCGTGCACGGCTGGCTGAAATTCGTGGAGCGGCGGCCGCCGATTGTTTATCGGGGTGAGTATCAAACGCTCGATTCGTTATTGGCGCGGCATGACGCCGATCTCATGCACATCTATTTTGGCCACACCGGCGTGCACCTGCTTCCATTCATCCAGCAGTGGGATAAACCGTGCGTGGTCTCTTTCCATGGAGCTGATGTGGCGCTTAAGGAGGATATCAAGGATTATCCGGCCAAGTTGCGTCATCTGTTTGACGCCGTTCCGCTGTTGTTCGCGCGTTCCCAATCGCTGGCTGATCGGCTAATCCACCTGGGTTGTCCCCCGGAGAAAGTGCGGATTAATCGCACGGGCGTTCCGTTAAAGGAGTTTCCATTTATAGATCGGCAGCCGCCCCCAGATGGCAACTGGAGAATAGTCCAGGCGTGCCGATTGATTCCGAAAAAAGGCGTGGCAACGAGTTTGCGCGCATTCGCGATTTTCAAGAAGGACAATCCGCAAGCGGAATTTTTCATCGCAGGCAAAGGTCCTTTGCAGGGAGAATTGGAAATGCTCGCTGCCGGGCTCGGAATTTTCAAAGATGTTCATTTTGTCGGATTTCTATCACAACCAAAGCTGCTGGAGCTTTACGCCGGCGCGCACCTGTTTTTGCATCCGAGCGAAACGTCACCGAATCAGGACCAGGAAGGAGTACCGAACTCGCTTCTCGAAGCAATGGCAACCGGTTTGCCAGTGGCGGCGACGCAGCACGGTGGCATTCCTGAAGCGGTCGAGCAGGGTCGCAGTGGTTTCCTTGTGCCTGAGGAAGATCACGTTGCGCTAGCGGATGCCATGCACAAAATCACACGTTCACCGGGGCTTCTCAGCGAAATGGGATTGCGCGCGCGTGCCGCAGTGACCGATCGATTCGAACAGGAGACACAAATCGACCTGCTGGAATCGTTTTACAAAGAAGCGATTGCCATGAATAGCGCCGCCCACCCAGCGAAATCCGAGCCAGTGACTCAATTTGCCCCGGAGTTTGCCGAGCGAGCGCCGGCTAAGTAAGGGCAGGTTGAGAATTTTGTTTGTCATCCACACAAAACGCGCTTTCGTAAGCGCGTCAAGTTGTAGCCGGGGTCGGTGACCTCGGCGGGCCGGCATCACCGATGCCGGCTACAGCTGTGCTCTAAGAAATGCGCAATCGTTGTTTTCTACTGCTGGCGGTTATGTTGTTTTGCGGGTTTGTGCTCGCAACGACGACGACTGCAGCAGAAGCTGCGCCTGCCCAGAGTGAGCACGAAGCCGTCCCGCTAAAGCCAACGCCGCTCTTTCAGATTGGCAAATTTGTAATTACCAACTCGATGTTGGTGACCTGGATTGTGGCTGGAGGTATTATCGTTTTTGCACAGGTAGCGACGCGTCGAATTAAACCGATCCCCAGCGGTATCCAGAACTTCTGGGAATGGCTGGTCGAAGGTCTGCACAATTTTCTCGAAGGAATCATCGGACGCCAACTGGTGAGCAAAACATTTTGGTTTTTTGCGACGATATTCATTTTCATTTTGTTCGTGAACTGGTTCGGGCTGATTCCCGGAGTGGGCACGATTGGCTGGGGCCATCACGACCCGGTAACTGGCATCTTTCACGTCGATCGTCCTCTACTGCGCGGTGGAAACGCCGACCTCAATATGACGACGGCGATGGCGGCGATTTTCTTTGTGCTGTGGTTCATTTGGGCGTTTCAAGCACAAGGTGTGGGCGGATTTTTGAAACATTTGTTTGCGCCAAAAGGCGAGACCACCGGCATTGTGAAAGTCCTCATGGTCATCATTTTCTTCGCGGTTGGCTGGCTTGAGGTGATTTCGATTTTGTTTCGCCCGATCGCGCTCAGCTTTCGATTGTTCGGCAATATCTACGCGGGCGAGAGTATTCTCGAAGCTATGTCAACCATGGTGCCGTTACTTTCACCCGTTCTGCCGATTCCGTTTTATTTTTTGGAAGTGCTCGTTGGATTCGTGCAGGCACTTGTCTTCATGTTACTGACGGCGGTTTTCACGATGCTGATAGCGCAGCACGAGAATGGACCGGAACGCGCGCATGCGTAAAATTTTTGGCGAGCTCATGATGGCTCGCTAAACCAAAAACTAACAAAACTATGATGTTACCACTACTGGCAGAAATGAGCGGAAGTATTCACGTCGGCCTCGCCGCGATGGGCGTAGGCATAGGCATTGGGTTGACGGGTATGGGAATGGCGTCAGCAGTCGGCCGTAATCCTGGCGCCTTCACCCAAATTCTTGTGCACGGAATCCTCGCGATCGCGTTGACCGAAGCCATCGTTTTCTACGCGTTATACCTCGTTCACTAATTGCGCAGAACGCAACGGTCGATCTCGCGTCCGACAATTTTAATTTATGGGTGTAATAATTGCCGCGGCAAGCGGAGGCTTCACTGACGTGCTACGTGATACGGCCGAAACGTTCGGCTGGAATTGGCACTTATTCCTCTCACAGGTGATTAGCTTTTGCATCGTCGCCTTTCTCCTGCGCCGGTTCGCTTATAAGCCGATCCTTGCTGTGCTCGAAGAGCGCCGGAGAAAAATCGAGGAAGGTCAGCTCAACGCGGAGAAGATTAAGAAACAACTGGCCGAAGCCGAGGAGCGCTATGCGGAGATTTTGGCCAAGGCAAACGCCGAGGCACAAAAGATGATCGACCAAGCTCGCGAAAGCGGCGCGCATCTGGCCGAGCGCAAGCAACAGGAGGCGATTGCGGCTGCAGAGCAGATCATCGCCAAGGCGCGCGAAGCCAGCGCAATTGAGCATGAGCGTACGATGGAGTCTCTGAAACGGGAGCTGGGACGACTGGTGGTCGATACAACCGCAAAGGTCACCGGCAAGGTGCTTACTGCCGAGGACCAACGGCGCCTCCAGGAAGAAACAGCCCGTCAACTCACTTAATGAAGATCAACAAGGAAATTCGCCGGCTATCCCGAGAAATGCTTCGAGCAAGTTTTACCGATGGCCAGCTCGACTCCGGCCGGATTGCATCCCTCGTCGATTCGCTCATTGCGAAAAAGCCGCGCAATTACATCAATGTTCTGAAAAATTACAGGCGTCTGCTTCGACTCGAATTGGAAAAGCGCCGGGCCCGAATCGAGACCGCGAGCGAGCTCGACCGCGAAATCAGTTCGAAAGTTATCGACAATCTGAAGAAAAAATATGGCAACGACCTGAGCACTGAATACGTCGTCAATCCCCGGCTTCTTGGCGGGATGCGCATCCGGGTCGGCAGCGATGTTTGGGATGGAACTGTGCGCAATCGGCTCGAACAACTCCAGCAACAACTTTAATCAATCAAAATCCATGAGCAGCATACTCGAAGAGATCGAAACCAAAATTGAAGGACTAGAAACAGCCACGACGAAAAGCAATGTAGGCGTCGTGCGTGAAACCGGCGACGGAGTGGCGCGAATCGAAGGTCTCAGCGACGTCATGCTTAATGAGATGATTGAGTTTCCAAGCGGGGTTTTCGGGCTCGCCCTGAATCTCGAAGAGACTGAAGTCGGTGCCATTCTGCTGGGTGAGACGACAAAGGTTTCAGAGGGGGACGAAGTGAGAACGACAGGGAGATTGTTACAGGTTCCTGTGGGCAAAGCGTTGCTTGGACGGGTGGTGAACACGTTGGGCCAACCATTGGATGGCAAAGGACCGATCAAGACCGACGCATTTTATCCGCTGGAAAAAATCGCGCCCGGCGTTATCAAACGCCGCAGCGTTAGCCAACCGGTTCAAACTGGTATCATGGCGATTGATGCGATGATTCCGATTGGTCGTGGGCAGCGCGAGCTGATTATCGGCGACCGCGCTACTGGCAAGACGACGATCGCAATCGATACCATCATCAGCCAGGCGCGGCTCAACAAAGCTGGCGAAGAAGGACAGATCAAAGATTATCGGCCGCTTTATTGCATTTATGTCGCGGTCGGTCAGAAAAATTCCAACGTAGCCCGCGCCCTCGCAGTATTGGAAAAAGAAGGCGCCATGCTATACACGACGATTATCTCCGCGCCGGCATCCGATACGGCAACCAATCAATATCTCGCGCCATTTGCGGGCGCTGCCATGGGCGAATGGTTCATGGATAACGGCATGGACGCGCTTATTATTTACGACGATTTGTCGAAGCATGCGGTCGCGTATCGGCAAGTCTCGCTCGTGTTGCGACGTCCTTCTGGCCGCGAAGCTTACCCGGGCGACGTTTTTTATCTGCACTCGCGTTTGCTTGAGCGTAGCGCGCGTGTGGCCGAAGAATTTGGTGGCGGTTCGCTGACAGCGCTGCCGATCATCGAGACCCAGGCGGGCGACGTTTCCGCCTATATTCCGACGAACGTGATTTCCATCACAGACGGGCAGATTTATCTCGAAACCGATCTTTTTTACCAAGGGGTGCGGCCCGCGATCTCGGTTGGGCTCTCGGTCAGCAGGGTCGGTTCCGCCGCTCAAATCAAAGCAATCAAGCAAGTGGCCGGTAAGGTGAAGCTCGATCTCGCGCAATTTCGCGAGCTCGCCGCGTTTGCGCAATTCGGTTCCGATCTCGATGCTGCAACCAAGGCACGACTCGATCGGGGACAACGCATTGTCGAGCTTTTTAAGCAGAAACAGTACAACCCAATCCCGGTTGAAGAACAGGTCGCCGTCATGTGGGCGATGCAAAACGGATATGTCGATCCTGTCCCAGTCGAGCGGGTGAAGGAGTTTCAATTGAAACTCCAAGACTGGCTACAAACGCGCAAAGAAAGCTTGCTCGCGTCGATTCGCGAGAAAAAGCAGCTCGACCAAGAGATCGAGGCGCAATTGAAAACAGCGCTCGACGAATTCAAAACGACCTGGCGATGATCTGCGAAGAGTTTACAAGCTTGATATCGCAAAATGCGATATCAAGATCGCACGGTGGTAGAGGCACATTGCCCATCGCTTTTGCCGAGCATAGTGCCCTTACGCGGGGTAGGGCGCGCTCGCCAAGCGCGCCGAAACGGACGGCCCGGCGGTCCGTCCCTACCAAAGATCGCGAGATTGGATTTGACGTCCGTGAACGATCATCGCGTGACGGCACGACGAACAAATCAAATATCAAACATCAAACATCAAACGTCCGATAGATGGCCAATACTCAGGATATACGCCGGCGAATCAAATCGATTCGCAACACCGCGCAGATTACAAAGGCCATGCAAATGGTGGCTGCGTCCAAGATGCGCAAGGCGCAGCAACTCGCGCTGTCGGGCCGGCCGTATGCAGAGTTGATGAACAAGGTCCTGGTTTCGCTGCAACGACGCACCGATCCACGCCTGCATCCACTTCTTGAAATCAGGCCTCTCAAAAAGGAGTTGGTCTTGATCATCAGCACGGACAAAGGACTCGCTGGCGCCTTGAACACGAACCTCTTTCGCGAAGCCGCGAATTTTGATTCGGCGAAGACCGCTTTCGTGGTGACCGGAAAGAAGGCACGACAGTTTATCTCACGCACCAAACGCGAGTTACTGGCCGATTTCGAATTGAAAGACGCGCCAAGCTTTGTCGAGACCAAACCGATATCGAAATTTTGCACGGAAAAGTTCCTCAATCGAGAAGTGGATAAGGTTTCCGTGCTTCACACGCATTTCATCAACACGATCAACCAGCGCCCGGTTGTGCAAACCTTGCTGCCGATCAGCAGCTTCGATCTTCCACGGAACCATGAGGGAACAGACACAAGCCAAAGCGCCGATCCAATGATCGGCTACGTTTTCGAGCCAAACGCGGAGACAGTTCTCGATGTGATGTTGCCTTACTACCTTCAGTATCAGGTTTTCCAAATGATCCTCGATGCGCGCGCATCCGAGCACAGTGCGCGCATGGTAGCGATGAAAAATGCCACGGATAATGCAAATCAATTCATCAAAGACCTGACGCTGGAATACAACAAGATGCGCCAGGCCGGCATTACCACCGAGTTGCTCGAGATCGCTACCGCGCAAATGGCACTCGGCGGCTAGGCGACTATCAAAATGAAACTTTCGCGCGAATTTGCTTGCAGCCTTAGGCGGGCAACCGTTTTGGAGTGCGCGGACATGTCCGCGCTTTTGAAAGCGGCGACATGTCGCCGCACTCCAAAAAATGGCCGCTCCACGCAGCCTCGGCACAAGACTTCCATATACGCTTTCTACTAAGCAGTTTTATGAATACAGGAAACATCGTTCAAGTAATAGGTCCCGTGGTGGACGTGGAGTTCCCACAGGGGAAGGGATTGCCAAAAATTTATAATGCGCTCGAAATCGAGTACGAGGTCAACGGCAAACCGACCAAGCTCACCCTCGAAGTCCAACAGCACCTCGGTGAAAACTGGGTCCGCTCCATTGCCATGTCTTCTACCGAAGGATTGAAGCGTGGGATGAGTGTCGCTGACACCGGCGGGCCAATCTCGGTTCCAGTTGGGGATGGTGTGCTCGGCCGCTTGTTCAATGTCACTGGTGACCCGGTCGATAATCGCGGTCCTGTAAAGTTTGAAAAACGCTACCCGATCCACCGCCCGGCGCCCTCATTAACCGAGCAGGACACAAGGGTGCAGATTCTCGAAACAGGAATCAAAGTCATCGATCTTGTTTGCCCATTTTCAAAAGGCGGAAAAGTAGGCGCGTTTGGAGGCGCCGGTGTTGGCAAAACGGTTATCATCATGGAGCTCATCAACAACATCGCTAAAAGTCACGGCGGTGTCTCAATGTTCGCCGGCGTCGGTGAACGCAGCCGCGAAGGCAACGATCTTTATACCGAAATGAGTGAGGCCGGCGTGATCGATCAAAAGGATTTGTCGAAATCGAAAGTGGGAATGGTTTTTGGCCAGATGAACGAGCCGCCGGGCGCGCGTTTGCGCGTGGGCCTCTCAGCGCTGGCCATGACGGAATATTTTCGCGACGAGCGCAATCAGGATGTTCTGCTTTTCATCGACAATATCTTCCGGTTCTCCCAAGCGGGCTCCGAAGTATCGGCCTTGCTGGGTCGCACTCCCAGCGCCGTTGGTTATCAGCCAACACTCGCCGCTGAAATGGGTGATTTGCAGGAACGAATCACCTCAACAAACAAAGGATCGATCACTTCGTTCCAGGCCGTTTACGTTCCAGCAGACGATCTCACCGACCCTGCGCCCGCGAACACATTCGCGCATTTGGATTCAACCATCGTTCTGGAACGCTCCATTGCCGAGCTGGGAATTTATCCGGCCGTCGATCCGTTGGCATCGACATCCAAATCGCTCGCGCCAGAAATTGTGGGCGAAGAACATTACGACGTCGCGCGCGGCGTCCAGCGGGTCCTACAACGCTACAAGGATCTTCAGGACATCATCGCCATTCTGGGCATGGACGAATTAAGTCCGGAAGACAAACTGACCGTGTATCGCGCGCGCAAGATCCAGCGGTTTCTGAGCCAGCCATTTCACGTTGCCGAAGTTTTCACCGGTCACAAGGGTCAATACGTTTCCACTGAAGAAACGGTTCGCGGCTTCAAGGAAATTCTAGATGGCAAACACGACGATGTGCCCGAGCAGAACTTTTATATGAAGGGGAACATCGAGATGATTAAGGAAGATTAAAATTGTTACAAAAGTTACATCGTTACAATATCGCAGAATTCACGCTTCACTTTGTAACTTCTTGTAACCTTGTAACCCTTATAACGTTTACCCATGGCCACTCTGAAACTCGAAATCGTCACGCCGGAAACGAAAATCTATTCCGAAGACGTGGACATGGTCACGTTGCCCGGTTCAGAAGGTGAGCTCGGAGTTTATCCCAAGCATGTCCCGCTGCTAACCACTTTGAAACCGGGCGAATTGCGCGTGATGAAGAACGGGCGCGAAACAGCGATGGCCATTGGTGAAGGCTTTGTCGAGATTAAAGCCGACTCAGTTTCGGTTCTGACCGACATGGCTTTGGAAGCTGAGAAGATTGATATCGCTGCGGCCGAGGCCGCTGTCGAGCGTGCCAAGGCGGCGATGAAAGAAGATCATACTGCCGAAGAGGTGGCAGCGATCCAGGCGTCGCTGCAAAAAGCGCTCGCCCAATTGCACGTCAAACGCCGTCGCCATCACGGGTAACGCTTGAGATTGCAGAGGCGCTCGCCGCGGCGAGCGCCTGTTTATTTCAAATTCGGTGCTTGGCACAAGCACCGCTGACAGGCAGCAATGATCTTTTCTTCATTGGCAGCGTGCTGTTAGTTTCGGGTCGTGGCTATTCCAGACACCCTTGGGATCATCGCTGGAAACGGCGTATATCCCCGATTGCTTGCTGATTCAGCGCGAAGAGCCGGCGTCAAGAAAATCGTTGCCGCGGCATTTACAGGCGAAACCGATCCGGCGCTTACGCGACATGTCGATGTAATCGAGTGGATGCGTGTTGGCCAACTAAGCAGACTTCTAAAATTTTTCCGTGACCAAGCAATTCATCACGCGATCATGGCTGGCCAAATTGCGCCGAAAAATCTTTTCGATCTGCGTCCGGACTGGAAAGCGCTGCTCTTACTCGGAAAACTGAAACAACGAAATGCTGAAACGATCTTCGCCGCGATCGCGAATCAACTCGCAAAAGTGGATGTCGATCTTTTGCCGGCCACAACTTTTCTCGAAGACTCACTCGCATCGTCAGGACTAATTGCGGGCCCAAAATTGTCGCGTCGCGAGGAGGAAGATGTCGATTTCGGCTGGAAGATTGCGAAGGAAATTTCGGGTCTCGACATTGGGCAAGCTGTGGTCGTCAAAGACGGAACGATCGTTGCGGTCGAAGCGTTCGAAGGAACAAACGACGCGATCAAACGTGGCGGCACGCTCGCGCGCAAAGGCGCAGTCATGGTCAAAGTCGCCAAACCAAATCAAGACATGCGCTTTGATGTGCCGGTGATCGGCGTGGAAACGATTCGCATCGCGGTCGAAGCAAAATTGCGCGTAATTGCCGTCGAAGCTGGCAAGACTTTGCTGCTCGAGAAAGATGCGATTGTCGAGCTTGCCAGCCACTCGAACATTTCGATCGTTGCGCGCTAGCTGCAATCGGCAATCGAAAATCGCCTTGCTAGAACCAAGTGCAGTCTGATCTTCTTCATTTATGGGATACAGGCCGCCGACGGTTAAGCTGCCAATGCCCCTTGAAAAGATCGAGGGACATACGGTGACGTTCAGGCCGGTGAGGGACGGAATAGATTCGGAAGTATCGGGTGTAATGCAAGTCATCGAAGACGCAGACGGATTCAATGTGAATGCTTCGTACATCGTTAGTCAGAATCCACCGTTGTCTCGCGTATATTGGTTCGATCAGTCTGAGATCGATGCAATCGCGAGGTCAGTGGGCAAAGAAAAGCGACGTATCTTGATTATTGATGACGACCGGGAATGCACTCGCCTGGTGAAAATGCTTCTCGAAAGGGCCGGCTCCTATCTCGTGCTCGAAGAGAACGATGCTACAAAAGCTCATCAAAGCGCCCAGAATTTTAGGCCGGATGTGATCTTACTAGATATAGTGATGCCAAAGACAGACGGTGGCGAAGTAGCCGCACAAATCGAAGCCGATCCGGAATTGCAGGGAACGCCGATCATCTTTCTCACCGCGCTAGTTACGGAACCTGAGACAAGAACTGGCCTCCGCATCCAAGGGCATCGATCTCTCGCGAAGCCGATTAATATCCCCGAGTTGATCAAAGGGATTGAAGAAAATCTACGCGCGCAATAGCGCGTGATCGAGGTGGAAGCGGACAAGACCTTATTGCTCGAGCGAGATCAAGTTGTCGATCTTGCAGAACACGCGAGAATTTCGATTCGTCGCTCGGTAGTTGCAATCAGCAGTCAAAAATCTACAGTCTGAAATTCCGTTTCGGGGTCTTAGCTCAGTTGGTAGAGCGCCTCAATGGCATTGAGGAGGTCACGGGTTCGAATCCCGTAGGCTCCAGTCCCGAACGCTTTCGGGCATGTGTTTAACGGAAGTCTTCGACCTCAAACCGACGAGTGGTTTATACTGATGACGCCCATGTTGGAGTGCGCGGATATGTCCGCACTTTTAAAGCGGCGACATGTCGCCGCACTCGAAAAAATCCGGCACATTTGTCCAACTCTTTACCTGCACAAAACGGTTAGCGCCAAAGGCGCAACACTCACTGCAAGCCGGGGGCAGCGCCCCGGGATTCGTGGAAATGCAAAACCCCCAGCGCTGAAAGAATTTCCTGGGGCGATGCCCCAGGCTTGGGTTGAGATAGCGCCTCTGGCGCTAAACACGGACGCTTTCGGGACTGTCGCGCCGTAACTCTAGTGAAGGCGGGCTTTGTCACCCTGCCATGTCAACGCGGCGAGCTTCCACTCGACAGGCGAGTTGGATTTAAGCCGCTTCCAAATCCTCCTTGGCTTCTCAGCCCTTTCAGAGGAAGTTTGCAACCAAGAGGCATTTACGATGTTCAATTGGCGGAGTAAGTACAAGTTTATGAAACAACTCCGATTCCCCGCGTGCTTGATCGCAACCCTCACGATTTGCATTTATAATGTCGCTGGACAGACAAACGTGCCGGTCGCGCAAGGTGGGGCTCGTCTGACGGCGAACGGTGGCGTGCAGACCAGTAACGCGCGTTCAAACAGACCGATCTCACAAAACGTTGGTCGCGGCGCAGTCGGAACGAGCGTTCGAACGGCTTATTCGCGTCCGGCTCAAATAGCTACTCAACGTGCCGTGAATCTGCGGCAGAATTACTCGGCGTCGGCACGAGCCCTGAGTCCAACCCTGGTAGCAATGAACGCTCGCCAGAGTGCACGAACCCCCAATGTGCAGCCCGTCGCAGCAGAGCTTTTGGCGAGAAACGATGTCGGGCAAAACAGGCTGCCAATGACGAACTCTCAACGCATCGCCAGACCGTACAATCTGCCGCCGACAAGGGATGTTCCAGAAAGAGCGGATATGCCACGGAGTCTCCCGGCCACAACGGATGTTGAGACGGGCGGGAGAATTCTACAGCCAGCTTCTGATGAGCTACCGCCGCGTGAGACGCCCCAGAGCAAATCGCGGCAGAATTGGCAGGGCAATAAGCATCAGCGTACCTTTTCCGAAGCATTTCGCTGTCATCGGCACGAATGGCACGATCGCAATTGGTGGAAGCAAAATTGCGCGACCATCGTTCTTGTTAGCAGCGGATATTATTTCCTGGACGCAGGCTATTGGTATCCTGCTTGGGGCTACGATCCGCTCAATAGCTATTATGATTACGATGGCCCTATCTACACTTACGGCAATCTGCTACCTGATCAGGTGATCGCTAATGTTCAG